>Ga0209487_1002927_pt1 | contig 13624 bp, 15 predicted proteins | sample Poulit2012_FD_187524 | JGI IMG/M metagenome (GOLD analysis project Ga0209487, IMG submission 187524) | Agricultural soil microbial communities from Georgia to study Nitrogen management - Poultry litter 2012 (SPAdes) (version 2) | ecosystem: Environmental > Terrestrial > Soil > Agricultural land... | reverse complement strand
TAAAAATGGATGGAGGTTTAACGATTGATTATTAAATCATCTACTTCTTTAAGAAATGATTATAATTCCATTTCTAAATTGGCGCATGATAAAGCAAAGCCCGTTTATATCACGAAGAATGGGGAGGGTGATCTGGTTCTTATGAGTATTGAGGCATTTGAAAGAAGAGAGGCAATGATTGATTTAAAGGAAAAACTATTAGTTGCCGAGGAACAGCGACTGAGTGGTGAAAAGACCACATCACTTGATTCTGCTTATCAAAGAATTAAGGGGAAAATTGATGACAAGTTATAATGTAGAATTGCTTCCAGCCGCTGATGCTGATCTAGATGATATTTTTGATTACATTTTGCTTGACAGTCCTCATGCTGCAGGCGAGGTATTAACACGAATTTTTACTTCCTTAAGCTACCTTGAAAATTTCCCATTTGCTGGCACTAAGCTAATTGAGTCGACATTAAGCCATTATGAATTCCGGATGATTATCTCTGATCCTTATATAGCCTTTTACCGAGTAATTGAAAATACAGTATTTGTTTATAGAATCTTGCACGGAGCCAGGGATTTTATCCAGATATTAAAAAGTGGTCAGTAACTTTCATTTAATTTTCTCTAGCTGTTCTATTTATTTTGAACAAACGAAAAATACCATATCCTAACAAGACACCAATTGTATTTAAAATTACATCATCAATATCAGTGCTACGCCCAATAAATAATTGGGTTACTTCAATAAAACAAGTTACCGCCAAGCCTAGCAAGAGCATTTTTTTTAAGGATCGCCAATGAGCCCAAAGTAAAGGGACGACAAAACCAATAGGTGAGAATAATATTATGTTTCCTGTAATATTGAGGAGAGATATGACACTCCAACTGTCTACATGTGCATTTGTTTGGAACAAATATTGATAAAGTGTTTTAAAGGGAATTAAATTCACTTTTGCGAGATCATTTGTGATATTCACATCAAAATAGAATTTACCTGTTTCACTCATTCTGCCAAAATCCCACTGTGGAATAATTGTTTGTGAGGCTAATGCAATGATGTAGATTGTGAAGATTGCCAATATGATCTCGTTTAACACCTTTACTTGTTTTTGTTTTCTTTTTATGAAAATAATCCTAAAAACGATATAAAAGGGTAATGCAACAATCATGTAAATGATCATGTTTTCTATATACATCCTAATTAAGCTCATATTTTCTCCTCACTGACTCAATTTGTACAACGGGTTTATTATGTATTATTAATTTTAGCCCAAATTTATAGCCTATGCTAATATAAAGGAAAAAGAATAGAGCCCTGAAGCAAAATAAAAGTCACTCTTTAGGGTTCTTTAACATTACTGGTATTAAAAGGAGGCACAAATTGGATATTCGAATCAAAGAAAAGATTCCCCGTTTAAAAAAGGCAAACAGTATTATTCCAATTAACAAAGGCTTTTCTGCGGATCAGAAATATATAATTGATGAGCAATATCTGATCAGAATGTTTTCTAATGAATTTGAAATAAGCAGACGTGAAGAATATGATACGATTCATGCGTTAGAAACCTATTCCGACTATGTGCCCAGGGTGATAGAATTTGGTAGTTTAGAAGATTTAAACTTGTCTTACATGATATTAACTTATTTGCCTGGAGAAGATGCGGAAGTTTCATTGCAGAGACTGACAAAGGAAAAGCGATACTCAGCTGGATTTATCGCAGGTGGTGAATTAAAGAAATTACACGGCTTGTCAGCACCAGCTACTGTTCTGCCTTGGTATGAGCAAAAAAAGCGGAAAAATGATCATTATTTAGTTGGATTCAAGAAACTTCCACTGGATAAAGAAATCAAAGCAATGCTCGAGACGTACATTGATAAAAATGAATATTTAATGAAGGGGCGGCCAAACACATTTCAACATGATGATTTTCATCCATCCAATCTATTGATCAATAATCGTATGTTCTCGGGGATTATTGATTTTCAGAGGATGGACTGGGGTGACCCTATCCATGACTTAACCAAGCTTGGGTTTTTCTCAAGTAGGATCAGTGTGCCTTTCACAAGAGGTATTGTTGACGGTTATCACAACGATGGTGTAGTAGGTGAAGATTTTTGGGAGCTGTATTCACTGTATAGTGTGATGCATATTGTTTCTGCACTTGTTTGGGGATTAAGAATAAGTGTAGAGCAATATGAATTGTTGTTGAGCTACTCTCTTGATGTTATCCGTGATCATGATGACTTTAATCGTGTGATTCCGAAATGGTATGAAAGCTAATGTTCTACAATTATTTAATCGCCAAGGTTTAAAGGTGAACATCTTCTTCTATAGTTAATGGTCAAATGTTGAATATGATAATAACCCAGATCATTTAGAAAATGATACGAAGCAGGATTCAATCATTCTTAATATCCAGCGGGCATGTGAGGCAAGTATAGATCTAGCCATGCACCTTGTAGCACGTCGAAAATTAGGTGTTCCCCAATCAAGTCGAGAATCATTCGATTTATTATTTGAGAACGACCTCATTAATAAAGAGTTATCAGAAAAAATGAAGGCTATGGTAGGCTTCAGAAATATTGCAGTACATGATGATCAAGATATTAATCTTGATATCGTCCAACAAATTATTGAAACACGCCTAGTTGATTTCGAATGGTTTAAAACAAAGGTAATGGAGACACTTATCTAATCATGACATACAATTTCTTATAAAAAAATCCCCTATTGATTGATGTGTGAATCAATAAGGGCTTTTTGGTGATTGATATGAATTTACTTATGCTAGCGCAGGTGCTTTCGTTTTGTTGTAAAATTCAACAAAGTTATTCACCACATTATCTAGGAAATCGATTGTAGCTTGATCTGTTAATTGGCTGTTTTCATCTAACTTTTCGTGGACTGCACCAATATAAACTTCATTTCCTGGTAGTATATTTGGGGCTAAGGCTGGATTCATGAGAATATCCCTTAAATGCATTTGTGCACGAACTGTCCCAAGGGCACCCATAGATGCTCCGATAATAAATGTTGCCTTGTTTTGCAGTGTTAAATCTCCACGGGAGAACCAATCGATCGCATTTTTAAGTGCTCCTGGAATCGAGTAATTATATTCAGGAACTGCAAATAGTACAGCATCCGAATCTTTTACATCTGCTTTAAATTTCTGGATATTTTCTGGTGGTGTATTTTCTATATCAATTGAGAAAGTCTCAAGATCATTAATAAATACAGGTGAAATCTCTAATTTATCAGCATAGCGGCTCTTCATATACTCAACTACTTTTAAATTAAAAGATGTTGAACTTGTACTTCCAATAATTGCTTTTACTTTAATTGTCATCACTCTATACTCCTTTTAAACATGTTTAATAACCAACTTACATAATATAACTAGTTTATGCTTTGTTCAACATATCTGCTTTGAAAATTAAAAAAACCTCAAATATAGTACTATACTTGAGGTTTATTGGAGATTGAAGATTGCTATTTTTGGTGATACATACTTCCACCAGTACTTAATTCAGAAAACTCGAGTGAGATGGTGACTTGTTTATCTGCTGATACTTCATTGAAATATTCTTCAATTGTTGCAAATAAATCATCGAAAACTTTCCTTTTAGCTTCTTCAGTTCGGCCAGGTGCAATTTTCAAAGTGGTATGAACAAATGCGTTATTGTTATCTCCATGACCAACAAGATAATCGGTTAATTGGATCGCACGTGAGCGAATGCCTTGTGGTGTGAAAAGCCCCTCATGTGAAATAAGTGATTTATTCATTTTTGTAAGTAAATCATTCGTATTGATTTCGCTCGCAATATTTTCTGTATACTCAACAGTCATATGTGGCATTCTATACTTCCTTTCGTGAAAATATGATGTGTCTTCCGAATATTTATATTATATCATGAATAAAAGATTAACCTCTATAAATTAAAATCCTACTTGGTCTGTATATTCATCTGTTTCCCAATCTTGTTTTATTGTTCGCTTGTGATTCTCTTGTAGGTCACTGACAATTTTATCAATATCGACCTGTTTTTCATAGTGCCACTGTAAGGCAATAGACATGTATAATTCATTTAATTGAGCAATAGATAATCCCTTTGTTTTCTCAGTTAGGCTATCTACTGTTTGATCATCAACAAACTGTGAGAAGTTTCTTTTTTGTAAATATTCACGCCGTAATTGATCATCTGGTTGTTTGATTTCATATGCACGATCAAAGCGTCCTGCACGGTTAATTAATGCAGGATCAATTTTTTCGGGATAATTTGTTGTCCCAATGAGAAAGATCCCTTCTTTAGATGTTGCTCCATCTAATGTATTTAAAAATACTGAGCGAGATTCTAATGGCATTGAGTCGATGTCTTCGATAACAAGTATCATCGGTGCCATTTTTGAAACAGATGTAAATACTTCTTGAATAGAATAGCTTGTTGTATATTCAGTAATCTGCCAATACACGATTGGTGCGGACACACTACCAGCAATTGATTTTACAAGAGTTGTCTTCCCATTTCCGGGGCTTCCATATAATAATATTCCTCGCTTATATGGGATGTTATACTGTTTAAAAAATGCTCCACTTTTAATAAAGAACTCATCAATTGAACGGAAAATATCAGTTTTAACATGTTCCTCAAGAAGAATATCTTCTCGGTGAATTTGTTGTGTAATCTGTTCATTTGTCCTTTCAAGTCCATCTTCTGTATCAGTGAGGACATGGATCCCTTTAAGCATCTGAGTGCGCTGCTTTTCAGTCAAGTAGTTAAGAAAGTCTAGTACACATTGATCATTTTTTGCGAAAATAAAATCTTCTTCGTAATCCTCATGGCTTTGGTAGATGGGGATTTTTACAATAGCTACATCATACGTTGGAAAATAAAAAACGTTATTGTTTAGCGTTGGTGTGACTATATATTTTTCTTCATTTGTGTATTTTATCGTTGTCGAAGCAACATGGTCATATACCGTCGCAAGCCATTCAACTTCGCTTGTGTTTTGGCTGAGAAGTTGCTCGAGCGTATTTTCTATTTCTTCAATTTCAACTTCAGAAGAAAATTGTTTAAAGTCTTTGCCTAGTTTGCCAGTTAGAATTCCTTTGATTTTTTCTATTGCAGTTGCATAATCATAATAATGTGGAAATGTGTTTCTATTGATCTCTTTAAATATAATGAGTGGTTGCTTATTTTTCATGATTTTTCTCCTTCGAACTAAATTAAGATTATAGTATCATATCACGTTTTATAGTAAGAGGGAATTTTAACATACTATGCATCAGCATACTCTAAACTAAGACACAATATGAATAGGAATAAACAATATTTGAGCCGTTACAAAAGGTGCTAAATAGTGATGCAATGCGTGAATTAAATTATCAAGTGAAACTTGATAATAATAAAGAAGCAGTTGTTACTAGGAATTGCTTTATTGAAAAGAGATTTATTTAGGGGTGAATTTCCATCAGAGTTGCTGCGTAGATTATAGGATCGACAGCTATTTATTAAAAAAAGCTTTAACGATCAATACATGGTAAACTAGTAGGAGAATAATTTATCATAGAGATGGAGTGTTTTTTTATGTTAGGAGCTATTGAAGCAGGTGGAACTAAGTTTGTTTGTGCAGTTGGGACAAAGGATGGAGAACTCATTGAGAGAATTCAAATTGACACAGAAAAACCAGAAGTAACGATGACAAAAGTAATTGACTTTTTTAAAAAGCATCCAATTGTCGCACTTGGGATTGGAACATTTGGTCCAGCTGATATTGACAAGACAAGTGATACATATGGGAATATTACTTCGACGCCAAAGCCTGGTTGGGCAGACTATCCATTTGTTGAAACAATGAGATCGACTTTTAATGTTCCGATTGAGTTTAATACAGATGTAAATGCGGCTGCATTGGGTGAATTAATGCATGGAGCTGCAAAAGGACTAGATAGTTGTTTATATATTACGGTTGGGACAGGTATTGGTGCAGGGGCTGTTGTTCAAGGTAATTTATTACAAGGGCTTTCCCATCCTGAAATGGGACATGTACCTGTTCGAAAGCATCCAAATGACACATATCAGGGACGTTGCCCATACCACGGTGATTGCGCAGAGGGAATGGCGGCAGGTCCAGCTATTGAAGAACGATGGGGTGCCAAGGGAATTGATCTTGCTGACCGCAAGGAAGTATGGGAGTTAGAAGCATATTATTTAGCACAAGCATTGATGCAGTATATTCTAATTTTATCACCGAAGCGAATTATTATGGGTGGTGGAGTCATGAAACAAGCCCAAATATTTTCTTTAGTACATGAACAGGTTCAGGAATTGCTAAATGGCTATGTTGCACTTCCTGAAATTACCGAGAAAATTGATGAATATATCGTACCACCAGCATTAGGCGATGACGCCGGAATCACAGGAGCACTCATGCTAGCCAAACAAGCACTATAGGGGGACAGTCCCCCGCTCTGCTAAAGTACTAAAGCGCTAAAGTGATAGAGTGCTAGCGAGACGGGGGACTGTCCCCACGAATTATTTCAAGATATTGTGTATCGCCCAGTCCGTAATGCTTAAATTTTGTAAGGAGCTTTGTTAATAATTGTTGTTCAGGTGTGTTTTCATGTTTTTGGATAAATGTCATTAAATCACTATTTGGATCAAGATAGGTTAAATAGAGCTCAACTCCTCTTTTCAAAGGAGGAATTTCAAGATGCTCTGGCATGATTTTGTCCAATAAAACGTGCTTGTATATTTTATGAAAGTTATGTGCTTTTAAAGTAAATGATTCAGTCTGTTTAAATTGGTCATCAACAATATGGAGTTTAATGATATGTGCATAATCAACTTGATCAAGCCACGCTAATATGGTGAGGATATTGATCTGACAAAACATATCATCGTCAAACCACAGTTCAATCTTTTCAAAAGTTTGGTTGAAAAGGGGATGCAAAGGTTTCATTGTAATTTCTTTATATTCAGCTAATGTAACATGATGAATTTTAGCTCTAGCAGAGATAAATTCATCTGAAAAGACATTGCTTACTGTATCTCCTTGACACATTGCTTCATTAAAAGGAACCATCATCTCATTACTAAGAAATCCCGTCTTTTGAAAGTGATCATACATAACCTGTCCATTTAAAATATGTAACTTATTATTTGTTGTCATAATTTCCTCCTTTGGGGGACAGTCCCTCACCACTCTATCACTTTATCACACTAGTGTGGCGGGGGACTGTCCCCTTATGGATGTCCCCTTATGGATGATATATAGATCCCATAAATAATATTGTGTTTGTTTCGTCGTCGGTGATCATGATGAAAAATGGTCTGTCTACTTCCATATAAAATGGCTCGTCTATATTTATAGGAGCAGATGTTGTATCCATTTCAATAGAAGTCGCACCAGATGCTTCGGTACCAGTTTCGTTCACATCAATAAATGTCTTTTGTTTCACCTGACTTATCCAAATTGGATTATCTTCTACAATCATTTTCGAAAAATCAGCTTTTTCTGAATCAAAGGCTAATCCCATCCCCATGTTTTCCAACACTTCATTTAGGGTTATTTCATATTCTAATTTAAATTTAGGAAATACAACTGTGCCTTCTCTTTCTTCAAAGTTCTTTCTTAAAGAGGACCAATCCTCACTTGCTAGTTTTTCTTCCAATTCTATTAAGTTTGATTCCTCTTTAGGTAAAAATACAGTCATACTCATTTCGCCTTCGCCATACGGAAGCACTACTGCTTGAAGTTCGTCATCTTCCATATATGTTAACTCTTCATTTAAATGCATAAATTCTGCATCCTCTGTTACTTCATCATTTACATAAAATGTTCCTGCTTCCGTTAATTTGTCATCAAATTCATATAACCAATTGCCTTTAAAATATATTGCGTTAATAAGTATCGTTGCTAAGTTGGGATTTAGCGAATCACCAACAATATCAGTGATTTTCCCATTTGTCGACTTGTCTACCCAATCATTGATCAGTTTTGAAGATTCATTCTCTAACACATCTATTTCTTGTATCTCTGCATTAAAATAGTCACGATTAAGTGTAGCAAATTCATCTTGGAAATGAAATTTATTATTTAACCAAATTGAATTGGCAAGATTAAGCTGAATATCATCAGAATTCTCATCAAGCATTGCCAACAAAGAGGCATTTGCTTGATTAAGTTCCTCCTCGTCAATTCCTTCTGTTTCTAAGGTTGCCGCTATTTCTTCTTTTGTTGCGCCATCTGCACCATGATAGATCATCGAGAGTGCCATAAATAAACTAAGTGGAGAAATAAAAATATTTTCTTCCTCATTTTCTCTCACTTCTTTTAGCATTTTAAATCCTAATTTATGATTAGCAGTAATGATCTTCTTATAATCATCCTCATTAAAATTTTCCTCATCATCATAAAGATTAGATGTACCGGAATGAGGATCCAACTCTGTACCACATCCACCAACAATGACTAGCATAGTTACAAACAATAAAGAATATATCATCATTTTCTTCAAATTTATCACCTCTTACATATACAGACGAATGACCAGACCAAAAAGTTACAACATGGGGACAGTCCCTCACCACTCTATCACTTTATCACACTAGTGTGGCGGGGGACTGTCCCCATGTTGACCATACTGGTCTACTGGTGTTATAATTTGGTTAGTCGACCACTATGGTCTATAAAGGGGAGGTGTGTGTCATTACGAAGTCGTTTAACAGTCTTGAACCTCGTAAACAACATCGAATCATTCATGCTGCTTTAAAAGAGTTTGCTGAAAAAGGCTATGATCAAGCTTCTACTAATCAAATCGTTAAAGATGCCAAGATTGGAAAAGGAATGCTCTTTTATTATTTTAAAAACAAACAAGGACTTTTTCATTATTTAATTGACTATGCAATTGATACGGTTGAGCGCGAATATTTAAGTCGTATTAACATGGAGGAAAGGAACTTTATTGAACGACTTAGCCAAATTACTGAAGTTAAAATGACTTATTATTATGAAAATCCCAATGTTAGCAATTTTATTTCTAATATTTATTTAGATGATGAATTAGTTTTACCAGATAACTTTAAAAATCGTCTTGATGAAATGATGGAGAATGGCGTATCAAAGTTATATGAAAACATTGATTACTCTTTATTTCGCAGTGATATTGATGTGGAAAAAGCTTTCCAACTGATTCGTTGGTCAATAGAGGGTTATCAAAATGATTTATTAACTAAACTAAGCGGGCAGAATATTGCTTCACTGAATTTAGAACCGTATTGGGATGAATTTTATGCATACCTTGATATTTTAAAAACAACTTTTTATAAAACGGAGGCGGAAGAAAAATGACCATACTCAAGACAACGAATCTTTCAAAAAAATTTGGCAGTTTCACAGCGCTAGACAATGTTAACCTTGAAGTGAAACGTGGGGAAGTTTATGGTTTTATTGGGCCGAATGGCGCAGGAAAATCCACGACGATTCGTGTGTTACTCGGTATTTTAAAGGCAACGTCAGGTAAAGCAACAATATTTGGCCAAGATGTCTGGAAAGATGCTGTAGATATTCATAAACGGATTGCCTATGTACCAGGGGATGTTAATCTTTGGCCAAACTTAACGGGAGGAGAAGTAATCGACCTTTTTGTGAAACTCCGTGGATCAAATCAACAGAGTAAGAGGGAAGAACTGATCACAAGATTTGATTTAGACCCAACAAAAAAATGTCGCACATATTCTAAAGGTAATCGCCAAAAAGTTGCATTAATTTCTGCATTTTCCTCGGAAGCAGATTTGTATATTTTAGACGAACCTACGTCTGGATTAGACCCTTTAATGGAGCGAATTTTCCAGGATTGTGTATATGAAGCGAAAGAAGCGGGAAAAAGTGTTCTTCTATCTAGCCATATTCTATCTGAAGTAGAGCGATTATGTGATAAAGTAAGTATCATCCGTGAAGGAAAAATTATCGAAACGGGTACATTAGCAGAATTACAACATTTAACAAGAACGATTCTTCATGTTGAAACGAAAAAAACGATGATAAATCTTCATGAAGTAAAGGGTGTTCATGATATTGAAAAGAATGGGCAGACTACAACACTTCATGTAGACACAGAAATGTTAGAGCATGTAATGAAATATATGAGCTCGTTCGGCATTGTAAAACTAGAAAGTGCTCCACCAACGTTAGAAGACCTATTTATGCGCCATTATGAAGGTGGCGTAAAATGAATAAGCTGCTATATTATAATACTGGAGCACTGTCATGGTTTATATTACGAAGAGACCGAATTCGAATTTCTGTTTGGTTAATCTCCTTATCCCTCCTGACATTTGCAGTTGCTATGTCATTTACAGAATTGTATCCGTCAGACTTAGAACGACAAGCAGTTGCCGAAACAATGAAAAACCCCGCAATAGCTGCGATGGTGGGGCAAGGTTATGGTTTAGATCATTATACAAATGGGGCAATGATGGCCCATCAAATGTTGCTGTTTACAGGAATCGCTGTAGCTATTATGAGCATTTTATTTGTGGCACGACATACACGGGCAGATGAGGAAGATGGACGAATTGAATTGATTCGATCTTTGCCAACTGGCAGACTATCAAACTTAACTGCTACTATTTCTGTTATAGCAGGGATTAATGTGTTATTAGCACTACTCGTTGGATTGGGATTGTATGCTCTAGGAATTGAAAGTATGGATTTATATGGTTCTTTATTATATGGAGCAGCCCTTGGTGTGATAGGCATTTTTTTCGCAGCAATCACAGCTTTATTCGCTCAGCTTTCAGAAAGTAGCCGTGGAACGATTGGTTTATCCTTTGCAATACTAGGAATCTTTTATTTAATTCGGGCGATCGGTGATGCTGGTGATGGGATGATCTCTTGGTTTTCACCACTAGGTTGGGTATTAGGAGCTGAAGTATATGTAAATAATTATTGGTGGCCTATTTTACTAACGATTACTGTAGCACTTATGATTATTATTCTATCTTTTTGTTTAAATGGGATTCGAGATTTAGAGTCTGGATTTATTCCAGCAAAACCTGGCAGAAAATATGCCTCACGATTTCTACAAAGCCCACTTGGTCTCACATTCAGACTTCAACGTACAGGAATCATAACTTGGATGATTGCAATGGTGATCCTGGGGGCGTCTTATGGATCGGTTTTGGGAGACTTGGATTCCTTTTTTGAAGGGAATGAAATGATTCAGCAATTGTTAGTATCTAAAGCTGGGTTCACATTAATGGAACAATTTATTCCAATGTTAATGTCCATTATGGCAATGATTAGTACAATTCCAGCACTAATGTTTATTCTTAAGCTTAAAGGGGAAGAAAATAAGAACCGTACTGAACATTTACTTGGGAGAGCAGTTTCCCGTATCAAATTGCTCGGCGGATATGTTGTAATCTCTCTTATGATAAGTTATGTCATGTTATTTCTAACTGCTTTTGGATTTTGGTCAGCTGGAATTGCTGTGTTAGAAGATGGTATTTCCTTCAGTATGCTTCACAATGCAGCTGCTGTTTATTTACCGGCTTTATGGATTATGATTGGTATCGCAGTGTTATTAGTTGGGTTCGCACCAAAATTAACGGGGTTTACATGGCTTTATCTAGGATATTCTTTTATCGTTGTATATCTTGGAGGGTTATTACAATTTCCGGAGTGGATGAGTAAGCTCTCACCATTCGGACACATTCCACAACTCCCTGTTGAGGATATAACATTTGTAAAATTGGCTACACTAACATTCATAGCAGCCATGTTAACAACTATTGGATTTCACAGTTATAAACAACGAGACATTGAAGGATAAAAATGGGGACAGTCCCCCGCTCTGCTAAAGTGATAAAGCACTAGTGTGGTGAGGGACTGTCCCCACTTCAATAGCATCTCGTGCCCTATTCATTTATAATAAAATAAAAAAGGTGATTTTATGAAGAATCCAAGTCGATTTATGAAGTTTATTGGTGGACGCGATTTATTTTATGGATTGATACTCCTCATTTTAATCGGGGTCACAATTTTCCTTTATCATAAAATTTCATTTATTTTTCACCCATTTATTGTTATATTCGCCACTGTTGCGCCACCAGTTATACTGGCTTTTATTGCATATTATTTAATGAATCCGATTGTTAATCTGTTGGAGCGATTTCGGATTAAACGAATCTGGGGAATCATCATTATTATTCTAGGGATTAGCGGGCTATTAACAGGTCTTGTACTTCTTACAGCCCCCGCGATCGAAACACAGGTAAAAGGATTGATTCAGAATTTCCCAAGTTATTTAACACAGATGGGTGAAGGGATTCAGTCATTCTTTAAACGTTCTTTCCTGGATTCATACTATGAGCAGGGATATGAGTGGCTCATAACAACTTTAGGTGATATACCGAACCAAATTGGAGATTATGTAGGTAAAACATATGAAAGTGTAGTAAATATTGCGAATACGGTAACACAAGTAGTCGTTGTTATGATCACTTTTCCAATTATTCTTTTCTTTTTATTGAAAGATAGCGCCCAGTTTAAAGAATATATTTTACGCTTATTACCACCTAAGTTAAGAGGAGAGGTAAATCAGATCCTTGTGAATATGGATGTTCAAGTAGGGTCTTATATTCGGGGGCAAATTATCGTGGCAACCTGTATTGGGATATTGTTGTTTATCGGTTATTCAATTATAGGTTTAGATTATGCGATCACACTGGCAATCATTGCTGCCGTAACAAGTGTTGTTCCATACCTTGGACCTACAATTGCTATTTCACCAGCAATCATCATTGCCATTGTAGATTCGCCTTTCATGCTATTAAAATTAGCGATCGTCTGGGTGGCTGTTCAGTTTCTAGAAGGAAACTTCATTTCACCTAATGTAATGGGAATTACAATGAAGATCCACCCATTGACAATCATTATTGTTTTATTGGTCGGTGGTAAACTATTTGGAATTGTCGGAATGATTCTAGGTATTCCAGGGTATGCGATTTTAAAAGTCATCGTCGTATATTTGTTTGAAAAATTTAAACTTCGGTATAATCACTTTTATGGCGAAGATGATGGCGGATATCAAATAACAGAACATGATTAATATAAAATGGGGTCAGTCCCCCGCTACACTAGTGTGCTAAAGTGATAGTGTGGCGGGGGACTGACCCCATTCGAACGTACGATCCTGAACATTATCCCATTTTATACATATGATACTAGCAAATTGATGAGGGGGATGATGGACATCATGTTTCAAACTTTGCCAGTATCGATTCAGACGATGGTGATTAAACAGGGTGGTATAACGATTTATTATCCACAGGTTATTGGCTTACAAAATATAAAGGCTCAACAATCAATGAACCAAAATATTTATCAGCTTGTTCAATATTTGATGCAACAACAATATAAGCAACAAGGTGTAAATTCTTTTGAAGAAATGATTGGTACATTTGAAATAAAGACGAATGAGCGGAATATCCTCAGTCTTTCACTATCAAATTATGCTTTTGCGTTCCAACATGCAAATGGCTTAACAATTATGAAATCATTAACCTTTAACACGCAAACAGGAGAAAGGTATCAATTGAAAGACCTGTTTAAGCCAGGAAGTGATTATGT
>Ga0209487_1002926_pt1 | contig 13627 bp, 9 predicted proteins | sample Poulit2012_FD_187524 | JGI IMG/M metagenome (GOLD analysis project Ga0209487, IMG submission 187524) | Agricultural soil microbial communities from Georgia to study Nitrogen management - Poultry litter 2012 (SPAdes) (version 2) | ecosystem: Environmental > Terrestrial > Soil > Agricultural land... | reverse complement strand
CCTCCCTCCAGCGTCCCGAATACGAAGCCTCGGCCAGCATCTTCGTCCGGACAGGCACGGGCGCCTCCGTCATGGACCGGGCCGCGGCGGCAGATTACGTGAGCCAGCAGATCGAGACCTACACGGATCTGGTCACCGCTCCCCTGGTACTGGACCCGGCCATCGAATCGCTGGGGCTGGAGACGGGTGCTCGACAGCTGTCCGAGGACGTCTCCGCGGCCGTACCGCTCAACGTCGCCCTCGGCGCACTGGCCGCGGCGCTGGCCGGAGCACTCATCGCACTGCTGCGCGGTCTGATGGACGACAAGGTCCGAAATGTTCAGGACATCCACCCGCTGACCGATTCACCGATCCTGGCGACCATCCCGGCGGAGAAGTCCGACCATGCGGTGATGCCGATGCCCGACCTCGAGGGGCACGGCCGCAATGCCGAGGCATACCGCGAGCTGCGCACGAATCTGAGATACCTCGGGATGCGCTGCCGACTCCGGTCAATGCTGGTCACCTCCTCCGTGAAGGGCGAGGGGAAGTCGGTGACGTCCATCAATCTCGCGAGCACTCTCGCGCGCAGCGGCCGGCGAGTCCTGCTGATCGACGCCGATCTGCGAGCCCCGTCGTTGCACCGGCACCTCACCCTCCAGAGCGAGGCGGGGCTGACGACGGTCCTGCTCGGTGAGGCCGCGCTCGACGATGTCGTCCAGCCGGTCGAGCTAGATGGCCTCTCGGTGCTCACGACTGGCCCGGCGCCGCCCAATCCGAGCGAGCTGCTGGACAGCGACCAGATGACGCTGCTGAAGGCGGCGACGGCCCGCTACGACACCCTGATCGTGGATTCCGCCCCCCTGCTCGCAGTCGCCGACCGCACGGCGCTCGCTCAGCGCGTGTCCGGGACCCTGATGGTCGTCGGCAGTGGAAGGGTACGTCGGCCCCATCTCGCCCAGGCACTGCGCAAGCTGGAGATTGTGCAGCTCCCCATCCTGGGGATCGTGCTGAACCGCGTTCCGCGAAGAGGACTCAGTTCATATTCGGAGCCGTACGGTGCACCTGCCGAGAGCCCGCGCAACCTCGCGGGCGCCTCGCATAGCGGCCGGCGTGCGAGAACCATGACCTCGGCTCCCGATTCTTCGACGTCGACGTCGTCGGTCCCTGGTCCCAGCGAGCGGAAGAGGACATCGTGACCAAGTTGGCAGCCGCCTGCCACGCGGGCGACCCTGGGGGCATCGAGCCCGCCCTGCGTGCCTCTCTCGGGCGGCTCACCCATGCTTGAGACATCGCCACCGGTGACGACAGCGCCGACGACGGACCGGCGAGCGTCCATGAAGCGCACCTCCGCCTTTGTGCTGATCCTGTTCGGCACCGTCGGCGGAGGGGTGTCGCACTGGTTCGTCGTGTGGTTGCTCGCCGCCGCCTATGGAGCCGCCGACCTCGGTCATTACTCCGTGCTGCTGGCCGGCGCCACCCCGATCTTCATCTTCCTCGGACTCGGATTGAAAGACGCCTATGTGTCCCTGTCCGACGCCCCCTCCTGGCGATACTTCTTCCTCTGGCGCAGCGGGGGCATGACCATCGGCCTGCTGCTTCTGACCGTCTACTGCCTCGCCGCGGCTCCCTACTGGGGCATCTTCGCCGGCATGGCCGTCATGAAGGTCGCCGACGGGTTCTTGGACATCAGCCTGGGGAGACTGCAGCGCCTGAGCAAGTTCAACACCCTCGGGGCACTGTCGAGCGCCCACGCCGTCGTCTCCATCATCGTCATCTCGATCGCGGCCTGGCTCTCTGCCCCTGTCGGTGTGCTGGTGGGCGCCACCGGGGTCGTCTCCCTCGTGATCACCGTGCCCGCACTCGTCCTATCACGCACCCCGTCGCCGGTACCGGCCTCGCGCACGGTCCAGTGGCGTCGCGTCCTGAACGCCGCCCTGCCCTTGACAGCCTCGACCGGACTCATGAGCCTCCTGGCGTCCATCCCGATCTGGTTCCTGGAGGCCTACTCGGAGCCGAGCGAGGTCGGACGGTTCGCCGCTGCCGCCTACCTGATCGTCGCTGCAAACCTGATGGGAGCAAGCGTGCAGACGATCCTGATCACCACCTATCGCAACCGGCTCGAGACGACCGGGCGGCATTCCCTGATGCGGGCGATGAACGTCCACACCGGGCTTCTCGCTCTCGCGGGAGTGCCCGCCGTGGCGATCATCGTCCTCGCGGGCGATCCCTTCCTGCGCCTGGTGTACGGAGAGGAGTTCGGCGCGAGCTCGCTCGAGCTCTTCGCCTTCGGGACGGCGGCGCTGCTGTGCACGCTGGGCTACGTCAATGCCGCGACGATGCTCGTTTTGAACTGGTACCGGGGCCAGCTGGTCGTGACCGTCGCCTCGCTGGTGGGAGCGGTGATCCCGCTGCTCGCCATGGCGGCCCTCGGCACCCAGCATTGGGTCCTGGCGGGAACCTTCTCGATGGTGGGCGCGTATTTGGTCCGGTACACGCTGTCACGACTCCTGTTGAATGCCCGGAAGGCGGATTCCCATGTCACCGATTGATCTGTTCCGACGCACGGGCGGGCCGGCACGTGCGTCCAGCCATACCCTGAGGCCGGCGACCGAGGCCGGTCACTCCTCCACTCAGCAGGGCCGCGCCCAGGATCGCGACGACTCCGTGTCCGTCGTGATCCCGTTCTTCAACAGCGCCGACACGATCGAGCGGGCTCTGTGCAGCGTGGCGGCCCAGACCGTCGCGGTCGACGAGGTGATCATCGTCGACGACGACTCGAAGAAGGAGCAGCGCAAGAGTCTCGCGACGGCGGCGGGGCGCGACCATCCGATGCCGGTGCGGGTCGTGAGGCTGGAGCCCAACCAGGGCCCCGCGGCTGCTCGCAACGCAGGGTGGGACGCGGCCCGCAGCACCTGGATCGCCTTTCTCGACAGCGATGATTCCTGGCATCCCAGAAGACTGGAGCTGCAGCTCGGCGCGCTCTCTGCCGAGACGCTCATGATCAGCTCGCAGTCCCTCGTGCTCGGCGCCGATGAGCACCCGCCGGGATCCACCGCGCTCATCGAGCCCCCGATCCGTCGCCTGGACAAGCGTTACCACCTCTTCCACAACCCGCACACCACCTCCTCCGTCCTCGTGCGCCGGGATGTTCCGGCACGGTTCACCGACGGACGGTTCTACGCGGAGGACTACGAGGCCTGGATCAGGATCGCCGCGCTCGGCGAGGTGCTGACGCTGCAGGTGCCGCTCGCGTATTTCCACAAGGACCCCTACGGCACCAGAGGACTCTCGAGTCGGATCTGGCGGATGATCCTCGGGGAGCACCGCACATTCGTCCTGCTCCGACAGGACGGGGTCATCTCGGTGCCCCAGTTCCTGATCGCGGAGCTCATCATGGCGGCTCGCATCGGTCGCAGGCTGGCCCTGCGGGCACTGCGCCCCTGACGCCTGCCGACCCCGAGCAATCCGCGCGACATCATCATCAGGGCGTGCTCGCGTTTCTCGTAGCTGTCGGCACGGCGATCATCCGAGACTTCCTCGACAACCGGAGCCGGTGACCCGCGGACATTGAGACGACAGACGACCTTCGACCGGCCCGTCATCGGCGCGAACCCGGCCGACCGAGGCGCCGAGAGCGTCTCGATGATCACGGCCCAGCATCCGCAGAGCATCCAGGCCGAAGCCTATCGGGAGCCGCGCACGAACGGACAGTTCATACAGCTCATCGGAGATATGGAGAGCCTCGTGGTGACCTCCTCCCTGATAGGCGAGGGGAAGACGAGCTCGGCGATCAACCTCGCCCACGTGCTTGCGCACGCCGGCGAGAGACTCCTGCTGATCGACGCGGATCTGCGCCGGCCTTCGGTTGCCGAGCATCTCGACCTGGAGAGCACCGCCGGCCTCACCTCCGTGCTGATCGAGAAGGCCCGGCTCGAGGACGTGACGCAACCGCTCGAGAAGGATGGACTGGACGTCCTGGCCTCGGGTCCGGTCCCGCTGAATCCGAGTGAGCTCCTTGGCAGCCAGCGCATGAAGCAGCTGCTTGACGCAGCCGGGGCCGACTATGAGTACGTGGTGTTCGATTCCGCGCCCCCTGCTCGCCGTCACCGACGCCGCGGTCCTCTCGCGCGTCGTGGGCGGCACGGTCATTGGTCGCGCAAAGCGATCGCGTCAAGCCGCAGCAGCTTGGAGAGGCCCTGGAGACGCCGGATGCCGTCGATGGCCATCTGCTGGGGATCGTCTCTGCTGGGGATCGTCCTCAACCGGGGCTCAGCGATCCTCGCAGCGCCTACACCTACGCGCCAAAACCGGATGCCTAGTATCCGCAGCACGGAGCACGTGAGGCGATTGACGCATCCCCGGGGCGTGGACACCGGGGAGACAGGCACGGACACGTCCACAGGCACAGGTACTGACACTCGTTCGACCACCCAGGAGATCCCAACCTCGAGCAACATGCCCTGATGTCCAGGATGAAGCACCCAGCCAGGGCAGCCAGGATCAAGAAGATGGAGATGATTCGATCGCGGTTGCGGAAGATCCGATCGGGCACGAAACCGAGTACGGCCACCGCCATCATCGCCGTCATATGGAATGAGACCGCAATAAGCGCCAGCTCCCAGAACAAAAACGCCCGTCTTGCCGAGATGTATCAGGTCAGGAAAAGATTGGCGGCAGTCCCACATTGACTCAGCGCATTAAACGAGAGGCATATTTAAAAGCGGCACATAAGGCCACTGCGAAACCTGGGCCCAGGGATCAGGTGTTTGATGGCGACACGGACCGGAACAATCGTCAGGATCGTTGCGACCCAGAAGATTGCATGCGCGTCATCAATTTTGACTGACTCGATGACTGATGGCAGCAAGGAATGTGACGACAACCCCGAGAATGAGGTACGGCGCCATACCGTCACACCTCTCCGTGTGTTGGCGCCAGCGTGCGGTTACTGTTTCGACGACCGCGACCATACGATTCTGGGATCAAGGTGTTCTGCTCTACCACTACCGTCACAAGCGGATGGGCTCGGAGATCAGACGGCATATGTTCGGCCCTGACGGAAGCTCCCCGTCACGACGGACACGGCGAATTCGAACAGCGAATCCGCCGCATGCACATGCGACAGGGCCGCGGCGTCCGGAAGTACGGGCCCCTCTCCCCGTGCAGCGCTGAGTACGGCGCCTGCAAGGGCCTCGATGTCATCGGACGGGACCACCAGAACCCCGGGCAGATCGCGCACCCCTTTGACATCGAACCCGACCACCGGGCGTCCGATCGCGATCGCCTCGAGCCCGACCCGGGGAAGGCCCTCCCACCGGGAGGTCTGGACCAGGACGTGGGCTTGCTCGAAGTACGGCACAACATCCTGCTTCCCGTGACGGTTCACCAGGCCCGGGACGGGGCTGCGGGCCTCCTCAGAATCGAACAGCGGACCTTCGCCCAGCATGTCGAGAGTGACATCTATGCCGCGGCGGTGGAGGATGGTCGCGAGTTCGACGACGGCAGCAGGATTCTTGCGTGGCGAGAACTCTCCGCACCACACCAGCCGCAGGGGTTCCGTCCCTTCCTCCCACGTGAGCGCTGGGCGTCGCACGAATCGATCCATGTCCAGGCCAACGCCGCCCAGCAGGCGCAGGCGGGGGATGCGCGGGGCGTGTCGAGCGAACCAGTCCTCGTCAGCGGAGTTGATGCACACGATCGCGTCGGTACGGGACAGCAACGACAGCTCGATCACCCGAAAGGGCAGGTCGACCAGGCGTTGCCCGTTCCAGTGCAGACCATGGCAGAAGTAGATCACCGGGACGCCGATACCGGCGACTCGTACCAGGGTCGATGCGGTGGCGGTGTTCGTCATCACCACGTCAAGATGCTCATCCCGCACCCAGTCGCGCAGTTCGCGCACGGCTCTCCAGTTCCGCGGCGAGGGCTTGCGGGTCACCGAGCTGAGCACTGTCGGCGAGGTGAACTCCTCCGCGAGCGTGCCGGCGGCGGGCTTGACGACCGCGCCGAGCTCGCGCCACCGGTCAGCGATCTCGACGAAGAACGCATCCAGCGTCTCTCCGACCGAGGTGAGCACGCCGATCACCGGGGGCTCGGCCGGGGTCTCGACCTCGACCCGACGGGAGCCGGGATCCAGCGCACGGTGTGTGTTCACGTCAGAACCACCCTTCGTAGAATGTTTCTTCCTGGCGTCGGGCGGCGGGGGCGCCATGTCGCCGCGCTCACTCCGTACTCCGTGCGAATGCCCGGTAGTACGGGAAGAAGTCGCTGGGCGGCAGGTTGCTGCCGGGAGCCTCGGAGCACAGCTGCTCATAGGCCTCCGGGAGGAACACCTGCTCACCGGTGAAATAGCGGCGGTCGCCGTCGCGTGTGAATCCCCTCTTGAAGGTGAGCAGCGGGTCGTCGCTCGTGTTGGTGACACCCCCGGTCAGGACGTGCTCGCGCATCCCCCGTCGGTGTGCCTCCTGGATCGCGGCGACGGAGGCAACTGTCGTGGACCCGTTTTTCAGGGCGTCTGTCCGGGTGCCGCCCAGGTAGGCGTAGCTGGTGCCGTCGCGGAAAAGGATGAGCTCGACCGAGACCGGGCGGTCGTCCTGGAGCGCGAAGACGTAGGCGAGCCGTCCGGGTAGGCAGCGGTGCAGCGTCCTCAGGAATCCCTCCTCGAGATAGAAGCTGCTGTGTGCATCGACCCTGTCCATGGTCTCGGTGTGGATGGCGAGGAAGTCCTCGATCCCCCGGTCGGTGGTCTCGAGCCGTGCGGACAGTCCGGACTCGAGCCCCTTCCGGTAGGCGCGGCGTGTGCTCTTACGCAGGCGCGCGATCACCTCGTCCTCGGAGAGTTCCTCGAGTTCGACGACGATGTGCGGTGCCTGCTCGCGCAGTGTGCCCGGGTACGTGAGGCGGTGCCGGTCCACGGGCGTGAAGCGGATGATCTCGCTGACGACCCCGTGGCGCCGTGCCCAGGAGTGCAGCCCGGCCCAGAAGGTGTCAAGGGCCTTTTGAGAAACGCCGTGGCCGATGGGGCCGCCGTAGACCAATGGCGTGTAGATGTCCCACAGGTCGTCCTCGACCGCCCTGCCCTCGGCGTCCTGGGTGATCGGCCGCAGGATGAAGGCGTACAGGATGCTCTCGCCGTCGGTGGTGCGCAGGTACGCGCAGTGCGGACGTTCTCCGGGGGCAGCGACTGCGGACACGAAGGCAGGATGGGAGAACACCTCTCCCTCGCCGCTCTCCTTCCACGCTTCCTGCCAGGCCAGACGGCCCTTCGGGTCGGCCGCCTCCCAGACGACGACAGCGCCTTCGCCGCCACCTGCGGCGGGGTCTTTCCGGGCGGGATCCTGCTCCACGACCGCGGTCGCGGGCCGGATAGAGATGTCTCTGTGGATTTCCTTGAGCATGAGCACCTTCCTTGATGACGAGTTCGCGCCCCCGCGGCGGTCAGTCCCGGAACCCGGGCCCCCTTGCACAACGGTCAGTCACGGGTTGCGGAGGTCGGATGGCCGGAAGCGGCGCAGACTGGATCGCGGTCACGACGCAACCTCATCGGGGAACCCGATGAACCCGACGAGAGCAGCATCCCCGTCGTGGGCCCGGCCCGGAGGCGGGCTCGTCGGGGTCCAGCGGACCGCGGATGAGGCTCTGCCGAGCCCGAGCCGTCGCAGCGCTGTGGCGATCTCCTCCGGTAGATCCGAACTGGCGGTGATGCAGGCCCAGTCGACCGGGTGGTGAGCGCGCAGGCGGCTGAGCACCAGGAGGAGCGCATCGTCCACCAGCTCGGGATCACCGGCCTTCGGGCCGCCCCCGGGGCGCAGTTCTAGCTTCGCGGCGGTGCCGTCGAGCTCCAGCGCCCCATGCAGCACGATCTGATCTGCGCGGTCGTGGCATACCCACTCCCCGTCGGCGTCGAGACCTTGAAGCTCGAGCTGCGACGTGGATTGGGGGCCCGGGAAGTCGGCCATGCTCACGCCTCCCTCATCGGTGACGCCGTCACGACGCAGCACGGTCAGCACCGTGGTGAGCAGGATCTGCGCATCGAGCCGGGGACCGAGCCGGCGCACGTAGTCCTGGTCCATTTGCAGACGATCGTCCCAGCCCACCGCATTGCGTCCATTGACCTGGGCGTAGCCCGTGAGCCCGGCCGGGACGGCGTGCCGCGTGAACTGCTCAGCACTGAAGCGTCCGAGGTAGTCGGTGGTCAGCGGGCGCGGCCCGATCAGGCTCATGTCCCCGCGCAGTATGTTCCACAGGCTCGGCAGCTCGTCCAGGCTGGTCGCCCGGATGAATCGGCCGAAGGGAACGAGCCGATCGGCGTCGCCCTCAGCGCTTGGGTCAGGTCCCGCGCTGCGCATCGAGCGGAACTTGCGCAGTCGAAAGATCCTGCCGTCACGTGTGATCCGGTCCTGCGTGAAGATCACCGGGCGTCCCATCGTCGCCATCACTCCCAGCGCCACCATGGCCATAGGGACCGATCCGACCACGAGGCCGGTCCCGGCCAGCAATACATCCGCCACGCGCCGCAAGCGCAGGTAGCTGCGCTGGGACGCACGGAGCTGATACGCACGGGAGCGTTGCTGGGGCAACGTGGGCTCGGGGTCGGCCCCGAGTGCGCGGTCCGAGGAAGCAAGCTGATCGGTCACGAGGAGCCTCCGCTCATCTCCGGGACGCGCTCGCGGTCCCGCGGCCTCATCGGTGCCCGGTAGAGGGGGAAGAAGTCACTGTCTTCGTCCCAGTCCTGATCGGTGTCGAGCGCCTCGGTGCGCCGGGCCTGGACCAATGCGGCGTAGCCGGCCGGGTCGAGGACTCTCTCTGCGGTGCGGAAGGAGGTCCCGCCGTCCGGTGCGAAGCCCTTCTTGTACCGTTCGAGCCCGTCGCCCGGCCGGACGCCGCCGCCGAGCACGTAGCGGCGGTACCCTCGTCCGACGAGCCATTCCATGACAGCCATCTTGACCAGGTCGTTCGGGCGGGACCGGGCGGCCTCGATGTCTGTGCCGCCCAGGAAGTAGTAGGCCGTCTCCCGCCCCAGCAGCAACAGGTCCATGGAGACCGGGCGACCGTCCTGTTCGGCCGCGACGTACACCAGGCGGTCGGGACAGCTGCGGTGCAGTGCGGTGAAGAAGGAATGATCGAAGCGGTACCACGGCTTGCTGTCGAGCCTGACCATGGTGCCGGCGTAGATCCGCTCGAAGTGCCCGAGCAGGAGGTCGTCCTCCGCCACGCGCACCGTCAGTCCCGCCCGCTCTGCCTTGCGCGCGTTCTGGCGCACCTTCGGGGCGCTGCCGCTCCACAGCGCTTCTCGGCCGGCCGGCAGCTCCCGAACATAGTTGATGCTCCGGTGCCGTGTCCGTCCAGGATGGGCGAGCGTATCGTCGAACAGGGAGAGCCGGGCGAACTCGCTGACGACCTTGTGGTCCCGTGCCCAGTCCTCGAAGAACGACCAGAATCGTCGGCCGATCTCCTCCTTCGGAGCATCGCCATGGACCAGCGGCCCGCCGTACCCGTAGGGAGAGCTGACATCGCGCCGGCCATCACCGACCTCGCGAAGCACGAGCGGGTAGAGGACGGTGGAGTCCTGCCAAGTCAGCGTGAGCGCCTGCAAGCGGCCCTGTTGTACGCTCAGCGGTCCGGTGACGCCGGGGTGGGCGAAGGGCAGCTGTTCGCGTGAATCCGTCCAGAGCCGCTGCCACAGGGCACGGTCTGCTGGTCGCATCGGGTCCAGAACCCGTCTGATGTCGGTCACGATGTTCCCTCTTCGGTCGGATCGAGGTCGGGGTCGGCCGAGCGACGGCCGCGACCGGTTCTCTTCGTGATCCCGGAATGGGCTGCCAAGAAGGTGCTGAGCGCCCGATCGACCTTCTGGCATTCGCGCTGGTCGAGCACGGAGCCGCTGGGCAATGAGAGGCCGGTGCGGAACAGGTGCTCGGAGGCTCCGGTGATCCGGGCAGGATGGGCGGCGAAGACGGGCTGCATGTGCATCGGCTTCCACAGCGGGCGGTTCTCGATCCCCGCTTCCGTCAGTGCCTGCGCCAGCTCAGCTGCACCGAAACGGGCCTTCTCGGAGTCGACGAGCAGTGCAGTCAGCCAGCAGTTGTCGTGCCTGTCTCCGCGGCGCTGGAAGACCTCCACCCCCGGCACCTCCGCGACGATGCGAGCGTAGGCCTCACGGCGTGCCCGACGGCGCTCGAGCATGGCGTCCAGACGTCCGAGCTGCGCGATCCCGATGGCCGCCAGGAGGTTCGAGAGGCGATAGTTGTATCCGATCTCGCGGTGCTCGTAATGGGCGACGGGTTCGCGCGCCTGGGTGGCTAGGAATCGGACCCGCCCAGCCGCGTGTTCGTCATCGGTGAGGTACATGCCTCCGCCGGACGTCGTGATCACCTTGTTGCCGTTGAAGGAGAGGATCGCTGCGTCACCGAGCTTTCCAGCGGGCGCACCTGCGTGGTCGGCGCCGAGCGACTCGGCAGCATCGGCCAGCACCCGGGCGCCGTAGCGTTCGGCGATGCGCGTGATCCGCGTGTAGTCGGCGCATCGGCCGAGCAGGTCCACCGGCACTATGGCTGGCACAGATCGTCCTTCACGGTGCAGCTCGTCGAGCACCTCCTCCAGGAGGACCGGGTCCATCTGCCCGGTCTCGGGGTCGGCGTCGATGAAGTACGGGGTCGCCCCGGTGTAGGTGATGGCATTGGCAGTCGCTGCGAATGTCATCGTCGCGGTGGGAACGATGTCGCCGGGGCCGACTCCCCAGGCCAGCAGACCGAGGTGGAGGGCAGCGGTGCCGGAGCTCAGGGCGACGGCGTGGCGGCGTCCGAGGCGGTCGGCCATCTGCTGCTCGAAGGCGTCCACGTAGGGACCGAGCGGGGCGATCCATCCTGAGTCGAAGGCTGCGGTGATCGCTGTCAGTTCGGCGGGTGACATGTCCGGTCCGGACAGGAGGACAGGGGCCATGGCGTCAGGACCCCACCGTGGCGGCCCTGGTGGGCGCATCCGAGGCCACTGTGGTGGCTGGAACGCTGCGCTGCGAGTCGGCGCCCTCGGTGTCCCTTTTGCGCAGCGAGCCTTGTGCGCTCATCGATCCGCACACCAGCTCCATGGCGTCCATGAACTGCGCGGCCTTGTGCATGTCGCGCGCCTGCGGGATGTCCTGCATGTCGACGGACGCGACCGGGACACCGGAGACCAGGGGGTGCGCGGTGGCCGCGATGGTCTCCCCAGGGGCGCTGAGCACCTCATGGAGCTTCTCCCCCGGTCGGAGCCCGGTGTACTCGACCTCGACGTCACGGCCCGAGGCCTCGATGAGCTGGTGCGCCAGCTGCATGATCGGGACGGGCTCTCCCATATCGAGCACCAGCGCCTCTCCGCTGTCACCGACCACCGCAGCTTGCAGCACGAGCTGAACAGCCTCGGAGACGGTCATGAAGAACCGGGTGACGTTCGGGTCGGTCACCGTCACTGGGCCGCCCCGTTCGATCTGAGCGATGAAGGTGTGCAGAACAGACCCTCGAGTGGCCAGCACGTTGCCGAAACGCACGCTCACCCACGTCCCCCTCTCGGCCGCCTCGGCCTTCTGGGCTGTCAGGCCCTCCGCCACCCGCTTGCTGAGGCCGAGCACGTTATGGGGGTCGGCGGCCTTGTCGGTGGAGATGTTCACGAACTTCTGGACGCCGCGGCGATGCGAGGCCTCGAGCACGTTGTGGGTGCCCAGCACGTTGGTCTTGTAGGCCTCGTCCGGAGCGTTCTCCAGCATGTTGACGTGCTTGAGCGCTGCCGCATGGAAGACCACCTCAGGGCGGTGCTCCGCGAAGACGGCATCGATCCGCTCACGGTCACGGATGTCAGCGAGCACCATGTTGTCGTTGCCGAGGTCCGCTGCACCGTTCATGCTCAGCAGAAGCGCGTGCAGCGCGGACTCGTCGCGGTCGAGCATCACCAGCTCGCGCGGGCCGAAGGTGGAGATCTGGCGGCACAGCTCGGAGCCGATGGATCCTCCGGCCCCGGTGACCAGCACGATCCTGCCGGCCAGCATCTCGGAGATCTCGCTCAGGTCGGTGACCACCGCGCGGCGGCCCAGGAGATCCTCGGGCCGGATCTCGCGCAGGTCGGTGTGGCGGACCCCGTCGATCATCTCGTGGAGCTGGGGGACGATCCGCACCCGCAGCCCGATCTCCTGCGCCTGTGTGGTGAGGGCGCCGATGGTGTCGGCATCGATCGAGGCAGTCGCGATCACGAGCACGTCGGCATCCGTGGCCCTCGCCGTCGGGATCATCTGCTGCGTGGTCCCCCGGACCGCGACACCGGCGTGTCGGAGGTTGCGCTTCCTGGGGTCGTCATCGAGGAAGGCAACCGGGTCCCATCTCGAGGAGGGGTCGCGGAGCATGGAATCGGCCAGGCGGCGTCCGACCTCTCCGGCCCCGACGATCAGCGCACGACCTGCAGCACCGGTGCCGTTGGCGCTGCCGCTGCGGATCCGGCGCATCCGACGGATCGCGAGCAGGCGCACCAGGGACCGCGACATCCCCGCGAGCAGGAGCATGGTGGGAGCGGCGATCACGGGTGCCGTCAACGGGAGCATCTGCTCGGGCACCAGTGCGTTCACGACGGTCACGAGGACAGCGACGGCTGCCACACCGCTGGCCAGCGCCAGGAGCTCGTCGAAGCTGCCGACCAGGTGACGCCCTTGATGCAGGCCGAGCGTCCTTGCCAGGAGCGTGTGGGCCACGGTCGCGATCGCCGCGCACACGAGCAGCCCGAGGAGTGGCGTTGCCTGCCCCTCGAACGATATGCCGGCTGACAGGGCGGCGGTCTCCAGGCGGAGACCTGACGCGATCCAGAGCCCACAGAACCAGGCCAGGGGATCGATCACTGCGAATGTCACGGAGGCCGGCTGCAGCTCCTGGGCGCTCATGAGTCTCCGCTCAGGCATGCTCCCAGTTCCTGTCTCCGCCCGTCGCGCAGAACGCAATGGCTCCCGCAGAGAAAACGCGGTCATGGGTCCCCTCCCCATCTTCGAGCGGAGCTGCGACTGATCAACAAGCCGCCGTATGTCCGTTTTGCCCTAGCTGTCTCTTTTGCGCTGTTTGGGCGCTTCGTCACCATACATCATGATTCACGGACCAGTGAGGGAAGCGTGCTCGTCGGCGCTGAACCGAGGGGCGGGTGCCGGGAGGAGGACCTGTCACCTGCGCGCACGTGCACCCACACCCCGCTCTCTGGATGAGACAGACCCGGTCCACCGGTCGTGCCATCGGCAGGGACGTCACAATTCGGCCGCTGCTGCTCGGCGCCACAGTCGGCGCTGGCTCTTCTGTGCGGACCGGCGGCTCAGCTCCGCCGCCCACGACGACGAGCTGGGCTCGACCGACAGGCATCTTCGTGCCCGCCTGCCGACCAAAGAGGCCCGGGAGCGAATGGGCCAGGCGACACGCGCGTTGCGCGTGGACCACACGATCGTCCGCCCGATCTCGCCATGCCATCGCACCGACTGATGTTCGCGTCGATGGATGGAGAAGGAGGCTCAGGTCGAGTCTGAGCTCGGCGAGCTCGCCGAACGCGACGTGGCCGCCGGGTCATGTGACGAGCTCATCGCTGGGCGCTCAGGCTGACCGGCCGGCCTCACTGCTGCCGTCGGTCCCTGGCTGCTGGCGGCGGGGCA
>Ga0209487_1002925_pt1 | contig 13630 bp, 11 predicted proteins | sample Poulit2012_FD_187524 | JGI IMG/M metagenome (GOLD analysis project Ga0209487, IMG submission 187524) | Agricultural soil microbial communities from Georgia to study Nitrogen management - Poultry litter 2012 (SPAdes) (version 2) | ecosystem: Environmental > Terrestrial > Soil > Agricultural land... | reverse complement strand
GCCGCGGTGCAGATCGCAGCTCTGGGGTACGGCATCGTCTTCGTGCTCGTCGGGATCGCCGGATTCATCCCGGGTGTGACGACGAACGTGGGGTCGATCCAGCTGGGCGGGCATCACTCCGAGGCCATGCTGATCGGCCTGTTCCAGGTCTCCATCCTGCACAACATCGTGCACCTGCTGTACGGCGTGGCCGGCATCGCCCTGGCCAGCCGCCCGGCATCGGCTCGGCTCTTCATGCTGATCGGCGGCGCGCTGTACCTGGTGCTGTGGGTCTACGGGCTGGCGATCGACAAGGAGTCGATGGCCAACTTCGTGCCGCTGAACAGCGCCGACGACTGGCTGCACTTCGTCCTCGGCGTCTCCATGATGGGCCTGTCCCTCCTCCCCCGGCACCGGCCGCCGGAGTCGACCGGGCGGGCCCACCACCGCTCCACCGGCGCCGCGGACGCGTGAGCCGCGCGAGTTCCGCGTCCGCGAGAACTCATGCGACCCGGAACGGCTCCGCGTCCTGGGTGCGCAGCTCCAGGCCCAGTCCGGGCCGGTCCCGGGCAGGTCTCGTGGCGCTCCCGGTCGCGTGCGGAGCACCGTCGAAGAGCATCTGCTCGATGCGCACGTGGTCGTGGAACCATTCCAGGTGACGCAGGTTGGGCACGGCCGCTGCCACGTGGGCGTGGACGGCGGGGGCGCAGTGCCCCGAGATCTCGAGCCCGAAGGAATCGGCGACGACCGCTGCCTGCAGCCATCCGCTGATGCCGCCGCACCGGGTGGCGTCGGCCTGCAGGCAATCCACAGCGCCCGCCGCGCACATCCGTCGGAAGTAGTGGATATCGCAGCCGTATTCGCCCGCGGCCACGTCCGCGTCCACTGAGCCGCGAATGGCGGCCAGCATCTCCAGATGGTCGGAGGAGACCGGCTCCTCGAACCACACGAGCCCGTGCTCGGCGGCGCGCTGCGCGACCCGTATCGCCTGCTTGGGGCCGTAGCCGCCGTTGGCATCCGCGAACAGGTCCACGTGGTCACCGATGATCCGCCGGGCCTGCGCCAGCCGGGCGAGGTCTCGGGCCTCGGCCGTGCCCCGGTCCTGACCGATCTTGATCTTGACCCGATCGACGCCCAGGTCTTCGACCCAGCTCTCCAGCTGGTCGCGCATCTGATGCTCGTCGTAGCTGGTGAAACCGCCGCTGCCATAGATGGGCACCGTCTCGCGGGCCGCGCCGAGCAGGCGGTGGAGCGGCAGGTCCAGCAGCCGCGCCTTCAGGTCCCACAGGGCGATGTCGACCGCCGAGATCGCGTAGCTGGCGATGCCGGGGCGGCCTTGATTGCGTACGGCACGCACCATCGCGCCGCGGCCGGCGGGTACGTCGAAGGCGTCCGTTTCGATCACGACGTCGGCGAGCGTGTCCCGCACCACGGCCGCGCAGGCCGGCGGCCCATACGTGAAGCCGGTCCCGGAGCGACCGCCCGCCGAGACCGTGACCAGCACCATGGTGGTCGACGACCAGGCCAGGGTGCCGTCGGCCTCGGCGGCGTCGGTGGGAACGGTGTAGACCGCGGTCTCCACCGACTGGACCGTCGGCATCAGGAGTCCTTGTCCCGCTGAGGCAGGAACTCCTGTGCCTTGGTCTTGATCCCCTGGGCGACGATGCCGAGGGCGCTCTCGTCCCCCTTGGCCACCGCGGCGGCCGTGTCCCGCGCCTGCTCGAGGGTGGCATGGGGCGGGATCGGTGGCATGTCCGGGTCGACGTAGACGTCGAGGACGACAGGACGGTCAGCGGAGAGCGCCTCGTCCCAGGCCCCGCCGATCTCCTCGGGCCGTTCCACGGTGATCCCGCGCAACCCGATGCTGTCTGCGAAGCCGGCGTAGGACACCTCGGGCAACCGCTGGGACTCCAGGAACGTGGGGGCACCCTCGGTCGCCCGGATCTCCCAGGTCACCTGATTGAGATCGTTGTTGTGCAGGACGCAGACGATCAGCCGGGGGTCCTCCCACTCCTCCCAGTACCGTCGGATGGTGATCAGCTCGGCCATGCCGTTCATCTGCATCGCGCCGTCTCCGACCAGGGCGATCATGGGCCTCTGCGGGTGTCCGAACTTCGCGCCGATCGCGTACGGCACCCCGGGGCCCATGGTGGCCAGCGTCCCGGACAGCGAACCGCGCATCCCCGGGCGCACCTTGAGCTGACGGGCGTACCAGTTGGCCGCTGATCCCGAATCCGCGGAGAGCATGACGTCGTCCGGCAGCCGAGGGGACAGCTCGGAGAACACCCGCAGCGGGTTGATGGGATCGGATTCGACCATCGCCTCGCCCTCCATGACCTCCCACCAGCGCGCCACGTTCTTCTCGATGGTGTCCCGCCAGGCTCGGTCCTCCTTGCGCTGCAGCTTGGGGATCAGTGCGCCCAGCACCTCACCGGCGTCGCCCACGAGGTTGACCTCGTAGGGGTAGCGCATGCCGATCCGGCCCCCGTCGATGTCGATCTGGACGGCGCGGGCCTGATCGAACTCCGGCAGGAACTGCGAGTAGGGGAAGCTCGAGCCGATCGTGAGCAGGGTGTCGCAGTCGCGCATCATCTCCCAGCTGGGTCGGGTGCCCAGGAGCCCGATCGCCCCGGTGACGTAGGGCAGCTCGTCGGAGACCACGTCCTTTCCCAGCAGCGCCTTGGCGATCCCACCGCCCAGCAGGTCTGCGGCATGGGTCAGCTCGCGGGAGGCCTCGCGCGCGCCGGCGCCGGCGAGGATGGCGACCTTCGATCCCTCGTTGAGCACCGCTGCGGCTCGGTCGAGCGCCTCCTCGTCGGGGAGCACAGTCGCAGCCGGTGAGTAGCCGAGACTGGAGGGCACCATCTTGAAGTCGTGCGTGGGCGGGCTGTACTCGGCCTCCTGCACATCCAGCGGGATGATCACCGCGGTCGGTGCCCGCTGCGTCTCCGCGACGCGGATGGCCCGGTCGAGGACGTTGGGCAGCTGCTGCGGGGACATCACCGTCTGGACGTACTCGGAGGCGACGTCCTTGTACAGGCTCTGCAGGTCGATCTCCTGCTGGTAGGAACCTCCGATGGCCGTACGGTCGGTCTGCCCGATGATGGCGACCACGGGCACGCGATCGAGCTTCGCGTCGTAGAGGCCGTTGAGCAGATGGACCGCGCCGGGGCCGGAGGTGGCCATGCAGACGCTGGTGCGTCCCGTGAACTTGGCGTGGCCCACGGCCTCGAAGGCGCTCATCTCCTCGTGACGGGATTGGATGAACTTCGGAACCTTCTCCGGATCAGCGTCCGACCATGCGGCAACGATCCCGTTGATGCCGTCGCCGGGATAGGCGAAGACCTTGTCGACCTCCCACTCCATCAGTCGATGGAGCAGGTACCCTGCGACCGTCGTGTGTGCCATGTCGTCTCCTCCTCGGAACGGGCCCCGAAGGGTTCTTCCCCGCGGTGTGTGATCAGAGGGTCTGCTCGGCGTGCAGGCAGCGATCGCCCGAGCCGGCCGGCGGGCGAGCTCTCCGCGCCGCCAGGTCTGCCGAACTGTCCGGGTTTCTGATCGGTGAGCTCCCTTCAGCGATCGCCTGCCGAGGGGCCGGCGATGTGATCTGCTCCTCACCGGAACGCTATGCCGACCGCCTCCGGTCCTCAAAGCACCTGGACCGCGCGGTCGTAGACCTCGACCCCGGTCGCTGCGCGGGTGAGGCTGGCGGGAGGCTCGCGGCAGCACGTCTGATCGTCATGACCCGGTCTGATCGTCATGACGCGGTCTGCGTGGACGGCGCTCAGGGTCGCACCGTGCGTCGGCGGTCAGTCGACCCGGCGCTTCTCCTCGATGCGGCGCGCTGCCATCATCTCCACCGCGGTGAACAACAGGTATGTGGTGGAGGCGCTGAACGGTGCGATCAGCCACGTCAGAAGCGTCGGGAGCAGGGCCGCCAGGCCGGCGGCCAGGCCCACCGCGAGAGCGATCGAGATCAGGTTCAGCGAGGACCCCAGGGCGATGACCGTGGTGTGCTCGTCCTCGAGGGAGCGCGTGAAGGCGCGGGTGGCGACGACTTCGATCAGCGCGAAGCTCGCGACGGCGGCCAGCACGAACAGCACGATGTGAGCGGGCCGCGGACTTCCTGCGATGCTGGTCAGCATCGCCATCGTGCAGGTGATCATCACCGAATAGCCGAACGCGCCGGAATTGTTCCGAAGCGACAGACGCAGCTCGCGGATGTACAGGCCCACTTCCGATGAGCGGTCGCCGGCACGTCTCGGCATCGTCGCTCCTCCTCAGGTCGACCGGGACTCGTAGCGTAGACCACCCCTGTGTCAGCGAATGTGTCAGCGAACCGGGGCAGGTCCCGCCCTCGCGCCCAGCTGGGGAGAGATCCTCGTGCCCAGGGAGAGATCCTCGCGGGCATCCGAGGATCGATCGCTTCGAGCACGGCCGGTATGAGTGATCATGGAGGCTGGCCGGCCAACACGACATCTGACCCGGGCTGCGACTCCTCGAACGCCCCGGGCTCTGAACCAGAACGGACGATCAGCATGAGCACGAAGAACCAGCGCGGGCTGGCGCTGAGCGGCGCCCGCGTCCTGATCACGGGTGCCGGCAGCGGCATCGGTCGACTGATGGCGCTCGGGGCCGCCCGCCGCGGAGCCGGCGAGGTCATCCTCTGGGACCTCTCTGCCGAGCGGGCCGGCGCCGTGAAGGCCGAGGTGGAGGCGGCCGGCGCGACCGCCTCCGTCGGGATCGTCGACGTCGCCGACCGCACCGCAGTCGCCGACGCCGCGAAGGAGGCCGGACCAGTCGATGTGCTCATCAACAACGCCGGGATCGTCACCGGTGCCGACCTGCTCGACACCACCGATGAGGCCATCGTCCGCACGTTCGACGTCAACACCCTCGCCCTGTACTGGACCACGCGGGCATTCCTGCCCGCGATGCGTGAGCGTGACCGCGGCGTCATCGTCACCGTCTCCTCCGCTGCGGGCATCGCCGGAGTCGCCAAGCAGACCGATTACTCGGCCAGCAAGTTCGCCGCATTCGGCTTCACCGAGTCGCTGCGCAACGAACTCCGTGCCCGCGGCAGCGCCGTCTCCACGGTGCTGGTCGCGCCCTACTACATCAACACGGGCATGTTCGACGGCGTCACCACGAAGTTCCCGCGCCTTCTGCCCATCCTCGACGAGGACGACGTCGCCCGCCGCATCCTCGACGCCATCGAATCCGGGACCCAGCAGCTGATCCTGCCTCGCCTGTCCCGCTTCATGCCCGCCGCTCGTGTCCTGCCCGTACGGGCTTTCGATCGCGTCATGGACTTCTTCGGCATCAACCGCACGATGGACCACTTCACCGGCCGTCCCACCTCGACCTCCGGGACTGGTCCACGGTGAGCTGACGTCGATGACGGGAGCGCCTCGTGGCCATCTGACCTGGCGTGAGGATCGGGGTGGATGCGACCGCTGCCCCACGGGGCGCTGCCCGGGATCCGCCGCCAAATACCCATCGGATACCGCTGCACTTAGGTCGACAGCTCCCGTTCATCGAGGCCGTGCGCCAGCACCTCGGCCAGGTGGGTGGCCTTCCGCTGGGTATCGCCCTGCTCGATCTGGGTGCGGCAGCTGAACCCGTCCGCGATGATCAAGGTGTCCGGAGCCGACTCGCGCACCGCCGGCAGCAGCACCCTCTCGGCGCACGCCATCGACACGTCGTAGTGGCCCTGTTCGAAACCGAAGTTGCCGGCGAGGCCGCAGCAGCCGGAGTCCGGCACCTCGGCGTCGATCCCCGCACGGCGCATCAGCTCCAGATCGGCGTCGAAACCCATCACGGCGTGCTGGTGGCAGTGGGTCTGCACCAGGGCCCTCTGGCGCACCTGCGGCGGCTCCCAGCCGTCCGGCGCCTGTTCGAGGAGGAACTCGGCCAAGGTGCGCGTCTGGCCGGCGAGCCGCTCGACCAGCTTGTCATCGGGGAGCATCTCCGGCATGTCCGCACGGAACACCGCCGTGCAGGAGGGCTCCAGACCGATGATGGGGGTGCCCGCTTCCAGCCACGGCCGCAGCACGTTCAGGGTGTTGCCGAAGACCTTCTGCGCCACGGAGAGCTGGCCGGTCGAGATCCAGGTCAGGCCGCAGCACACGGCTGCATCAGGAATCACGACGTCGAACCCTGCGGACTCCAGCAGTGCTACGGCCGCGCGGCCGATATGGGGGTCGAAGCGGTTGGTGAACGTATCGGGCCACACCACGACCGTGGTCGCGGCGCGCGGATCCGGCTCCGGGCGGCCGGCGGTGCGCTCGGACCACCATGCCAGGAGCGTCTGGTCGGCGAAGGCGGGCGCGTCCCGTTCGACAGCGATCCCCGCGGCCTTCTTGCCGATCGTGGACAGGCCCGGTGCGCTGAGGGCACGGTTGACAAGTCCCGGAACCCACGAGGCGATCCGCGCCAGCAGGGGCAGCCACCCCATCGAGTAATGGGCGGCTGGACGGATCCTGCCCTTGTAGTGGTGGTGCAGGAACTCGGCCTTGTAGGTGGCCATGTCGACGTTCACCGGGCAATCGCTCTTGCAGCCCTTGCACGACAGACACAGGTCCAGGGCGTCACGCACTTCGGTGGAGCGCCATCCGTCCTTGACGGGCGAATCCTCGTGCGGGCTGAGCATTTCGAACAGCAGCCGCGCCCGGCCTCGGGTGGAGTGCTCTTCTTCCCTGGTCACCATGTAGGACGGACACATCACCCCGCCCTCCTGGCTGCGGCAGTTGCCGATGCCGACGCATCGCATGGTGGCCCGCGTGAAGCTGCCGTCGTCGTCGGGGTACTGGAATGCGGTGCGGTGCGGCGTGGGGTCCCAGTCGGCGCCCAGGCGCAGGTTCTCGTCCAGTCGGTTCGGCCGCACGACCTTTCCCGGGTTCATCAGGTTGCGGGGGTCGAACAGAGCTTTGACCTCGCCGAAGGCGTGCACGATCTCGGGGCCGAACATCGTCTCGAGCAGTTCACCGCGGGCCTGCCCATCGCCGTGCTCCCCGGACAGCGACCCACCGTAGGAGGACACCAGCTCGGCGGCCCTGACCAGGAACCCACGGAAATCGGAGATGCCATCGGCGGTGACGAGGTCGAAGGGGATGCGGATGTGCACGCAGCCTTGCCCGAAGTGCCCGTACATCGAGGGGCTGCCCAGATCGAACTCATCGAAGAGTGTCCTCAGGTCCCGCAGGTAGTCCCCGAGCCGCTCGGGCGGCACGGCGGAGTCCTCCCAGCCCGGCCAGGTATCGGGCATGCCCGGCGGGCGGGCGGTGGCTCCCAGGCCGGCTTCCCGGGCCTTCCACATCTGATCTTCTCTGGCGGGGTCATCGGAGAAGTTCACGGTGGCGTCGTGCTCGGTGCGGCCGAGCGCCTCGAGCAGGGCGTCGATCCGCTCATCCGCCTCCTCAGCGGTCTCGCCGCCGAACTGCACGAGGAGCCAGCCTGCGCCCTCGGGGAGCAGCTCCCTGGCCTTCTCGCCGATGTGCTCGGAGGCCTCGAAGGAGATGAGCTGGCTGTCGACGCCTTCGAGCACGATCGGATCGGAATGCTCCAAGATGGTCGGCACGGCGTCGGCCGCCTCGGTGATGTCGTCGTAGCCGAGCACGACCATCGACTTCCGCTTCACCGTGGGCATCAGCTTCAGCTCCGCCCGCAGCACGGCGGCCAGGGTCCCTTCGCTGCCCACGATCAGGCGTCCGATGTCGAAGGACGACTCCGGCAGCAGGGCATCGAGGTTGTACCCGGAGACACAGCGCGGGATATCGGGGAAGCGAGCGCGGATCCGGTCCTCGTAGCGGTCGGCGATCTGGCGCAGGCCGCGATGGACGTCGGCTTCGGGGCCGCCTTGCGCGAGGATGGCCTCCAGCTCCTCGTCGCTGGTGGGCCCCGCCCACCAGCGGGTCCCGCCGTGGGTGAGGATCTCCAGCCCGACGATGTTCTCGTCCGTCTTGCCGGAACGCTGGGCGGTGGCACCGCAGGCGTTGTTGCCGATCATCCCGCCCAGTGCGCAGTGGCTGTGAGTGGACGGCCGGGGGCCGAATTCCAGACCGTACGGCTCGAGCTGCGCGTTCAGCTCATCCAGGACGATCCCGGGCTCCACCACGCAGGTCTGCGCCTCCGGGTCGACCGAGATCAGTCGATTGCAGTATTTCGACCAGTCGATGACCACGGCGACGTTGGTGCACTGCCCACCAAGGCTGGTGCCTCCGCCTCGGGACAGCACGGGCGCGCCGTGCCGAGCGCACACGTCGATGGCTGACACGCCGGCCTCGACGCTGCGCGGCACGACGACCCCGATCGGCACCTGTCGGTAGTTGGAGGCGTCCGTGGCGTAGGTCCCCCGGCTGCCGGGGTCGAAGCGCACCTCCCCGTCCACGTCCTCAGCCAAGTCATGCTCCAGCGCCTTTGGGTCGAGGTCGGGAAATCCGCGCGGCGCCGGTGGGGGGATCTGGATGACATCGCTCAGGGACATGGGAATTCACCTTCCAGTGGTCAGAAGCAGCACCCACTCGTCGGCGAGCGGGAAGCACGTGTCAGCTCGAGCGGAGCGCTCCTCTCAGCATTCGTCCGCATCCGCGGAACACATCTCGGACGGTCCCTGGCTCGGGAACTCGCGCCATCGGTCTCGCCGGACCGCCTCGCCCGTGGTGCCCGTGCCCCTGCTCGCCCTCGAGCCGATGACGTCGCACAGGGATCCGATCCCGGTGACGTCATCGAAACCGGTCTGTCCAGCGGGCATGGCGATTCTCCGTAACCCTCGATGAAGATGGTGATGCGCCGGTCCGGCGGCGCCGCTCTGCGTTTCTTACAGGTTCGCCCTGTCTACGCCTGCCCTCATCGGCCCGCAAGGATCACCCAGCCGGCACGCGAGGCCCGCCCTGCCCTGCGGCCGAATGGAGCGACACGAGCCGCGCGACGATATAGCCAGGTCACGCTGCCTTTTCCGTCGTCGCCCGCACCTCGCGCCGGCACGCAGAGAACCGCTCTCGCCCGCGCGCAACCTTCCGGTCGGTCCTCCTGACGTGCCGTCCTCGTCCACGGCGAGGTTCCGATCGCTCGGGAGCCCGGCAACGGCCTGCCGACACCTCGGACGCAGGGGCCCCAGCTCGGGAACCCGACCCTCCTGTCCGGCAGCGGTGACTCCCCTCGGGCTCGGTGGGGGCGGGTCATCCATCCGCCTGTTCGTTCTCGTAGGTGTCGAAGAGCTCGCGCCGCTGGTGGTAGCGCCGACTGTAGGTGGCCTCGCGGATGGATTCCGGGCTGTCGAAATTCGAGCCGAGCGCACCGGCCAGCGTGCCCATGGATGCGCTGAGCCACGCCAGACTGAGGTAGTCACCGATCCCGACCGGATGCATCAGCTGGGAGCGCAGGTAGTCCGCGTCGTTGACCGCCAGGGCCAGCACGAGCATGACCACGAACAGGATCAGGTACATCAGCACCACGCTCACCCCCACGGTGATCACCGTGGAGGTGTTGTCCAGGCCGTGCCGCCATATCTGGCTCGGGGTGCGTTGCCGGTTCCACAGCCGATTGACCATGATCAGCCACGCGGTCAGCAGGCAGGTCACCAGCGCGCTGATCAGCAGCAGACGCGGGCCCGACAGGGCGTCGGACACCGGCGCCAGGGTCCCGTAGAAGATCCCGAAGGCACCCGTGGCGATCGCCACCGCCATACAGCTGGTCAACGCCGGAAGCAGCCGCCCGGGCCGGTTGCTCCGCAGCATTCCCGCCAGCATCCGTGGCGCCTCGAACCGGTCGGCCCGCGAGGAGACCACGAGGTTCTCCTCATCGGGAAGGAACCTCTGCACGATCTTGGCGCCACCCAGGGCATCCTCGATGGTCGAAGCACCAGGTCGGCTGGCCTCCTGGTCGGAGCCGACCAGCACGGACACCAGGTCTCGAGTGCGTCGCGCGGTGCGTATCGCCCCCAGCGGCGGCAGCGAGACGAAGGCGGCAGGAACCTCGGAGCTCGTCTGGCACACCACCGGGCGCTCATCCAGGTATCGAGGCAGGTCGGTGAGATAGACCAGATATTCCCACCCTCGCTCCTCCAGCACCCGGCGGGCGTGCGCGAGCAGAGGAATGGTGCCGTCCGGCGCGAGCGGCAGCTCACCCTCGCTGACCTCGACCCGCCACCGCTCGCCCGAGACCTCGTAGATCTGCTCGGGCAACTCGTCAGCGATCTTCGCGGCGACACGCTCCGGCACACCGGGATCAGCTTGCAGACCGAGGGTCGGGAGCGTGCCATCCCTGCCCTCCGGCGCCGGGCCGGAACCGCGCGAGGAGGAAGTGTTCACGGCGACAGCGCTCGCGCGCTCGATGTGCTCATGCGGGCCCGACCGCCGCTCATCGGGACGGTCGCCTCTGGCGGATCGTCACGGTCGGCGATGGAGTCGACGGGGTCCTCGGCCAAGCCCCCTGGCTCCGGGAGCTCGCCGGTGCCCTCTGCCGACCGCATGGACGCCTGGACGGCCTCGCTCAGCGGCGCGCACGCGGTGGGGATCGGCACCTGTCCTCCGTCGTCTCGGCAGTCTCGCCCTCAAGGAGATCCGGGCACCACTGTAGGAAGACCCCGGTGCGCGAGCGAGGTCGCGAACCGATAGGTCCGCTCCCGTCCTCCAGCTGCGATGCGTCGTACTCGCCCTTTCGCGTCGCCTCTCGTGGAACTGCGCGGACAGCGCCGTTCCGCCCCGCGCTCGCTCCCGGCACAGCGCCTGGAGCTCAGCGCCCCCGCGCGGCGAGCCGGGCCATCAGTCTCGAGGGCGCGAACCGGGAGATGGTGTAGATCGCGCGGTAGCGGCGGCTGGGCACGGACACCGCCCTGCCCCGGCCGACGTCGCGCAGCGATTCGGCGACCACTCGCGGCGCCTGGAGCCACATCCAGCGCGGGATGCCCTCCTCACCCTTGGCCAGCCCCAGCCGGGCGTGGAAGTCCGTGTGCGTGTATCCGGGGCACACGGCTGTGACGGTGACCCCGCGGGCCCTGTACCGTCCGTTCGCCCACCGTGAGAACAGCACCAACCAGGCCTTGGCGGCCCCGTAGGTCGAGCGCGGCATGAACGCCGAGACGGAGGCGACGTTGATGATCACACCCGAGCGCGCGGCCAGCATGCTCGGCAGCACGGCGTGCATCAGGCGCATCGGGACCTCGTCATGCAGACGGAGGTGACGGACCTCGTCCTCGATGTCGTTCGTCTCGAAGCTCAGCGGCAGGCCGAAGCCTGCGCTGTTGACCAGCGTCCGCACGGGCCGTGCCGGGTCGGCGAGGCGGTCAGCGACGGCGGCGACCCCTTCCGCCGAGCACAGGTCCGCGGCGAGCACCTCGACGGCGCCCGCACCGGCGCTCCTCAGTTCCGAGGCCAGGGCCTCGAGCCGCGCGGTGTCCCGCGCCACCAGCACGAGGCGGTCGCCACGCCGGGCGAGCTGTCGGGCGTATTCGGTGCCGAGCCCGGAGCTGGCGCCGGTGATCAGGGACGTCGGTGTCATGGAGCCTGAGCCTAATCATCCCCGCAGGACCCTGCCGGGCGGTGGACCGATTCCTCGGTCCAGCGCCCGGCAGTTCCTCCTCCGGATCGCTCGTACCCCTCCCTGGGTGCGACGCAGCCCCGGGGCCACCGGGGCCGGATCCCGCTCTCGCCCCGATGATGGTCATCGCCGTCAGGATGCCCGTGGTCGCCATGAGCACGCATTGCGGGCCCCGGGGTAGTCTGCGGTGTGGCTCGGCACGTCCCGGCTCATCTCGCCCGACCTCGGCCGTTCCCGGCTCACCCCGAGCCTCACCCCTTCCGTGAACTCGCACGATCTCAAGGACTCCCTCATGGCTCCCACCCGCGTCACCGTCCAGCAGGCCTGGGATCAGCTCGTGGAGGGGAACGAGCGCTTCATGGCCGGACACCTGCTCCACCCCCAACAGAACGCGGCGCGCCGCAGCGAGCTGCGTGGCAGCCAGTCCCCGAATGCGGCATTCCTCGGCTGCTCGGACTCGCGGGTCGCCGCGGAGATCCTCTTCGACTGCGGCCTCGGAGACCTCTTCGTGGTGCGCAACATCGGCCAGATCGCCAACGAGAACACCACCGCCACCATGGAGTTCGCCGTCGCCGAGCTCGGGGTCGCCGTGATCGTCGTTCTCGCGCACGGCTCCTGCGGGGCGGTCGGGGCGGCCATCAACCAGACCACCGCGCATCCGCGCGAGACCACCCCCGCGATCAAGCACGAGCTGGAGGAGATCCAGCCCGCGGTCCAGCAGGAATGGTTCGCCACCCAGCAGATCAGCCCCTACGTCGACCCCGATCTGATCGACCAGGACGCCGTCGGGCGGCGTCATCTCGCCGCGACCATCAACGCCCTCATGCGCCAGTCCACCGTCATCAGCGATGCGGTCGCCCGGGGGGAGCTGGGCATCGTCGGCTGCCAGTACCAGCTCGACGACGGCAGGGTCTCCCCGATCTCCTGGGTGGGCGATCTCGAGGTCTCGCGCTGAAAACCCTGCCCGCACCGGTGACGCGCCATCATCGACTCTCGGTCCCCGGGGCCACGGCGCGAGGACGCACCTGCGCGGCGAAGCTGATCAGGAGGTGCGATGCAACCGGACGCGGCTGACACGCTCGGCATCGGCGGAAGCTGGTTCGACCCCCTGTGGCGGGTCCCTGTCGAGCTGAGCCCCCTGGAGCGGGCGCTCCTGGACTCGTGGCCGGTTCGCCGGCTGGGCATGGTCGCCCACGCCGGGGCGGCGGCGCTGACCACGACGCAGACGTACTCGCGGCTGGAGCACTCCCTGGGCGTCCTGGCCCTGGTCGCCCATTTCGCGCCGCAGGACGCCCTCGCACGGGCGACCGCGCTGCTCCACGACGTCGGGCACCTGCCCTTCAGCCACACCCTGGAGGGCATCGACGGCCTGGACCATCACGACCTCGGCCACGCCCGCATCCGCTCGATGTCGCAGCTGCTGGCGCGCCACGGCATCGACGCCGAGGACGTCATCGCCGTCGACGACGGTCGTCTCCCGTCCCCGCTGCACAGCCGCCCGGGTGGGCTGAAGCTCGACCACCTGGACTCGTTCCTGCGCAGCGGACAGGCCCATGGCCGCACCGAGGAGCTGCCCTCGGTCCTCCTGGAGCGGCTGCGGCTGATCGACGGCACGGTGGACACCGACGAGGAGACCGGCACGGAGCTCGTGCGGCTGGCGGTCACCGAGGCTCGAGCCCAGCGCTCGACAGCGGACGTGACGCCCGTGGCGGTCCTGCGCCACCTCGTGACCACAGCGCTCTCCGAGCCCGATCCCGCGTTCACCGTCGAGGAGCTCGCGGTGATGACCGACGACGAGCTGCTGGGCGCGCTGCGCCGAGCGCCCGCGACCGCCGAGGAGGCCGACGTCTTCCGGCTGCACCCGCTGAGCTGGCAGCTGCTGGCCGACCCCAGCTCAGGCAGCCAGGCTGACGTCAGCATCGATGTCGACGAGGGCGCCGGCGCTCCTCTCGTGCAGTACCAGATCACGCGCAGCTACCTGGATGTCCCGACGGTCGACGGCGAGCTCCTGCACAGCCCGGACGTCACGCGCCTGCACGGCGAGTTGCCCCTGTTCTTCGCGCTGCGTCGCGTGTGCGAGAGGTCGTAGACCACATCTCGTAGGCCTCATCCA
>Ga0209487_1002924_pt1 | contig 13630 bp, 11 predicted proteins | sample Poulit2012_FD_187524 | JGI IMG/M metagenome (GOLD analysis project Ga0209487, IMG submission 187524) | Agricultural soil microbial communities from Georgia to study Nitrogen management - Poultry litter 2012 (SPAdes) (version 2) | ecosystem: Environmental > Terrestrial > Soil > Agricultural land... | reverse complement strand
TGACCCCGCGGGCGTCCGGGGCGGCAGGGTCGGCCGAATCGGCCGGGCTGGCCGGGCTGGCCGGGTTGGCCGGGTAGGTGATGCCGTGGTAGATCTCGTCGCTGATCAGGCGGACGTCGTGGGCATCGCACCAGGCGGTCAGGGCAGCCAGCTCCTCGCGCGGGACCATGGTGCCGGTCGGGTTGGCTGGGGAGGCGAGCACCAGGCCGGCCAGCGGTGCGCGGGCGTGCGCGGCGGTGAGCAGCTCGGGGGTGGGTTGGAACCGCTCGGCCACGCCGCAGGGGATGTCCACCACCTGGCAGCCCAGCGCGGTGAGGATGTTCCGGTAGGCGGGGTAGCCGGGGCTGGCCAGGGCGACCCGGTCGCCGGGTTCGAAGGCGGCCAGGAATGCGAGCTGGAAGGCGCCGGAGGAGCCGGTGGTGATGGCGACGTCGTCTCCGGTGAGGTCCAGGCCGTACCAGCGGCGATAGTGGCCAGCGACCGCGTCGCGCAGCTCGCGCGGGCCGAGGGCGCTGGTGTAGCCGAGGTCGCCCGCGCGGTGGGCCTCGATGGCGGCGGCCGCGACGTCTGGTGGGGCGCCGCCCTCGGGTTCGCCGGCGCACAGCGAGATCACATCTCGCCCGCCGGCGCGCAGCTGGGCGACCCGGTCCAGGATGCTCATCACCTGGAACGGCGGCACTGCGGCGCGGGCGGCGACCTTCACGCTCGGGTCCCTTCCTGTCGGTCGGCCCGACCAGCACGACGGCGGTCGTGGGCTGGGGCCGGTCGTCTCACCAGGGTAGGGGCTGCTCGGGGCATCGGGGGCTCGGCGGGCGGCACGCACGTTGGCGGCGACGATGCAGACGATGCCGCCGAAGATCACGGCCATGGCGGTGGCGAGCATGTCGGTCAGCCGCTCCTCGTGCCGCCTGAATCCGTCAATCATCAGCACCGCCATCACCCCGGTGAACGCCACCAGACCACAGCCCACGATCACCACTGCGATGCCGGTCAGGCGCAGCTCGTCCTTCTGCCGGGGTGGTGTCATGCCGATCGACGGTAGTGCGGTGCAGTTCTGCCTGCCGGGGTTATCCACAGGCGTGGGCGGTGTTGGACGGCGACGCAGCGGTCTGGACGCCAGAGACATCACTGCTGCGCCGGACTCGTTCGCCGAACATGCCGAACAGCGAGGTTGACTCTCTCCGCCAAGACACGGAGCCACACGCGGCGTCCGGCAGTGCGGCACTGCCGCAGTGCGGCTCCGACATCCGTGCCGCAGCCACTGCTTCCGTACCCGGGCATCATCTGAACTGCTGTGGCGGAACCCGGGCCTTCGGTCTTCGAGGTCGAAGGCTTCGTGGAATGCACGGGTCAGGTCACGTTCCTGGTCCAGCAGCAGTGCGCCCACATAGCGCAGCAGGCTGTCCCTGGGGATCGTGGCGATCGAGTCCAGGTTGGCGACGCAGTCGTGCTCAAGTCCGTTGCGGGGTCCTACTGCCACCTCGCTGCGCAGACCTCGCACCGCGCGCGCGATGGGAGCAACCGTCACCAGGCGGCGCGCTGCTCTCACCTCCTCGCGCGTGAGGAGGAGGACCGGACGGATCTTGTCGAGCCGCGCGATCCAGATGGGAGCATCAGTCCAGGTCTGCCGCTGCCTCACCAGCAGCCTTTGCCACCCACTGCGCGTACGCATCCGACTCAAGGTCGGGGTCTGTGCTCGTCGCATAGATCTGTGCGTCGCGCCGGGCAGCACGACGGCGCATCTCGCGCCTGATGGCCTTGTTGATCACATCGGCACGGCTGCCCTCGCCTGCCTGACTGGCCTGATCGACGAACGCGGCCGCCCCAGTTGCTGCGGGCGATCGAACTCGTTCGCAGAGCGTTCAGGCAGCAGAGACCGGTCAGAACAGCGCAGGCTGCATGCCCAGCTCGGAGAGCGTCGGCCCGACCGGTTCTGCTGCGTCTGGCCGCGCAGTCACCTCGGCCGGGTCTTTCCGTAGCGCCCACCGGCCGCTTGCCGCCCGCGCTCGGTGGTCGGCACGATCGTTGCGACCCCGCGGCGCCTGTTCGATGAACCCGTGCCGACGCCGCAGCCGCCGCACCCGTCCGGCGAGCCACTCCCGGTACTCCGCCGAGGCGTAGGAACCCCGCCCGTACAGCGCCTTGTACCTAGGCACCAGCTCCGGGTGTTCGCGGCCCAGCCAGGAGAGGAACCACTCCCGGGCGCCGGGCCGCAGGTGCAGTGCCCCGACGGTCACCCACGCCCCGCCCGCCTCGGCGACTGCACCCATCAGCGCGTCCAGGTGCTCGTCGGAGTCGGTGAGCCACGGCAGCACCGGCATCGCCATCACGGTCGGCGCGAGCCCGGCGTCCGCGAGCGCCCGGATCAGCTGCAGCCGTGCGGCCGGCTTCGGCGTGCCCGGTTCCACTCGCTGCTGCAGCTCCGGGTCCATGAACGCCAGCGAGACGCCCACGTCCACACCCACCTGCTCGTTGGCGCGCTCCAGCAGCGGCAGGTCCCGGCGCAGCAGCGGCCCCTTGGTGAGCACCGAGAACGGGGTGCGCGCCTCGGTGAGCGCCTCCAGGATGCCGGGCATCAGCTGATACCGACCCTCGGCCCGCATGTACGGGTCGGAGTTCGTACCCAGCGCCACGTGCTCCCGCGCCCATGACGGCCGGGCCAGCTCGGCGCGCAGCACCTCCACGATGTTCGTCTTCACCACGATCTGGGAGTCGAAGTCCGCACCGGAGTCCAGGTCGAGGTACTCGTGCGTCTTGCGCGCAAAACAGTAGACGCACTGGTGCAGGCAGCCGCGCGTCGGGTTGATCGTCCAGGTGAACGGCATCGAGGAGTTCTTCGGTACCCGGTTCAGCGCGCTCTTGCACAGCACCTCGTGGAACGTCACGCCCTCGAACTCCGGGGTACGCACGCTCCGCACCAGGCCCTTGAGCGGGAGCAACGCCGGCCCCGTGCCATCGGTCAGCTTCTGCCCGTCCCATCGCATTACTTCATTCGAACATATATTCGAATCGCTGTCGAGCCCTACGGGGTTCGTGGAACTGACGGCTATACGTCACACCCTCAGCGATATGGCGAGCTCATGACGTATGACCGTCACTTTCCCGGCCGCGCTATCGTTACGGACCGATGCCCAGTAGCACCGCACCCCTCACCTCGGCGTTCCGCGCCGAGCAGCTCACCCAGGCGATCGCCGCCGGCGCCGCGCAGGTCCCGTTCCCGCGCGCCACCGACCGGGCCGCCTGGTCCGGCATCGACTCAGCCAGCCGGGCGGAGATCCTCACCCACGCCGAGGCGCTGGTGACCGAACCGTGGCCGGTGCTCACCCTCACCCAGCGGCTCGCGTTCGAGCGCACCGGGTCCCGCCGGGCGTTCGAGGCACCGTACTTCGATCGCCGCCGACGGCTGGTCATCCTGGCCCTCGCCCAGGCCGCCGACCCCGACCCACGGTGGGCGGATGCCGTCATCGACGGCGTGGGCCTGCTGCTGGAGGAGCTCTCCTGGTGCCTGCCCGCGCACGACACCCCGCCCGGGGGCCAACGTCGCCGGCTGCCCGACCCGACCGACCCGGTGCTCGACCTGTTCGCGGCGGAGACCGCCACGACCCTCTCCTGGATCGGCTACCTGCACCACGACCTGCTCGAAGATCTCGGCCTGCGCGAGCGCCTCCGCACGGAGGTCAGCGCCCGGGTGCTGCGCCCGTTCGCGGGTCACGGCCGGGAGCACTGGTGGTTCGGCGACCAGAGCAACTGGAACCCGTGGATCGTGGCGAACGTGCTCACCTGTGCCACACTGCTCGCCGCCGAGGAGGGCCTGGCCGCGGCGATCGTCCCGCAGGCGCTGGCGTCGCTGGACGGCTACCTGGCCGCGGCGCCGGCCGACGGCGGCTGCGCCGAGGGCATCATGTACTGGTGGCGCTCCCCCGCCTGCCTGTTCGAGGCCGTGGACGTGCTCGGCTGGTCCGATCCGGCCGGCGCCGCCCAGGTGCTCAGCACACCGCTGCTTGCCGCGATGGCCCGCTACCCGCTGCTCACCCACCTGGGCGGCGACTGGTGGGCGAGCGTGGCCGACGGCGTGGCTCGGGTGCCCGAGCCCGGCCCCGGCGTGGACAAGGACCGGCACCCGCCGGCGCTGTGGCACCGGTTCGCCTCGGCAGTGGGTGCGGCGGACTCGGCGGCACTGGCGGCCTCGTTCCCGCGCAGCCTGCAGGTGCACCAGGCGGTCTACCGGTGCCTGGTCACGCTGTTCGACCCGGCCTGGCGGGGCGCACCGGAGACCGACCCGCCACCGGCGCCAGACACGTGGCTGCCGCACACTCAGCTGCTGACCGTCTCCTCGGTCGACGCCCGGTTGCGGCTGGTGGCCAAGGGCGGGCACAACGACGAGCCGCACAACCACCTGGACGTCGGTTCGGTGCTGCTGGCCGCCGGCGGCGAGCCGGTGCTGATCGACGTGGGCACCGGGCAGTACTCGGCAGCAAGCTTCTCCGCCGGCCGGTACGCCACCTGGTTCACCCAGTCGCAGTACCACTGCGTGCCAGAGGTCGACGGCGTAGCCCAGGGGGTCGGGGCACGCTTCTGTGCCGAGGTGCTCACCCAGGCAGACCGGGACCTTGACCTGGACCTGGCCGGGGCCTACCCGGCCGAGGCGGGCATCACCTCCTGGCGCCGGTCGCTGCGGATGACCGAGGTGCTGCAGGTGACCGAGACCTGGCAGCTGGACCGGGCCGGACGGCAGGTGCGCCTGCACCTGATGCTGGCCCGCGTACCGAACCGGCCGAGGGTGGCGGCTGGCTGCTCCGCGGCCCCTCGGGCACGGCGCGGGCGGTGCTCACCCTCACCCCAGAGCACCCCGAAGCCAGGCACCGGGACGCTCCCCGGGTGACCTCCGCCGTCGAGCAGATCGACCTGGAGGACCCGATCCTGCGCGGGGTGTGGGGCGAGCAGGTCGCGCGGCTGAGGCTCACCGTGCCCGACGCGCCGGCCCGCGGAGGGCTCACCTGGTCGGTGCGCGCGCTACAGCCCCCGGCCGGCCACGCGTCTGCCGGCTAGCGGCGGCGCAGGAGCACCACAGTGTCGGTGAGCTCGGCCCGCTCCCCGTCGGGACCGGTGGCCGGCCGGGTGCGCTCCTCGGCGACGACCACGGTGAGCTCCTGCTCGTCCAGGTCCAGCCCGGCGACCTCCTGGGCCGGGGTGACGAAGTGGTGCGTGCTCGGGTCCAGACCCTTGGCCCACGGCGGCGGTGCGGCGTGCGAGACGAGCAGCAGGTGCCCACCGGGTGCCACGGCCGAAGCAGCCCGGCGGAGCACCTCGGCGCGCGGGAAGTCCAGCGGCGACTGCAGGAACGAGGCGGACACCAGGTCGTAGCTGCCGTCCGGGGCCCAGGTGGCCAGGTCGGCCTGCACCCAGCGGACCAGCTCGGGGTCCAGCCCGCGCTCGGCGGCGGCGCGGGCGGCTCGGTCCAGAGCGGTGCTGGCGATGTCCACGCCAGTGGTCTGCCAACCGCGCTCGGCCAGCCAGATCGCGTCAGCACCCTCGCCGCAGCCCAGGTCGAGCGCGCGACCGGGCGGCAGGTCGGCGGCCAGGGTGGCCAGCTGGGTGTTCACCCGGCCGGACCAGACCGGTTCGGCGCCGGAGTAGCGCTCCTCCCAGTACTCCGCCGGGTCGCTGCTGGCGTCAGGAGGTTCGTGGTCGTGGTGGTGCTCGGGGCCTTCGGTGGTGGTCACGGTTCCAGAGTGGTCAGCGTGACTCCGGGACGCAAGGGTTGGTGCCGAACGGCAAGTGCGCCGCTGCTCCTCTCCGTGGAGGAACTGACGGCAGATCAAGGGGCGCTGAGGGCCACGCAGCACCAACAGACGTGGTGGGCACTGACGCGCCAGGTTCCAGGCATCACGCAGATCCAGCCGGCGGAGAGTCCGTCGATGGGCACACTGATCGACGCGCTGGCCGAGCAGCCCACCCGTCGCGGGGCGCTACCGCCCAAGCGCGAGGACCGGTTGGCCGTCATCGAGACGGTCGCGGCGGGGTCGGCCAAGCGCACGATCGCGCGGGCACGTGAGGCGGACAGCGAGCGGCGGGCAAAGGCCGTGAAGGCGATGCAGCCGCGCCACGCGTCCGTGTGGACCACGATCGCCGTGCTGCTCACCGTGGCCGGGATCGTGCTGTTGCTGCCGGCGCCCTCGGGTCGACGCGGGCGTGGTCCGGGGCGCTCAGGCGCTGGCTGCCTCCGCCTGCCCGCCGATGGCGAAGTTGTCCCGGAACACGTTCTCCGGGTCATAGCGGCGCTTGAGTGCCTGCAGGCGTTCGAGCGTCGCCGGCGGGAAGGCGTCGTGCAGCCGCTCGGCCCGGGTGTCGCTGTCGAAGCTGAGGTAGGTGCCGTTGAAGTGCGGCAGCAGCCGGTCCCAGGCCGGGTCGAGGGTGCGGTGGCTGGCGCCCATGCCGAGCACCTGGAACTGGGCTGAGCGGTGCGCGAACGCAGTGGCCTCCGGCGGCATGTCTGCGGTCGCTCCGCCGAGGGAACGGATCTGGAAGAAGTACACCGCACCGGAACGCAGCAGGTCGGCGGCGGCGCGGGCGAACTCCGGTGTCAGGCTGTCCAGCAGACCGGAGCGGGACGCTGGCTCGCCCTGGCCGTCGTGCCCACGCGGCGGGGCGACCACAAGTCTGTCGTAGGGCATGATCTGGGCGGCCTGGCCCACCAGCGGTGCCACCTGGGCCAGGTGCTGCAGCCGGGCGACCACGGTGTCCGGGTCGTCGCTGTCGACGACGTTCATCGTGCTGGCGATCATCCGGCCGCCCTGGGGCTTGCCCATCACCAGGAAGCTGGTCGTGTCCCGCGGGCTGGTCTCCACGGCCCGACCCCACCGCTGCAGGAACCCGGCCAGGTCGGCGGTGACGTCGTAGACCAGCTGGCCGAAGCCGATGTCGCCCACCTCGTCCACCTCGAACTCGAACGAGGTGACGATCCCCAGGGTGAAGCCGGCGCCGCGCACCCCCCAGAACAGGTCCGGGTTCTCGCTCTCGCTGGCGCGGACCACCGAGCCGTCGGCGAGCACCAGCTGCACAGCCCGCACGTGGTCGATGGTCAGTCCGTGGGCTCGGCCGAGGAAGCCGATCCCGCCGGTGGTGGCCAGCCCGCCCACCCCCACGCCGCCGGAGTCGCCGGAGCTCAGCGCCCAGCCGTAGGGGCGCAGCGCTGCGGCGACCTCACCCCAGCGGGCACCAGGTTCGATCCGGACCCGGCGGGTGGGCAGATCGAGCACCTCGATCTCCCGCAGCCGACCCAGGTCGATGACGATGCCGCCGCGGTTCGTGGACCGCCCGCTGACCCCGTGCCCGCCGCTGCGCACGGACAACGGCACCGGCTGGGTGCGGGCCCAGCGGATCGCCTCGCCGACCTGGGCGGTATCCGCCGGTCGGAGCACGAGCCCGGGCGAGCCGCTACGCAGGTAGTTCGAGCGGGTGCGGGCGTAGGCGACGTGTCCGGGCTCGACCGCCTGCTCGACCAGCGTGGTCGGTACGGAGTCGTAGTCGATGCCCGGGTGACGCTGGATGCGCACGGCGGTGCTGACCACCGTGCGGGTGGCTTGGCCGCGGCCGGAGCGCTCATCGGCGACTGCCGCGCGCAGCGCCGGGGCGACCTCCGCGGCGTACCGTTCGATGGTGGCCGCATCGTCGGCGGCCAGGACCAGGGTGCCGATGCCGTGCTCGAGCGTGAGCGGAAGCAGCTGCTCCACCCACTGGCCGGGCGGGCCGACCAGCAGCCCGCCGTCGCGGTCCTGGAACCGGCCGGGCAGGTTCAGCACGCGGCGGATCTCCCGCGGGTCCCGCCCTGCGGCGATGACGGCCGTGTCGATCCGGCGGTTCATCTCCGGCAGGTCAGCCAGCTCGGAGGTGCCGCCAGGGACCACCCAGCCGTCGGCGAGCCGGCCGATGAGGTCGAGCATCCGCGGCTTGCGGCCACCGACCCAGATCGGCACGTCGTGCTCCGGCGCCGGCCCGCGGCCAGCGTCCTGCACCCGGTGGTGGCTGCCGCGGGTGGTCAGCGGGGTGCGCACGGTGGCGTTCCACAGTCCGCGGATGATGTCGATCGCCTCCTCGAGGGCGTCCACCGCCTCGCCACCGCGCAGCGGCCGTGCGCCCATCGCGGCCATCGCGTCGGAGAAGGCACCGGCACCGAGCGGCAGGGTGAGCCGTCCGCCGGAGAGCAGGTCCAGGCTCGCGGCCGCCCGGGCGAGCACGGCGGGCTGGCGCATCGGCACGTTCAGCACGTTCGGCGCCAGGCCGATCCGCTCGGTCTGTCCGGCCACCCAGCCGAGCAACGTCCAGGTGTCGTGGAACGCGGGCTGGTACGGGTGGTCCTGGAAGGTGACCAGGTCCAGGCCGGCCTGCTCGCTGCGCCGGGCGAGGTGGACCGGCAGCGAGGGGTCGGCGTTCGTCGGGGTGATCGTGACGCCGAAGCTGAGTGGGTGTCCGTAGTCCATGAGGTCCTCGGGTCGACAGGGGCGTGGTCCGGGGCGGTCAGGCGCTGGCCCGCTCGCTGCGCACCAGCTCGCGCACTGCCGGGGCGATCTCCTGGCCGAACGTGGCGATCGCGGTGGGGTCGTCGCCGGCGAGGATGAAGGCGCTGATGCCGTGCTCCAGGGTGAGCGTGGCGAGCTGGTCCACCCACTGCCCTACCGGGCCGACGAACAGCTGCTCGCTGCTGCGGTCGGTGAGCTGTCCGCCGATGTTCAGCAGCCGCCGGACCTGGCTCGGGTCGCGGCCCGCGTCCTGAGCGGCAGCGTCGATGGTGGCGTTGGACTCGGCGATCTGCTGCATACCCCCGAGGTAGGCCAGCGACGGCAGCCAGCCGTCGGCCTGGCGGCCGATGAGTCGCAGCATCCGCGGCTTGAGCCCACCGACCCAGATGTCGATGTCGTGGGCGGGTGCGGGTCCGCGCTTGGCGCCGTCGACCTGGTGCACCTGCCCGTCCACGACCAGCCGCTGCGTGGCGCCGGCGTCCCAGATCCCGCGGAAGATCTCGATCGCCTCGGACAGGCCGGTGACCGACTCACCGGGAGTCAGCCGGGTACCGCCCATCGCCACGATCGGGTCCCAGAACCCACCCGCCCCGAGGCCGACCTCGATCCGGCCACCGGAGAGCAGGTCGAGGCTCGCCGCGGACCGGGCCAGCACCGCCGGCTGACGCAGCGGCAGGTTGAGGACGTTGCCCGCCAGCCGGATGCGTTCGGTGCGGGCCGCCAGGTAGGAGAGCAGCGTCCAGGTGTCCAGGAACGCCGGCTGGTACGGGTGGTCCTGGAACGTGGCCAGGTCCAGCCCGGCCCGCTCGGAGAGCTGGGTGAGCGCGACCACGCTCTCCGGGTCCCGGTTGCTCGGGGTGATGAACGAGCCGAAGAGAAGGTCGTGTCCGTAGTCCGTCACAGGTCCTCACCGCTGGTGGTCGTATCTGGTGCACTCGTCCCGCAGCACGACGGCGGTCGATGCGTTTGCATGTATCGGAACCGGGGCATAAGAGGTTCTATTCCGGGCGGTTGCGCAGCACCGACCGTGCCGGCCCGGCGGGCATGCCTCATCGGCTGGCCGAGTTGGCCTCGTGCTCGGCGACCAGCCACGCCGGGGCGCCGCGCAGGCGGGGATCGTCCTGGCCGCCACCGGCCGCGAGCGCCTCCAGGTAGGCGCGGTCGGCGGCGAGCCGGGCCGCCGGGCTGTCCGCGGTGCCCGCGCGGGCGGGTGCGCCGTGCCCCGGGACGAGCACCTGCGCCTGGTGCACATACGGCTCGAGCCGCTCCAGCCCGCTGGCGTAGGCAGCCACCCCGGTCTCCGCACACAGCGGGATCTCCGTGTCGGAGAGCATGTCCCCGGCGAGCAGCACCTGCGCCTCCGGCAGCCAGAGGGCACCGTGCCCCGGGGAGTGCGCCTGGTGCACGACCACCTCGGCGACCGGGCCGGACCAGGGCAACCGGGCGCCGTCGAACGCCTGCACCTGCCCGGCGAGGTCGCGCAGCCCCGCCGGCAGGGTCGGTTCCAGAGCCGCACGGACCTCGGCCAGCTGCACCCTCGCCGTGGCCGCTGCCGACGGCGTGGCCCACCGGGGCGCCGACCCGAACCGGGGGTGCCAGAGCAGGTGGTCGTGGTGGGCGTGCGTGGCCCAGCCCAGCTCGACCTGCAGCCCTCGGTCCGCGAGCACATCGGCGATCGCCTGCAGCTCCTCGGCGTGCCAGGCCGGGTCGACCAGGAGTGCGCGGGTGCCGTCGTGCACCACTGTGGAGGTGGTGGCCATCGTCCGTGAGGTGAACACCAGCACGCCGGGGGCCACGTCGCTCGGGTCCGCCATCCGGCTAGCCTCGCACAGCGCGACGTAGGGGTCGGCCACGCACCTCAAGGTGCCTTTTGTACCGCCCTCAAAACTCACTCACCATGTTGTTACGCACTACTAGTGAGGTGAAGAGATGAAGAAGCAGATGCCCGACTCAGAGGGCGCTGACGTGGTCATCGAGATGTGGGCGGACCTCGCCTGCCCGTGGTGCTACGTCAGCAAGCACCGGCTCCAGGGCGCCATCGAGCGCAGGCCGGACGCCGGCCGCTTCACGGTGCTGATCCGCTCGTTCCAGCTGGACCCGGACGCACCCACCGAGCCGGAGACGAACGAGGCGAGCTACCTGCGCAGTCACGGTGGCAGCGCCGAACAGCTCCTCGCCGCAGAACGGCAGATGCAGGCGTTCGCACGTCGAGAAGGACTCGAGTACGCCATCGACCGCATGGTGGCCAACACGTTCGACCTGCACCGGGTCGTGCAGTACGCGGCCGACCAGGGCCTGGGGTTCGAGCTCTTCTCCACCCTCCAGGACGGCCTGTTCACCGGCACCCTCGACCCGTACCAGACGGACGTGCTCCTCGGCGTGGCCGAGGACGTCGGTCTGGACAGGCAGCGGGTCCACGAGATCCTCGACAGCGACGAGTATGCCGACCGCGTCCGCGCCGACCGGGACGAGGCCCTGGAGCTCGGCGCCAGCGGTGTCCCGTTCGTCGTCGTCGGCCGGCGGGTGGCCGCCCCCGGTGCACTCAAGCCGTCCGGCTACGACCAGCTGCTGGAGCAGGCCGCCGGAGCCGTGCCGAGCGAGCGCGCATCATGAGCGGGAGCAGGACCAGGCCCGAGCTCTTCACCGTCCCGGCCAGCGGATGGTGCGATCCGGAGACCGGAGTGTGCCACATCGACACCACCGAGAACACGGCGACGGCCGGCCCCGACGACCAGAAGCCTCCTGGCGCCGGGGCCACACCGGGCGACCGGCCGGAGGACACGTACGAGTGACCCGCCGGCCACTCACCGGCCCGGCGCGCCTGCCCGCGCTCGCTCCCGGCCCACCCCGGCCTGCCGGCTGGCCGCCCGGTTGCTGGCGATCTCGCCGTGGTGGGCGGCGGCCCACCGGGCCATCTCGGTGACCGCAGCCATCAGCGACCCACCTAGCTCGGTCAGCTCGTACTCCACCCGGGGCGGAACCTCCGGGTAGGCGGTCCGGGTGATCAGCCCGTCGCGCTCGAGGTGCTTCAGCGTCTGGGTGAGCATCCGCTGGGAGATTCCTGGGATGCTCGCCTGCACGTCGGAGTAGCGCAACGGTCCGGAACCGAGCGTGCTGACCACCAGCATCGTCCACTTGTCGCCGATCCGGTCGAGCACCTCACGGATGAAGCCGCTGTCCTCCGGCCACGCCTGGCACGGACCGCTGATCTTTCGTTCGACCGCCATCACGCCCCTCCTTCGGTGTGCAACCGCACTCCCAGTATGTATCGCCCCGGCGGCGGGCACCAGCCGCCACCCACGACCCCCGTTCGGCAGATCGCCGGAACGGACTCTGCCACTACGAAAGGAACCGCTCATGTCCTACCTGCTGCACATCGACTCCTCCGCCCTCGGCGAGGCCTCCATCTCCCGGCACGTCGCCGACTCCTTCCTGGACCACTGGGACGGCACCGTGGTGCACCGGGACCTCGCCGCGGCGCCGGTGCCTCACCTCGACGCTGCCGGGATCACCGCCCGGGAAACCGATCCCGCCGAGCACACCGAGGAGCAGGCAGCCGCCGTCGCACTGCAGGACGGCCTGATCGAGGAGTTCCTCGGGGCCGGGGCCTACCTGTTCACGGTGCCGATGTACAACCTCACGATGCCGTCGGTGTTCAAGGCCTGGCTGGACCAGGTGATCGTGGTCGGTCGCACCGTCCGACCGAACCCGGCGGCCGGGCGCCCCGCAGTGCTGGTCTCGGCGCGCGGCGGCAGCTACGGTCCGGAGGCTCCCAACCACGGTTTCGACTACGTGGTGCCCACTGCCGAAGCGATGCTCGGACGGAAGGAGCTCCTGGGCCTCGACGTGGCCACCGTCGTCCCGGAGCTGACGCTCGCACCCCATACGCCGGCGCTGGCGCCGCTGCTGCCGAAGCACCAGGCCTCGATGGCGGACGCGCACGACCGTGCCCGCCGGCTGGCAGCACAGATCACCGGCCGCCTGGCCGCCTGAGCGGCCCGGAGGCACCGGGCTCACCGCATCCCTGCCGGCTCCCGGCACCTGTGCCGCACCATCTCCAGGGGCCCGGGCACACCCGATCGGAATTTTGTTAGGCTGGCCTTACCTAATCAAGGAGGTTTCTGTGGCCCGTCGTGCGCCTCAGCGTGCCGAAGTCGTCAGTACCGAGCGGATCACCCCGAAGATGGTGCGCATAGTGCTCTCCGCTCCGGGCGGCGGCCCGTTGGCTCTCGACCCGGCAGGCAACACCGACGCCTACGTCAAGGTGATCCTGCCCCGCCCGGGGAGCGGCGTCGTCGAGCCGTTCGACATGGAGGAGGTGAAGGCCCGGATCCCGGCCGAGGACTGGCCGGTGATGCGTACCTACACGATCCGCTGGTTCGACGCCGAGACCGGCCGGGTGGCCCTGGACTTCGTGGTGCACAGCGGTGAGGGCATCGCCGGACCGTGGGCAGAGCACGCCAAGCCCGGCGACCAGGTCCAGGTCGCCGGCCCCGGTGGCGCCTACGCCCCCGACCCGGAGGCGGACTGGCACCTGCTCGTCGGTGACGAGTCCGCGCTGCCGGCCATCGCCACCGCACTGGAGGCGATGCCGGAGGGCGCGAAGGTGCACGCGTTCATCGAGGTCGCCGATCCGGCCGAGGAGCAGACCCTGCTCACCGCTGCGCACGCGCAGGTGCGCTGGATCCACCGCTCGGAGGCCACCGGCGGACCCGGTGAGGACCTGGTCCGTGCGGTCACCGAGCTGGAGTTCCCGCCCGGCCGGGTGCACGCGTTCGTGCACGGGGACGCGATGACGGTCAAGGAGCTGCGCTCCTGGCTGCGGTTCACCAAGGAGGTGCCGAGGCAGGACCTGTCCATCTCTGGCTACTGGCGCCGCGGCAACAACGACGAGCAGTGGCGCGCAGCCAAGAAGCAGTGGAATGCCGAGGTGGACGCCGAGGAGCTGGCCCACGCCGCGAGCTGACCGGCGACCCCGGCCCACCCAACCCGCCGATCCGCAACTTCGCCCCACTCAACCCTCCACCGGAAGCTCGCGAGGGTGCCCTTGTGGTTGCGATCTGCGCGATCTGCAACCATAGGTGCACCCTCGCAGCCATAGAGCCGCCCCC
>Ga0209487_1002923_pt1 | contig 13635 bp, 11 predicted proteins | sample Poulit2012_FD_187524 | JGI IMG/M metagenome (GOLD analysis project Ga0209487, IMG submission 187524) | Agricultural soil microbial communities from Georgia to study Nitrogen management - Poultry litter 2012 (SPAdes) (version 2) | ecosystem: Environmental > Terrestrial > Soil > Agricultural land... | reverse complement strand
GAGCGCTTGGGGCATCTTCCGCCTGCGGCTGCTGATAGGGAAGCCACAGCCCTTGCTCAGCCGCTGCTTGGAACACCTCTACGGGGACACGACGCTCACGCTCCCACGTGGCAGCTTTTGGTTGAATACTTGCTGCCGCAAAATGCCGGGCACTGTCCACGAGTGCCCGCTCCTTATCATTCAATAACGAAAAGTCAGGTTGAATGCCATTCATCGCAAATTTATCCTTTATTTTATGGTAGTCGGCGCGTAATTTTATATTTAACCAGGCGGCGTCGGCGACGCGTTTTGGCCCCGCGTGCCGCTTGACGTAAGCGTTCACCTACGGGCAATCCATGCTTTAGCGCTTGTCCATCGATGGCCCAAGGGGTTTGGTTGGCAAAATGCAAATACAAATCCTGCAACGGGTGTTTGCATTCAGGATGCCAAGGCTTCGTCCCTCCGGCAAAATAAACAATACCAGGGTATTCAATTGCCTCTAATAACTCTTGTTGCCGATCACGCAAATAATCGTAACCCCGCTCATAGGCGCTAAAGGCAGTTTCCTGAAAATTCCATGCCAAGGGTAAGGAAAGCCAATTGCCCGAGAGCACATAATTTAATGCATCTTGATCCAAATACTGTAACGACGCCCCGTGTTCAATCAAATATTGCAGCGCCCGATCACCAATGCGCTGTGCCCGCCAACGCGATAAATTCACCAATAACACACCCGCATTGCAATATAGGGGGTAGGTTTTTACGCGATCGGCATAAGCCGTTGGTGAACATAAATCCGTAACAGCCCCTACCGCAAAACCTTGCAAATTGGTGTCCCATAGCTCCGCGATGTCCCGCAACACCAACACATCGCTATCTAAATAAATGGCACGAGTGCATGCTTCCGGCAGGTACTGGTGCATGGTGAGGCGGAGTACCGTACCAATTCCAAACCGGCCCAAATCAGCCTCGTCTGGCAGATCCACCGTTGCGTCGATAATATCGAGGTGGGCGTTTTGTTCCGTTACCAACGTTTGTAACTTTGTGGCCGTACCTTTATGTAGGCCAGGCGTTAATATATAAAAATGCAAATTCTCCGGCTGTTTGCTATGGGCAAGCGCTGATTGCAGCACCACTGCGCAATAGGGTGCATAATTTTCATCACTACACAGTACGATATTTATGGGAGACATCCAGTCCTCCTGTCATTATTGTCGTTTTAAAATACGCTCTTTGTTATTACAAAAGTCACCCGATCATAGCATTCACTTTAACCGTGCTAAGTACTTGGTTTACAAAGGAAACGCTAGCGACCCGCCGCCAATGCACTAATCCCACCAGCAAGCCCCATATCCTCTTTGGGCATATCTTGAACTAACACTCGTATATCGACGTCAGACACTTGCAAAGCAGCACTTGCGACATCGCTGAGGGCCTTTATAAACGCCGCTTTGGTCTCAACATCGCGCCCAGTAATCAAATACGCTACAAGCATGACAAAAGGCCGATGCTCGTCACCCGCAATAAGCGCATTGCCCGCTTTGTATTCATTCAAAACTATACGAACATTTTCTGGTGGTGCTGCCAATGTTTCCATGACAGCCGCTTTGGCATTTTGCAATAAAGCTTTTTTTTGATTCGTTGTGTAACCTTCCGGAATGTGTGCATTAATGATCGGCATTAGAAATCACTCCTATTAAAAATTTGCCCTTTATAATAACCGGTTTCAAACCCAATTCAGGAATACTTAATGGCGCTTCACCTACAAGTTATTATTTGCAGCACCAGACCGGGCCGTGTCGGGCCCACCATTGCTAGGTGGTTTTCCCAATATGCTCAGGAACATACCCTCTTCAACGTTGAACTCGTTGATATTGCCAATTTTTCACTCCCTGTCTATAACGAGGCCCATCATCCTCGAACCGGCATATACGAGCATGAGCATACCAAGCAATGGAGTAAAAGTGTGTCACGGGCAGATGCTTACGTCTTCGTCACCCCTGAATATAACTATTTTCCCACGCCAGCCTTCATTAATGCAATTAACTATGTTTATGACGAATGGAACTATAAGCCCTGCGGCTTTGTTAGCTATGGCGGCATCTCAGGGGGGTTGCGGGCTACCCAAATGGAGCGACTGCTTGCAACCACCGTTAAAATGATGCCTATGGTTGAATGCGTCACCCTACCAATGATTCATACCCTCCTTAATCCAGATAACGGGGTATTCGAGACCACGGAACGTATTAATCAATCAGCAATGACAATGTTACAAGAACTCGGTCGTTGGGCACCAGCATTAAAAACCATACGGGACAAGTCTGTAGATAACATAGTATAAAAACACTGGTGGCATTGATCTTTCTAGGCCTAGCCCGATAAAAAAGCAGTGGGTACGATGTAACAACACCCCACCTTCAACAACACGGGAGCACACATAACTATGCTTTATACAATAGCCATTGTGTTAATTATTCTTTGGCTGCTTGGCCTTGTTACCTCCACAACACTGGGAGGATTTATTCACCTCTTGCTGGTTATTGCGGTTATTGTGGTACTGCTGCGGATCATTCAAGGCCGCCCACCCATCTAACGCCTGCAGTGATTCGCCTATTTTATTTGTGCATCAGACAATTTTGGGGAGATAACGACAAAAACACCACAGCATACGGTATATTTAACCCTTGATTGCTTTTTTCCCGGGTACTGTTATTTCTCCCCAACCACAACGACATTGGTATTTTGGCTGGAACGTTGTCGCCGCCTGTTCAATTCTCACGCTGTTTACTGTTGGCCTACGATTAGGCGTTGGGCCCTTATTTCTCCCCATCGCAACGGATCTGGGATTCACCCGTAGCACGCTTTCTGCCGTCATTGCGGTTGGCATGCTGTTTTATGGCATAGGAATGCCGCTCGGCGGTTACCTCGTTAAAGTGCTACATACACGTGCCGTCGTGCTATTGGGGGCTGTCTGTGTGTTGACTGCACTGCTGTGGACGGTAAATACCACCAGTATTGTTGGCTTTATATTTGCGTTTGGCATCCTGCTATCGATTGGCCTTTCGTTTATTAGCCCAACAGCTTTTGCGCCCCTTGTATTACGCTGGTTTGTTAAAAAACGGGGGGCTGCCGTATTTTATTTATCCACCGGAGGCGTAGCCGGCATTGCCGTAATTACGCCATTGCTTAACTTTATGGTAGAGAATTTAGGCTGGCGTAATAGCTTAATTCTCTATGGGATTGGCCTGGCGTCGTTAACGACGCTTATGGGAATTTTTATTATTCGTGAGCCCCGCGCATCAGACGGTGACGAAGACACAAGCCAAACGCTGGTTAATACACCCCGCAAAGACAATCGCACCCCATCCAGCCCAAGCCCATCTGTGCCTCACTACACGGCAATACAAGCCATCAAAACACGGCCATTCTGGATTATCGTTATTGGCATGTTAGCATCAGGCTACAGCATTAACCTACTTGGTGTTCATGGCGTTCCCATGCTTGTGGACCATGGCTTTAGCCCCATGATGGCATCAGCTGGCATTGGCGTAATTGGCATTACCGGCATTATCAGCACCATTGTGTTAAGCCAACTGGCCGATCGGGTACAACGACGAAAGTTGCTTGCCACAATCTATTTCATTCGTGCCGTTGGTTTTGTCGGACTACTCCTGGCAACCACTGATCTACAATTAATTATTGTTGCGATTATCGGAGGGTCGGTCTGGGCCGGTAACGTGGCCATGGCGACGGCAATTCTAGCCGACCTATACGGTGTCCGACTGGTGGGACTGTTATTTGGCTGGACTTACCTGGGCCATCAAATTGTTGGCATGATAAGCTCCTGGCTGGGCGGCTGGGCTTATGAGCAGCTACATACCCATTGGCCTGTATTTGGCTTTGGCGCATTGTCCCTGGTGGTTGCCGCCTACTATTCATGGATATTGCCAAATACCAATCACACCGCCCCAAAAGCCGTCCGTTGAATCTTACCTGACACCCATTTACCGGAACTTATGAATAAGCAAAAACTTGCCTATATTGCCTTAATTGTCATGGCGATCGTCTGGGGTTACAACTGGGTTGTCATGAAAAAAGTATTGGCCTACGTCGGGCCCTTCAATTTTTCAGCCTTACGGACATTTTTTGGCGCCTTGGCCCTGTTTGCACTCCTCATTTTCCGGCGCTTACCGATGCGGCTGGATCGCAGAATATGGCTTCGGGTGTTAGTGTTAGGATTTTTACAGACTGCAGCGTTTTCTTTGTTGATCCAGCTGTCCTTGCTACAAGGTGCCGCCGGAAAATCCTCTATCCTGGTATATACCATGCCATTTTGGGTAATTCCCATGGCCTGGCTCAGTTTCGGTGAACGCATTTATGGAATGCAATGGGTAGCCCTTGCCATCGCTGGGCTGGGATTAATATTCATACTAGAACCCTGGAAAGGTCAAAGCGACTATTTCAGTGAAATGTTTGCCGTAGGGGCAGGCCTGTGTTGGGCAATTGCATCCATTGTGGCGAAGTCCATTAAACAAGACGTGGATGTGCCGGCTTTACAATTAACCTCCTGGCAAATGTTATGTGGTGCCATTGTGTTGGTTATCACGGCAACCATGGTGTCGGAACGCCCCATCGATTACAGCGTTTATTTCTTTTTTGCGTTAATTTATAACGCCATTTTGGCCACCAGCTTTGCCTGGTTCTTATGGCTATTCGCGTTGCAACACATTCCTGCTGGCATCGCCGGTATTATTGCCTTGGGTGTGCCAGCAATGAGCGTGCTAAGTAGCTGGGTAGAATTAGGCGAACGACCCATGGGCGTAGAGCTTACCGGGATGATATTAATTGTTGCTGCGCTTGTCCTCATCAGCCTACTGGCGTTAAGACCCGGTGATGAGGGTAACCGTGCTGAATAACGCCGTTGTGCAATTGTGCTTAGCGACGTTCGGCAAAAAAGGCTTGGAGCAACGCCTGGCAGCGCTGTGCCAGTACGCCACCACTTAATTGTGTCTGGTGATTTAGCTGCTGATTGGCAGGAATTTGAATAACACTATGACACGCCCCGGTTTTTGGGTCGCTTGCCCCATACACTACACGCCTCAGGCGCGCCTGTAGCACCGCACCCATGCACATGACGCACGGCTCCAAAGTTACCACCAAGGTGCAATCCTCCAAGCGGTAATTTTTGCGGTTGCTGGAAGCGTGGCGCAGCGCCATTATTTCAGCATGGGCGGTTGGGTCTTGCGATTGCACCGTTTGATTGAAACCAACCCCCAGAATATTGCCCCAGGCATCTACCACCAAAGCACCCACGGGCACTTCATTCATGGCATAAGCTTGCTGCGCGTAAGTTAACGCCAACGCCATTAGACGCTCATCTGCTGCCATACTATCGTGCGGCAGGCTAGTGAAATGGTGCGGCATGGCGTCAAGCTCCCGCCATATGGTTGGAATCATGGTAGGCAGATCTTCCGCCAATAAGCCGCGCCCTAACTGCCGGGCGGCGCTTGCATGTATCCAGACTGCCGCACACGCGGCCGCATGCGTGGCCATCCCTTGGGCAAGCAAACCGGCAATCAAACCACTTAACACATCCCCACTGCCTGCGGTCGCCAAATCGGCTGGCGCATGATGATTAATGACAATATTGCCATCCGGATGCGCAATAATAGTGTCTGCCCCTTTTAGCACCACCTGAGCTCCGGTTAAGCGCGCGGCCTCACGGGCACTTTCCACACGACCACGGCGTGGATCAAGGCCGAATAAACGACGAAACTCACCGGCATGGGGGGTTAAAACACAGGCTTCATGCAAAGCATCAAACAATGTCTGGGGCCGATCTTCAAAGGCAGTCAGGCCATCGGCATCAATCACCGCCGGTAACCCCCTCGACAATGCTTGCAAGACCGCATCACGGGTCGCTGCTCCCGGGCCGGCGCCCGGACCGATCACCACGGCCTGGTAACGTGCTGAATCCAGTTTGTCTTGCCAACTGTCCACAGTATCGCAAGGCGCTACCATTACACTTGTTAACACTGTTTCGTAAATGGGCCACACGGCGCTTGGCGCCGCCACGGTAACTGCGCCCGCACCTACTCGCGCAGCCGCTTGGGCAGCAAGGCGAGCAGCCCCCGTCATCTGGACACCAGCCTTAACGAGCACGTGCCCCCGACGGTACTTATGGTCATTGCGTTGGGGCCATGGAAGTTGTGCGTGCCATAAGCCAGGCTGGTTGGCCACATAACTCATGAAGACGGTCCGGCCACAGCGCGTTCGCCTACCAAGGCGGCTGCTTTTTCTCGCAGTTCAAATTTCTGTATTTTGCCCGTTGCAGTTTTGGGCACCTCGCAAAACACAATGCTTCGTGGAATCTTGAAGCTGGCCAAATGGTTTTTGCAATGCGCTTGGATGTCTTTCTCGGTGACCTGGGCATTCGCTTTTAACTCGATAAACGCACAAGGCGTTTCTCCCCATTTTTCATGAGGCTGCGCAACAACGGCCACCGAAACCACCGCGGGATGGCGATATAAAACGTCTTCAATTTCGATTGACGAGATATTCTCCCCACCAGAGATAATAATATCTTTGCTGCGATCCATAATTTTAAGATAACCATCCGGATCAACAACCGCTAAGTCACCACTGTGAAACCAGCCATCTTTAAAGGCCTCCTGCGTTTCTTCTGGATTCTTTAGATAGCCTTTCATGACAATATTGCCACGAAACATAATCTCACCTATCGTTTCACCATCGGCAGGCACCGGATTCATGTTTTCATCTAATACCGCGACCTCGGACAACAGCTGATAACCAACCCCCTGACGTGCATTGAGCTGCGCCCTGTCCGCGATGTCCAATTGCGCCCAGTGACCATGTTTGGCACATACCGTGGCTGGCCCATACGTTTCTGTTAATCCATACACATGTAAAAGGTTAAATCCAAGCGCTTCCATGCCCTCTAGCATAGATGCCGGTGGTGCAGCCCCTGCTACCATGGCTTTTACCCCGGCGGGCACACCACTTTTCAATTCATCCGGGGCATCAATTAAAAGGCTATGGACCACGGGTGCACCACAGTAATGATCCACACCGTGCTGCCGGATAGCTTCAAAAATTAACGCCGGATCCACCCGGCGTAAGCACACATTTACCCCGGCCCGCGCAGCAATCGCCCAGGGAAAGCACCAGCCGTTACAGTGAAACATGGGCAATGTCCATAAATAGCGCGCATGGGTGGGCATATCCCAGTCCAAAATACTAGAGATTGCACCCAGGGCGGCACCGCGATGGTGATACACCACGCCTTTAGGGTCCCCTGTGGTGCCGCTGGTGTAATTTAAACAAATCGCCTCCCATTCGTCTTCTGGTAATTGCCAGGCGTAATTGGGGTCCCCATCGGCAATAAACGCCTCGTATTCCTGGGTACCAATAGGGTTGTGCGCCCCATCGTATAGGGGATCGGCCACATCGATAATGAAAATTTCCTTGGGGTCGCGCCGTAAGGCCAATGCCTCTTGCATCACCGCAGCAAATTCTGTATCCACAATGACGGCCGATGCCTCCCCATGGTCAAGCATGTACGCGATGGCTTTTGCGTCCAAACGGGTGTTAAGCGTATTTAGCACCGCCCCAAGCATAGGAATACCAAAATGCGCCTCCACCATTGCCGGAATATTGGGGAGCATCACCGCGACCGTGTCCCCCTTTTTGATTCCGCGCTGATGAAGGCTGCTTGCGAGCTGCCGGCAGCGACGGTACAGCGTGGCCCAATCGTACTGGATTACATGCTCACCAAAGCCATAAATAACTGCGGGTTCATTGGGATAGACTGCGGCGGCACGTTCAATAAATGACAGGGGTGAAATTACGGTATGGTTTGCCCGTGTGCGCGGGAGATCCCTTTCAAAAATACTCGCCATGTTTGCCTCGTTGAAAATCCTCGTTATTATGATGCTACTTATCTTAACCGCAGTGGGCATCATGTATTGTCTTTGCGAAGACTTTAGCCAGAATTTCGTAAGCCCGCTGCGATCCCATTAATCGTCATGTGTATGGCACGTTGGGTTTGACTCTCCACACTGTCCTTGTCGGACGGCGCAGACCTTTCCTGCGCCCGGTGCTTCGCCAATAACGCAACTTGTAAGTGATTCAGCGGATCAATATACGCAAAACGATCGTTGAGCGCCTGTGACAATATTGGGTTATCGGCGAGTAGCTCCTGGCCACTGATGCGACGCAACTGCTTGAGGGTTAAATGATATTCTGCTTCAATTTGCTGGAATACCGTATCACGCAGTGACGCATCCTGAACCAATTGCGCATAGTGTCGTCCAATACGCAAGTCCGTTTTCGCCAACACCTGCTCCATATTGGATAGCAACGTTGCAAAAAACGGCCATTTACCTAGCATTTCCTGCAATAAATCCAAGCGTTCGGCGGAAGACCCCGGCGCACCTTCATAGCCCTCTTCAATAAAAGCCTGCAAAGCTGTTCCCATACCATACCAACCCGTAATCATTAAACGACATTGGGACCAAGAAAAACCCCAGGGAATGGCCCGTAAATCATCCAGGTCCTGCGTGGCTCGTCGTGCCGAGGGACGCGAGCCAATGTTTAGCTCGGCAATCTCCCGAATGGGCGTTGACGCATAGAAGTAGTCTTGAAAGCCTGGTGTTTCGTAAACCAGATTTCGGTAAGCGGCTTCGGCTACCGTAGACATAAAATCCATGGCACTTCCAAACCGTGCCATATGGTCATCTTCTTGCTGGCGGGAGTCTGACTGCGCCCGCAGACTTGCCTCTAGGGTAGCCGCCACTAAGCTTTCCAAATGCCACCGACCGATTTCAGCATTTTTATACTTCCCTTGTATAACCTCACCTTGTTCGGTTAAACGTATTTGCCCATTAACCGTGCCCGTAGGCTGTGCCAGTATCGCTTCATAGCTTGGGCCACCCCCACGCCCCACGGACCCGCCACGCCCATGGAATAACCGCAAGCGCACCTTGCGGGCAGAAAAAACTTCCACCAGCCGCTGTTCAGCGGTATATAACGACCAATTGGAAGTGAGATAACCGCCATCTTTATTGCTATCGGAGTAGCCCAGCATGACCTCCTGGATGCCATTCTGAACACCGTGAACCCGCGCGGATACTTCCGGTAGATCCAACCACTGCGCCATAATTTCTGGCCCCTGCTCCAAGTCCGGAATGGTTTCAAATAAGGGCACCACCATTAAGCCATCATTCGCGGACAAGTCGGGATGCATTAGCCCCGTTTCTTGCTGTAACACCAGCACTTCCAGCAAATCACTCAGGGTTTCCGTATGCGAAACTATGCAATGCCGGATCGCATCCACCCCAAACCGTTCCCGTCCGGTCGCTGCCATCCGCAAAATTCCCAATTCTTTTTCAGTTTCCTGAGAATAATTTAACCACGGGGATACCAAAGGGCGTATCTCCTGAAGCTCGCGCCGCAGTACGCAAATCTTATCCACCTCGGACAAGCTTGCATAATCGACTGGCTTGCCATCCCAGGTAATGGAGGCGCGGGAAAACAATTCGGTTAACACCCGTTCATGTACATCCGAGCTTTGACGCAAATCGATCGTCGCCAAATGAAATCCAAATACTTCAACGGCTTGACGCAGGCGTGCCAGACGTAGCTGCGCAATGGCATTGCCATGATGGGACTCTAGCGATTCTGCGATCACGGTCAAATCATTGAGCAAGCCTTGGGCGTTTTCATAGATAGGGGCATCATACGTTGGCCGTAACGCAATCTTCTGTCCCAGCAAGTGGCGTGCCGTGGAGGCAACGCGCGCATAAATGTGAATACAGGCGCGGCGATAAGGTTCATCAACACGATGCTCAGACCGATCCTCACTCACCATGGACAAGGCCATAAGCTCTGCGCTGACCGTACCTAAACGACGCGATAACGACAGTTCCGTGCCCAGGCCCTTGATTTCCTCTAAATAAAACGTTAGCGCACGCCGGCACTGACGTCTTAACGCATCCTTAAGCGTGTGTGCATTGACATTCGGGTTACCATCCCTATCCCCGCCTATCCAGCTGCCCATGCGTAAAAATGCTGGCAAAGGCTTGCTGTCAAGGGAAAACACCGACGTCTTATGTGGCGCAATAAGGGCTTTTATATCGGCATATAAATCCGGAATTGCGCGCAAAAAAGTGCTGTTGTAATAACTTAAGGCATTATCTATTTCGTCATGAACCGCCAGCTTTTGATGGCGTAGCATCCGTGTTTGCCATAGAGTCGTAATCAAACCGGTAAGGCGTTGCTTTACCCGTAGTTGCTCACGTTTGGTAAGCGCTTCTTCGTCATACACCAGAAGATCCGCGATTGCCGTATGTAAATCCAGCGTGCTTTTACGTTGAACCTCGGTTGGGTGTGCGGTAAGCACGGGCATAATGCTCATTTCATCCAGCGCTTCCTGAACCAATGCCAGTGGTATGTCTTGCTTTTTCAACCAATTAAACGCATGTAACAAACTCCCGGGTAATGCAGGGGCATCACTTAATTCATGTGCCCGCTTGCGCTGATTTTGGTCTCGATCCTCTGCCAAATTTGATAAATGCAGAAAATAAGAAAATGCGCGTGCTACGAAACGCACTTCATTAATTTCCAAATCCGCAATTAACTCAGGCAAGCTGCCATGCGCTTCGGGCGTTTCCCCACGACGTAAACGAACGGCCGCACGGCGTAGATTCTCCACGACCGCGTAGGCATCGGGACCCTCGCACTCACGCATTACCTCCCCGAGGATTTTTCCCAGGGCGCGAATATCCGGCGCTGAGTTCTTCACCGACGCTGACATTATGACGTTATTATTCACATGGTCTCCCGCTTTTATCGTTTGCATTACTGTTATAAAAAAGTTTCCCGAATATTGAGCGTGGAATGTTTCCCAATGGCTTGCGCATGATCGGCCAGCCATTGTTGCGCTGCCTGTTGGCCCATGGATTTCAAATGACTTAGAAAGGACCACTCCACATTCATTTTACTGCTGGCATCCAAGCTTGCCATGCCTTCCAAGTCGGCAATTAAATGCATGCGTACATTTTTATACTGAGAAGCCAGCGGCTCCTTAAGGGCGTCTTTCTCTAACAGGCGTTGCACAAAAGCAATTGCACGCATTTCGTGCATTAGCGACGAATTAAACGTGATTTCATCCAGCCGGTTATGGATTTCATCCGCCGTTTCCGGGACCTTTGCGCGATTCAGCGGATTAATCTGTACCAGCACCATATCTGCTGTTTCAGCGTTATAAATCAGTGGCCATATGGCAGGATTCCCCATATAACCCCCGTCCCAATACGCTTCACCGTCGATTTCAACCGCTTGGTAAACGTGTGGCAAACAGGCAGACGCCAGCAACGCATCAATAGAAAGTGTATCGCGATCAAAAATACGCACCTGCCCGGTGCGCACATTCGTGGCTGCGACAAAAATCCGCATCGATTGGCAGCGATGCAAGTCTTCTACATTGATTTGCTCCTCTAATACGGACCGTAAGGGGCTAATATCCAACGGATTACTTTGATAGGGGGAAACCATGGTGGACAACCAATTGCTCCATTGATAAGCCGGGGAATTTTCCAAACTCCAATTCCCCATGAGTTGATCCCACCAGGTCCGCTGTACTGGACTAAAAACCGCATAGCGACTAATGGTTGTCCAAAAGGCTTCTAACGCCTCGCGCGCGCCCTCCCGGCCATTTCGGCTATAACCACATAGCACTGCTGCAGCATTCATGGCACCGGCACTGGTCCCACTGATTGCTTCAATTTCTATGCGTTCGTCTTGCAATAATTGATCGAGCACGCCCCAGGTAAATGCGCCATGGGCACCGCCCCCCTGCAAGGCCAAACTAATCATCCGTGTCATATAACCCCTTACTGTATTGTTACGTAATGCTGTTATTCGGGATGTTGGCTACGAAAACCAACGCCAAACCGGTTCCAGGCATTGATGGCACTAATTAGTAGCGTTAACCCTACCAACTCACGCTCTGAAAATTCTGCCTTGACGGCTTCATACGCATCATCGGGCGCATGTGTATCCACCAGCAGTGTCAACGCCTCGGTCCAGGCTAGAGCGGCACGCTCGCGGGGCGAATAAAGTGATGATTCCCGCCAACCGTTCAATAAATATAAACGTTCTTCCGTTTCCCCCAGCGCACGTGCCTCTTTTGCATGCATATGCAAGCAATACGCGCAGCCATTAATTTGTGATGCCCGCATTTTTACCAGCTCGTAAAGCAAGGGTTCCAAGCCTGCAGATTTGGCAGAAGATTCCAAGGCCAGCATTCCTTTCATAAGGTCTGGCGCGGCTTTAAAGTAGTCTAAGCGTGCTTTCATAATATCATTTCCTAAGCGTGTTTTTTATGACAAATAGGTGGGACTGCCACCTCGCTCCAGAATACATCCAAACGCACGATAACTCACGGATTTAGGCGGTATGAACGCGGTCATTATCGACCCGCTGGCACCCTGGCCCCACCAAACGGCTACGCCCGCCACCCTGCGGTTCTACCTGAATACGGGTAGTGATGCGCTCTTTTAAAGCGGGTACATGAGAAATAATGCCAATCAATTTGCCATCGTGCTGCAAGCTGGCAAGCGTCTCAAGCGCCGTATCCAGCACATCTTCATCTAAAGTGCCAAAACCTTCATCCAAGAATAACGCATCCACCCGGATACGTTGGCTACTCATCTTTGATAACCCCAGTGCCAAGGCAAGGCTAACAATAAAACTTTCCCCTCCGGATAAGTTTTTAGTGGAGCGCACCTCCCCGGCCTGAAAGTTGTCAATGACGTTTAGCTCCAGCGGCGCATCGACATCGCGCACCAATAAGTAGCGATCTGTCAACTTTTGCAGCTGCTGATTGGCGTGATGTATGACACGTTCAAACGTAAGGCCTTGGGCAAAATTACGGTATTTTTTACCATCAGAGGAACCAATCAATTGGTGCAAAATTACCCAATCATCGACTGTCTTCTGTTGAGCATCACGCCGTTGCTGTTGCGTTTGTAAGCGTTTTTTATTTTGATCGTGATCCAACAATTGCTGTTCTACGCTAGCGCTTTGGCTAACCGCCTCATCATATTTCCTTTGATAGACCTCTACCTGCGCCTTGGCCTCATCCAGCGATAGCTTACTGCCCTGGAGCGCATGATGTAAACGGTTTAACTTGTGGGTAGCCGTCTCGTGCTGGGTATGCAAACGTGTTTTTCGTTCCTGCAATTGAGCCGCTTGTTGCTGCAGTTGCTGGCGCGTGTCATCCGGCATACGAGCCGCTAAAAATGCCGCCTCATCACTAAACGCCTGTTGCTTACGTGCTTGGGTAAATGCAGCTTCCTGAGCCTGAAGCTCTTGTTGCGCCTGAGTTTTTGTATCGACCAATTGCTGCACTTGCAGCAGTAAACCCTCATAAGCCTGACGACGTTCGTGAAATTGTTCTGTGGCATTATTAACGGCCTCCTGAGCCGCATCCACAGCCGCTTGCAGCCGCTCGGCTTCGGTGTCTGCTGATAAATCCCCAAACTGTTCATGGCGTTGTGCTTCTAAAGCCTGGCACGCCTGTTGGGCAGTATTTAAAGAGGCCTGCAACCTCTCCCCCTCCTGTTGGAGCTCTGT
>Ga0209487_1002922_pt1 | contig 13638 bp, 9 predicted proteins | sample Poulit2012_FD_187524 | JGI IMG/M metagenome (GOLD analysis project Ga0209487, IMG submission 187524) | Agricultural soil microbial communities from Georgia to study Nitrogen management - Poultry litter 2012 (SPAdes) (version 2) | ecosystem: Environmental > Terrestrial > Soil > Agricultural land... | reverse complement strand
CGCTGATCATCGAGCTGCACCTCGGTGGTGAGGGTGCTGCCATTGTTGGCGATCAGCTGCCAGTCAAACTCGTAGCTTTGCTCATTGTGGCTGATATGCCATTGATCGTCTTCGAGGCTAAGGTTGAGTTGTTTGATCTCATTGTCCTCGACCAGCGCGTAGGTGCGCTTGAGCTGATGCGATACCCGCCAAAAGTCGTGCGTATCCCATGGGTCGGGGCTTTGACTGCTTTGCTCGATCTGACTGTGGGTGGCGCCATTTTCTATAAGTAGGGTGGCCACTGCAAGGGCAAGGGTGGTATCACAGGCAGGCTGATAGGGGGGGAATAGCTCGGCATGTTGTCGCTCGATGAGGCCGGTGTCGAGATCGGCCTCGGCAAAGCTTTTATCCAGCATGAGGCGCCGCAAAAAGGCAATGTTGGTATGCACCCCAACACTTTGTATTTGGTCTAAAACCTGCACCATGCGGGCGCGGGCTTGGGCGCGATCGGGTGCCCGAACAATAACCTTGGCAATCATCGGGTCGTAGTAGGGCGATATGGTGTCCCCCTCTTGTACGCCGCGATCAATACGGATATCGCCATTTTCAAACTCTACATGCTCGGGTAGCTTTAACACCGATAGGGTGCCGATAGAGGGTAAAAAGTCGTTGTCGGGGTTTTCGGCATAGACGCGGGCCTCTATAGAGTGGCCATCAAAACTAAGCTCGTCTTGCTCGTATCTGAGCTTGCGCCCCGCGCCGATCTCGAGCTGCCACTGCACCAGATCGTGGCCGGTGATGAGCTCGGTGACAGGGTGTTCGACCTGTAGGCGGGTGTTCATCTCCATAAAATAAAAGCGGCCATCGGGCTCGACAATAAACTCGACTGTGCCCGCACCCACATAGTTGACTGCGCGCGCGGCAGCGACAGCAGCCTCGCCCATGGCTTGGCGGCGCTCGGGCGTCATGCCTGGGGCAGGGGCCTCTTCGATAACCTTTTGGTGGCGTCTTTGTACCGAGCAATCACGCTCAAATAGGTAGACGCAGTTGCCGTGCTCGTCAGCAAAGATTTGTATTTCTATATGGCGGGGTTTTTGTAGGTAGCGCTCAAGCAGCACCGTATCGTCGCCAAAGGCTGCGGCCGCCTCGCGCTGACACGATACGAGGGCCTCTTTAAAGTCGGCGCTTTGGTCTACGATGCGCATGCCACGGCCCCCACCGCCTGCACTGGCCTTGATCATGATGGGGTAGCCCATCTCGTCGGCCTGGGCCTGTAAAAAGTCAGGGTCTTGGTTGCTGCCATGATAGCCTGGTACCAGCGGGACACCGGCCTTTTCCATAATGTCTTTGGCGGCTGATTTGCTGCCCATGGCCGCGATGGCCTCGGCGCTCGGGCCAATAAACTTGATCCCGGCTGCCGCGCATGCTTGGGCAAACTCGGTATTTTCGGCCAAAAAGCCATAACCCGGGTGGATGGCTTGGGCACCGGTTTGTTTGGCAACCTCGATGATGTGGTCACCGCGCAGGTAACTGTCACGCGGCTCGGGGCCACCAATGTTGACTGCCACATCGGCAGCGGTGACGTGGCGCGCATCGGCATCAGCGTCAGAGTATACAGCTATGGTACGCATACCCATGCGGCGGGCCGTTGCAGCTATTCGACATGCAATTTCGCCACGGTTGGCGATCAATAAGGTGTTGAACACGGTGGATCCTTTACATGCGGAACACGCCAAAGCGTGTTTCGTTAATAGGTGCGTTGAGGGATGCAGAAATGCTTAAAGCCAAAACTCTGCGCGTATCGGCCGGGGCGATAATGCCGTCATCCCATAGGCGAGCGGTGGAATAGTAGGGGTGGCCCTCGTGCTCGTATTGCTCGAGGATGGGGGCCTTGAACTCGCTCTCGTCTTGGTCAGACCAAGTCTCGCCCCTGGCCTCGAGGTTGTCGCGGCGGATGGTAGCCAGCACGCTTGCGGCCTGCTCGCCGCCCATGACCGAGATGCGCGCATTGGGCCACATATACAGCATGCGTGGCCCATAAGCACGCCCGCACATGCCGTAGTTGCCGGCCCCAAACGAGCCCCCAATGATGACGGTAAATTTGGGTACCGCTGCGGTCGAGACCGCTGTGACCATCTTGGCCCCATGACGGGCGATGCCCTCGTTTTCGTAGCGTCGGCCAACCATAAAGCCGGTGATATTTTGTAAAAATACGAGGGGGATCTTGCGCTGACAGCACAACTCTATAAAGTGGGTGCCCTTTTGGGCGGCCTCGGAAAATAAAATACCGTTGTTGGCAATGATGCCAACGGGCATGCCATGTATGTGGGCAAAGCCGGTGACCAAGGTGGTGCCAAAACGGGCCTTGAACTCATCAAACTCAGAGCCATCAACTATACGGGCGATGACCTCGCGCACATCGTAGGGTTGGCGCGAGTCGGCCGGAATAATGCCGTTGAGCTCTTGGGGGTCGTATAAGGGCTCGGTAGGGGTGCGCAGCACAAGCGGGTTGGCCTTTTTGCGATTGAGTCGGGCGATGGCATCGCGGGTGAGCTTGAGCGCGTGGGCATCATTATTGGCAAGGTGATCGGCCACCCCCGATAGGCGGGTGTGCACATCGCCACCGCCCAAGTCCTCGGCCGTGACCTCCTCGCCCGTGGCCGCTTTGACCAGGGGTGGGCCAGCTAAAAAGATTGTGCCCTGATTTTTGACAATAAATGACTCATCACTCATGGCGGGTACGTAGGCCCCACCTGCTGTGCAGGAGCCCATCACCACTGCTATTTGGGAAATACCCATCGACGACATGACGGCCTGGTTATAAAAGATGCGCCCAAAGTGCTCTTTGTCAGGAAAGACCTCGTCTTGATTGGGTAGGTTGGCCCCGCCTGAGTCGACTAAATAGATGCAGGGTAGGTGGTTTTCCCGCGCAATCTCTTGGGCGCGTAGATGTTTTTTGACCGTAAGGGGGTAGTAGGTGCCGCCCTTGACGGTGGCATCGTTGCACACAATCATGCACTCGATGCCGGCCACCCGACCGATGCCTGTGATGATGCCCGCACCGGGCGAGTCATTGTTGTAGACATCGTGGGCAGCCATTGGCGAGAGCTCTAAAAAGGGGCTGCCTGGGTCGAGTAGGCGCTCGACACGCTCGCGTGGCAAAAGCTTGCCCCGCGAAAGATGGCGCTGTCTAGATGCCTCGCTGCCCCCCAAGGCCGTGCGGCTAAGCTGCCTGTGCAGGTCATCGATAAGGCCTTGCATGATTTGTGCATTGTGGGCAAAGTCTTGTGAGCGCGTATTAATACTAGATTTAATTATAGGCATTTGTGATCCTAATCAAGCGTCTTTAAATGTTTTTAGGCAAGCTCAATATTGCTGTGATTAGCCTTGCACCTGCTGTTATGTGGGTAGATATAGCTATTTGATTACTGCCGAGGCGGCCCCATGGCAGGGCGCGGCCCCGGCAGCATGGCAGTGAACTTAGCGCGTCTCGTTAAAGAGCTCGCGGCCAATAAGCATGCGGCGTATTTCGCTGGTGCCGGCGCCAATCTCGTACAGCTTGGCATCGCGCCACAAGCGGCCAACGGGAAACTCGTTGATATAACCATTGCCGCCCAGTATTTGTATACCCTCGCCAGCCATCCAGGTGGCCTTTTCGGCGCAGTATAAAATCAGCGCGGCGCAGTCCTTGCGTACCTCGCGCACGTGCTCGGCACCTAGGCTGTCTAGGTTTTTGCCCACCGTATAGCAAAACGAGCGACTGGCCTGCAAGGTGGTGTAAAGGTCGGCCATCTTGGCCTGTATGAGCTGAAACTTGCCAATAGACTGACCAAACTGTTTGCGGTCATGTATATAGGGCACGACGTTGTCCATCACGGCCTGCATAATGCCAATGGGCCCGGCGGCCAAGATTGCGCGCTCGTAGTCTAAACCGCTCATGAGGACCTTGACACCGCCATTGAGCTCGCCCAGAATATTTTCAGTAGGCACCTCGCAGTTATCAAAAACTAGCTCGGCAGTGGGGCTGCCGCGCATGCCCAGTTTGTCGAGGCGTTGGGCGACCGAAAAGCCCTTGAAACCCTTTTCTACTAAAAAGGCAGTAATGCCGTGCTGCTTGGCAGAGGGGTCGGTCTTGGCGTACACCACAAGGGTGTCGGCATCAGGGCCGTTGGTGATCCACATTTTTGAGCCGTTGAGCAGGTAGTGGTCACCCTTGTCCTCGGCGCGTAGTGCCATACTGACCACGTCAGAGCCAGCGCCAGACTCGCTCATCGCGAGGGCACCGACGTGCTCGCCCGAAATAAGCTTGGGTAGGTACTTTTCCTTTTGCTCTTTGGTGCCATTACGGCTAATCTGGTTAACACATAGGTTAGAATGCGCACCGTAAGACAAGCCTACTGAGGCGCTGGCACGCGAGATCTCCTCCATCGCGATCATATGGGCGAGGTAGCCCATGGCGGTGCCACCGTACTCCTCGTCGACGGTGATGCCCAGCACGCCTAGGTCGCCTAGCTTGCGCCAGAGCTCGAGGGGGAACTGGTCGGTATGATCAATCTGTGCCGCTAGGGGGGCAATCTCTGCTTGGGCAAAGGTACGCACTGCATCGCGTAGCATGTCGAGATCGCTGCCCAGATCAAAATTAAGGCCTGGTAGATTCATGAGTTGCTCCGATTTAAGCCGACGTTAATTATGCAATATCGAGTCATTGTATTACGTTTACGCAAACGTAAGATACAGAGGATAACCCTAGGTTTTATAAATCACCAAAGTACAAGATAATTGTGTAACCAACTGGGGTTGACGAGGCAGTTTTGCCTGCCTGCTTTGTGTGGGTTTGCACAGCCTACGGCGCGCTGCGCCTTGATTTTAAGCATTATTTAGTCTGCCCAAGTTAAAAACTGTAAGTTAACTGTATGTTGGTGTGTAATTAAAAAATCGCAGCAAAACAGGCTGTAAAAAAGCGAGGAGATGTAATGGGATCAGTAGCGCATACTGAAAACCGTGACACGGTCTTGTCATGTACAAACATGAGCCGTTGGTTTGGCGGTCTCCAAGCCATGAAAGACGTCACGATAGAGATCAACCGCGGTGAGATTCTCGGCCTAGTCGGCCCCAACGGCTCGGGTAAAACAACCACCGTCAACGCCATTACCGGTTTCTTTCCGCCCCAGCAGGGCGAGATCTGGTTTGGCGATACACAACTTAACCGCCTGCGGCCGCACCAAATTGCGCAGCAAGGCATCGCACGTACCTTTCAAAACGTTGCGCTATTCCACGGCATGAGTGTGTTAGACAATATTTTACTTGGTCGGCACAACTTCATGAGCACAAGCGTAATGTCGGCTATGTTTTATTGGTGGTGGGCCCAAAAAGAAGAGGTGGCCAATCGTTACAAGGTCGAAGAGATCATCGATTTATTACAGCTCGAGAGCGTACGCGACGAACTGGTCGATGTGATCCCCTTGGGTATCCAAAAAAGGGTCGAGCTGGCTCGCGCCCTCGTGGCCGAGCCCACCTTTTTGATTCTTGACGAGCCGATGGCTGGTATGAACCAAGAGGAAAAGGAGTACATGGTGCGCTTTATTCTTGATGCGCACGAGGCCCTTGACCTCAGCATTTTGCTTATCGAGCACCATATGGATGTGGTCACCGCTATCTGCGATCGTTTGGTTGTGTTAAATAATGGCATAAAAATTAAAGAGGGGTCGCCCCAAGAGGCTATTAGTGACCCTGACGTAGTTGCCGCATATATAGGTAAGGTCGAATCATGAGCATGGTTGATACCCCTGTTAATAATTTGACTAGGCAGGAAAGCGTCAAGCTTCATCCTAATTGGGTTGATGATGATCATTTGCTAAAGATATTGGCTGATAATGCACGCCAATACCCTAACGAGGTGGCCATGCGCGAGCGTGACCACGGCATTTGGCAAGAGTACACCTGGTCTTCTTATCTTGATCACGTTTTAGGCTTTGCTGCAGCCCTGCAGGCGCGCGGCATACAGGCCGAGGACATCATGTTGGTCATTGGCGATAATCGCCCCGCATTGTATTTTGGCATGTTGGGGGCTATTGCCTTGCGTGCCATACCTTCGCCTGCCTACCCCGATACCACGCCCAACGAGCTTGCCGGGCTCATCGAGCGCGAGCGCATACGCTACGCTGTGGCCGAAGATCAAGAGCAGGTCGACAAGCTCTTACATGTACGGGAAAGCCATGGCATCGAGCTTGACCTGATCATTTATGATGACCCGCGTGGCCTAAGCGATGGCGATGGCCTAGTTGCTTTTACGACCTTGGTTGACGAGGGGCTCAAGATACTGCAAGACAACCCCGGTCTACGCGATGAGCTCATCGCCGGCCCGAGCGTACATGATATTGCTGCCTTGTTGCACTCCTCGGGTACCACGGGTACGCCCAAAGGTATCCCGCTCAAGCACGGGCACGTCTTGCATGGGGTGCGCAATGCTGCAGCGGCGGGTTATTTCCAAGAGGGCGAGATCCACATGGCCTATCTGCCCATAGCCTGGGTGGGTGATTTTATATTTTCTATTGGTGCGGGCATCGTCTTGCGCTTTGTGGTCAACATACCCGAGCAACAAGAAACAGCCCAAAACGATCTGCGCGAGATTGCACCCACGCTGTACTTTTGCTCGCCCCGTACCTGGTCCAATATGCTCACGCGCATACAGGTAGGTATGGAGGAGTCCAGCCCAGCCAAAAGATGGCTGTACAATAAATTTATGCCCTTTGCCATCGAGCTCGAACGTCGTCGCCTCGAGGGCAAGCAGCCCACCGCATCTGAACGCTTATGGCGCTGGGTGGGCGAAAAGCTCATGTACGGCCCGATCAAAGACCACTTGGGTCTTGGCCGTGTACAACGGCCCTATACAGCGGGCGAGGCCATTGGCGAGGACATCTTCCTTTTCTTTCGTGCATTGGGGCTAAGCCTGCGTCAGTTTTACGGTCAAACCGAAAATGGTGCTTTGGCTACGGCTCAGTCGGCTGATGAGGTAATGCTGCATACAGTTGGCCGGCCTTTCCCCGGGATGGAAATCAAGATCAATGACGATGGCGAGATCCTCATGCGTGGTGACAACGTCTTTGATGGCTATTTCGAGCTTCCCGAGGATACCGACGAGGCCTTGCAAGATGGCTGGTTACATACTGGTGATGCCGGCTATTTTGAGGAGGACGGTCAGCTTGTGGTCTTGGGGCGTGTCTCTGAGGTGGTTTATACCCGCCAAGGCGAGCGCTTTATCCCCACTTACATAGAAAACCGCATTCAGTTTAGCCACTACATACGTGATGTTTGCGTCTTGGGTAAAGATCGCGACTATCTAACGGCCATTGTGGCGATTGACTTTCAGGCGGTGGGCCACTGGGCCCAAGAAAACAACGTGACCTACTCATCTTATGCCGAGCTGTCGCAAAGGCCCGAGGTCTATGACCTCATCCAAGGCTTGATTATGCACACCAATACGGTGCTGCCCGAGGCTCAGCAAATACGTCGTTTTGTCAATTTGCACAAAGAGTTCGACGTGGACGATGGCGAGGTCACCCGTACACGTAAGTTGCGCCGCAACGTAATCGATGAAAACTATAAAGAAATTATCGATGCCTTGTATTCCGATGATTCCGAAATCGAGTTCGAGGCACAGATTGTGTATGAAACTGGCGAGGTTGGGGTACTCAAGCGTAATTTAATGCTGCGTACCATACCTAAAGGGCAGGGCTAAGAGACATGTCGTATTTTTTAGAATTATTAATCAACGGTGCCCTAACGGGCCTAATGTATAGCTTGGTCGCACTCGGTGTGGTGTTGATTTACAAGTCATCAGGGGTGCCCAACTTGGCACAGGGTGCCATGGTGATGTCGGCCGCCTATGTGGTCTGGCTAATTACCAGCTGGGGGGTACCCATTTATGTATCGATAGCGATATCGTTGGTCTTTATGTTTGCGCTGGGTATGCTGACCGAGCGTATATTACTGCGCAGAATGGTGGGGCAGCCCATCATTATGATTGTGATGTTGACGCTTGGTCTTGAGATCTTTATGCGTGGCTTTAGCCCGGGTTTGTTGGGGGCATCGCCCAAGCAGCTCAATATCGGCATATCGTTTGCGCCGATCATTATTGGCGATATTTTTATCAACCGTACCTATTTGGTAGGTGGGATTATCGCCATCGCCCTTATTGTTCTTTCTACACTGTTTTTCCGCACCCGTACGGGTACGCGCTTACGCGCCGTATCTGATGACCACGTCTCGAGCTGGTCGGTTGGTATTTCGGTCGAGCGCGCGATTGGTGTGTCGTGGGGTATGGCAGGGGTGACCGCTGTGGCAGCAGGGGTGGTTTGGGGTTCGGTACAAAGTGTTGACTGGACATTATCTGATCTACTTTTCCCTGCTATTGCCGTCGTCATTTTAGGTGGTCTTGATAGTGTGGCTGGTGTACTTGTGGGGGGGTTAATCGTCGGTATTTTGGGTAGTGTAATCCCCGGTTATATTGACGAAATAGTTGGCGGTGGTACGCGCGAGGTCGTCACCTCAATGGTCATCTTGCTAACTATTATTGTCCGCCCCTACGGCATCTTTGGTCGTGAAGATATTGAAAGGATATAAAGGTCATGTTTTATCGTTTATCAGGAATATTCCACACAAAGTACACCACCGATAGGCAGTTGTGGCCGATCAAGGCTGATCGCTATCAGGTGTTTATCTTGCTGGCATTAGCAGTACTTGCCCCTTTGTATCTCAGTAACTTTTACCTATCGAGCTATTTACTGCCGTGGTTGGTGTTTACCTCAGCTGCCTTGTCCTTAATGCTCTTGATGGGTATAGCTGGGCAGCTGCATTTTGGTTTTGCCGCGGTCATGGCAATAGGGGCCTATACCAGTATTCATCTGACACGGGCGGGCGTACCCTTAGAGATTGCTTTATTTGGGGCGGGGCTTATGTCTGCCCTAATTGGTAGTATCTTTGGTGCCGCCGCATTACGTGTCAAGGGTTTGTACCTGGTGATGGCAACTTTGGCCATGCAGTATTTGGTCGATTGGACAATTATCAACGTGCCCGCCATTAGTGGTGGGGCGCAGGCGACCTTGTCAACGCCCCGTACTACCTTTTTGTTTATTTCTTTAAAGTCCGATGTGGCCCGCTATTATTTGGCCTTGTTGTGGGTGGTGTTTGTGACCTTGTTGTTACTTAATATCCGCCGCAGCAGCATTGGTCGGGCTTTGATTGCTGTGCGTGATCGAGACTACGCCGCTGCCGTATTGGGTGTTAATGTGGTGCGCTACAAGCTCATCGCCTTTTTCACCAGCTCGTTTTTAGGTGGTGTATCGGGTGCGATTTTAGCCTTTTGCTACTACCAGGCTGTCACCCCCGAGCAGTTTACCTTTAACGTCTCGGTACAGTTGGTGGCGATGGTACTCGTAGGCGGTCTCAGTAGTATTTTGGGGGCCTATTTGGGTACAGGTTTTGTCTTGCTCTCGCCCATCATACTGACCAACATAGCCATCTATTTAAATCAATTAGGTGTGCTACCAGTTTCAACCAACCTGTTGTCACATATCCCGCTCATGATTTATGGTTTGTTAATCATCGGCTTCTTGGTGCTCGAGCCCTTAGGCTTAGGCAAGATATACGACAACATTCGCAAGTATTTGTTGGTATGGCCTTTCCGCCATTCTGACACTTGATGTAAATAAGTAAGGGTAAAAAACCCATCAATCAGGAGGATACAAAATGAAGCATCTTTTCAAACGCTTTGCAGCAACTGTCGCCGCAACAGCAATTTTGGGCGCTGCGCCAGCAGTGGCCAAAGAGCCCATCAAGTTTACCGGCGCGCTAGACTTTACTGCTGTGTATACGTTTTTAACTAACGAATACTACGAAGGGCAGCGCGACTACATTAGCTTGATTAATGAGCGCGGCGGTATTAATGGTCATATGGTCGAGCTCAACGTATCGGACACCGGTAACCAGCCGCAACGCGGTATCGAGGCCTATAACCGCGCCAAGCGTGATGGCACCGTGATGGTTGACTTCCTAAGTACACCTGTAGCTAACGCCATGGTCGATAGGGTGATCGAGGACGAGATACCCATGATGATGGTTTTACACGGTCGCGGTGATGCCAGTGATGGTAATACCTTCCCCTACGTGTTCCCGTTATCTGCTACCTACTGGTCGCAGGCTGCTCGTTTGGTTGACCACATCAACGAGCACGAGGGTGGTTTAGATGGCAAAAAACTTGCCTTTGTTTATATTGACTCGCCCTTTGGTCGCGAGCCCTTGCCCATTTTAGATGGCTTGTCCGAGCGTCTAAATTTTGAGTATCGTGGCTTCCCCTACGCTAGCCCAGGTAATGAGCAGTCATCGACTTGGTCTGATGTGCGTCGTTTCCGCCCTGATCATGTAATTATTTGGGGTGCAGGCGGTGCGCAGGCAGTCTCTGTGCGTGACGCATTGCGTAACGGCATCTCGCCCGAGCAGATTTACTCGGTAGTGTGGCTTGCTGAGGCCGATATGGATACCGTAGGCCCCGAGCTTGCCAAAGGGGTGCGCAAGTTCCAGCTCGCCGAGAGTGGTACCGAAAACCCAATCATCAAGGACATTTTGGATGAGGTACACGCCCAAGGCAAAGGTGCTGGCGAAATCGATAACGTTGGTCTGACCTACTACAACATCGGAGTAGCAACGATGGCTGTAGCGTTAGAGGCCGCACAACTTGCTCTAGATGAGTTTGGCGAGCCCCTAACAGGTGAAAAACTACGCATGGGTTTCGAAATGCTTACCGACTATGACGCCCAAGGCCTCATACCCAAGCTGACCATGACCAAAGACGATCACCAAGGTGGTGGTGCCGGTCGCGTGGTGCAGTGGGATGGTTCTGGTTGGGAGCCCATTTCCGATTGGAAGGCTTCTTTCCAAGATTTAGTTTGGGAGCAAATCGAAGCTGGTGCTAAAAACTACAGGGAGAGCAACAAGTAATGCTCACTTTAAACAACGTCGAAGTGGTGTATGACAGAGTCTTCTTGGCGATTAGGGGCGTTTCCCTAAGCGTCCAAGAGGGCGGTATGGTCGCTTTGCTAGGCTCTAACGGTGCAGGCAAGAGCACGACTTTAAAGTCGATCAGTGGCTTGCTTGCGCCCGAGCGTGGTGAAGTCACCCGCGGCAGCGTTGACTTCATGGGGGAGAGCCTTCTCCCCCTTGGGGCAGCCGAGCGCGTAGGCAAAGGGCTAGTACATGTCATGGAAGGGCGTCGCATTTTTGAACACCTAACGCCCGATGAAAACCTCTACGCAGCGTTTAAGCCGGGCGGTTCACGCGCCCGCTTACATCAGCTGCGCGAGATGGTGTACGAGTTTTTTCCTAGGTTGCTCGAGTTTCCTAGGACAAAAGCAGGTTATTTATCCGGTGGCGAGCAGCAAATGCTAGCGATTGGTCGCGCACTGATGACCGAGCCAAAGCTGCTCATGCTTGATGAGCCCAGTTTGGGGCTATCGCCTCGGTTGGTGCAAGAGATTTTTGCCATCATTCGTCATATTAACGAGGAAACCAAAACCAGCATTTTGTTGGTAGAGCAAAACGCAGCCGCTGCACTCGAGATTGTTGACCAGGCATATCTAATTGAAAATGGTCAAATAGTGATGCACGGTGAGGCCGCTGTACTCAAAGAAAACCCCGATGTGCAGGAGTTTTATTTGGGTGATGGGGGCAATGTAGACTACCACAACGTCAAGCACTACCGACGTCGAGCACGTTGGCTAGCCTAAATAAAAAAGATGCCTTCGGGCGTCTTTTTTATTCATAAAAGAATTTTATTACCGCTATTCGGAGTTTTAAGATGTCACAATCACCCAGTGCAGATGAGTTACGCTCGGTCAATGAACGCGAATCTGCGTTAATGAATGCGTTGGCCAAACAAGTTGCTCATGCACAAGAATCTAGCCCTGCCTTTGCCAAAATTTTAGAGGGTATTGATGCGGCGTCCATAAATAGTCGCGACAAGCTCAAAGAGTTACCTATTACGCGCAAGTCTGATCTTCTGCGCATTCAACAAGAAAACCGCAGTCAAAATGCCTTTGGTGGTTTAGCGGCGGTTGATTTTGGCCCAGATATGTTGCGGGTATTTGCCAGCCCCGGGATTATTTTTGAGCCCCAAGGCAAAATGGCTGACTATTGGCGCATGTCTCGGGGTTTACGCGCGGCCGGTTTTAAGTCTGGTGATGTGGTCCAAAACTGCTTTAGTTATCACTTTACCCCCGCAGGTTTTATGATGGACTCAGCCGCCCAAGCATTGGGCTGCACGGTTTTCCCTGCTGGCACTGGGCAGACCGAGCAGCAGGTATTGGCGATGGTCGAGTTACAGCCCACTGCCTATATCGGCACGCCAAGCTTTTTACGTGTTTTGCTCGAGCGGGCGCAAGAGCTTGATAAGCCAGTTAGCAGTGTTAAAAAGGCGATGGTATCGGGCGAGGCGCTACCCGAGTCACTGCGCAAATGGTTTGCTGACCAAGGTATACAAGTTTTTCAAATGTATGGCACTGCTGATGTGGGCCTGATTGCCTATGAGACCAGCGCGCTTGAGGGGATGGTGGTCGATGAGGATATTATTTTAGAAATAGTCGACCCTGATACGGGCGAGCCCGTTGCCGAGGGTGATATTGGCGAGGTGGTGATCACCACTTTAAATAAAGATTACCCTTTAATTAGGTATGGCACGGGTGATTTATCGGCAGTATTGCCTGGCCAATGCCCAACTGGGCGTACCAATACACGCATTCGTGGTTGGATGGGGCGCGCCGACCAGGTGACCAAGGTCAGAGGTATGTTTGTGCACCCTCAGCATGTGGGCCAAATCATTAGCGATACCCCACAGGTTAGCAAAGCACGTTTGTTGATTAGTGGCGAGATGGCCAATGACAAAATGGTCTTGCAGGTCGAGGCCAGTGAGCAGTCTGCCGAGCTCGAGGAAAAGCTTGTACAAAATATACGCAATGTCACCAAGCTAAGAGGCGAGGTAGAGTTTGTCGAGGCGGGCAGCCTGCCTGACGATGGTAAGTTTATCGAAGACGTTCGTAGTTATGAGTAGTTGAGGGTTTGTGTTGGCCTACAGGTGTTTGTCGGTAACAGGCACCTGTAGGTCACAGGTTGCTTTTGCCTACAGGTGTTATTTGCTGCCTGTCGTTAGAGATTTAAAAAAAGACTGCGGAACACTTTTCTTTGAGGCCTTGCTCGTTTCACTCGCTGCGAAGCCTCGGCAGAAAAGGTTCTTCCGTCTTTTTTTCGTTCCAGTGACAGGTGGCTTTAAGGCAGTTAGGTCGGGTTGTTTGGCCAGAGTAATCTGGTCAAAGATTGGTGGGAATATGCCAATATATTGTCATTAGCATCAGTTTTAGCCCTTTGCCAAAATAGTCCTTAACGGAAGAAAAAGTGCTAAATAGAAAATGAAGGCCTGAACAGAAATAAGACGCTTAACGGGAAATAGGCTCCAAATGCAAAAAGCGCAGAGGGGATCTATTTCTGTAATGTTTCGAGCGAGCGTAGCGAAGTGAGACATGAAGAAATAGATACCGGATGGGCTTTGGGTTGAAGGCATCTATGACCTAAAAGCACCTTTGGCCACAGGCTGATACTGACCACAGGCACCTT
>Ga0209487_1002921_pt1 | contig 13639 bp, 11 predicted proteins | sample Poulit2012_FD_187524 | JGI IMG/M metagenome (GOLD analysis project Ga0209487, IMG submission 187524) | Agricultural soil microbial communities from Georgia to study Nitrogen management - Poultry litter 2012 (SPAdes) (version 2) | ecosystem: Environmental > Terrestrial > Soil > Agricultural land... | reverse complement strand
TCGAGCACGGCCAATCGTGTCGATTTCATCGATGAAGATGATCGATGGTGCGACCTTGCGAGCTTCCTCAAATAACTCCCGGACACGTTGGGCGCCCACACCAACAATCATTTCTATAAACTCGGACGCACTCGCGGAGAAGAATGGCACATCTGCTTCACCCGCGGTGGCCCGCGCCAATAACGTTTTCCCGGTACCGGGGCTGCCCTCGAGCAGCACACCTTTCGGCGGCTTCGCACCGAGCTCGCGATATTTATCCGGGTTCTTCAAAAAGTCCACAATTTCATTGACTTCGGCTTTCACCTCGTCAATACCGGCGACATCGTCAAAGTCCACGCGGACTTTTTCCGGATCAATGGGCTTGGCTTTCTTCCCGCCGGGTAAGCCCATGCCGCCCATTCCTGCCGCACTCTTACGTGCTCTACGGAACAGCCAATACCAGAACCCAAAGAGCAACAGGACCGGCAGCAGGGCGATCAGCAAATTCCAGAAAGCGCCCCGTTCTTGGACTACCGGTGTGGCCCGAACGGTAGTGTTGTCGGCCTCAAGCTGGGCTAATAAATCATCTTCGGCAAACGTCGGACGCTCGGTTTGGAAGTACTGGTAAGTACTGTCGGGATCGCCGGGGTTCTGGGCCGGGTCGTTCAACACTCCTTCGATGGTGTCACCGCGAGCGAAGATTTCTTCGATATTGCCGTCTTCGACCTGGTCTGTGAATTCGGTATAGGGAATAGTAACGGTCGGATTTCCGAAGCCATCCTGCAACGAGGTAAGGAGGAAGAAGATGAACCAGCCGATCAAGACCCACAGCAGAATTTGACCCCACCGAGGTCTGTCAGGCGGGGTGGGAGATTCAGGTAGGCCTTCTGTTCGCCAGGGTTTGGCGAGGTTTTCATTGTCTTGAGCAGGCCGATCCCGCCGCTGCGTTGCATCACTTGTGTTGCTGTTACTGTTTTCCCGTTGGCTGTCCATTTTGCCTCTTTCGACTCGCCCAACATGCCTCAATTCCTTGCAGCTAACAGTAAGCCTAACGATAAGTACAACATTTTGCCCCAGCCGACTTTCTCAGCCGCACTGAAGAAACCTCGAGTGACTACGCCAGTTCCCCAGGGTAGGCAAGGTCGCTAGCTCTTCCGCTGGCTCAATTCCTCGCCTTCTATCACAGAGGTTGTTAGCCTCAAAGAAGAGAACCTCACCACAATGCAACGTTAAATGCTTGGTAAGAGTGGTTGCATGACTGTCATTTACGATGTTCCGATGGGGGTCCTGCAACACTCTCGCCCAGCAGGAAAGGAACGCATATCGTTCAGTCAACATCTCAATCGCAAGGATCTATTGGGTCAGTCACCGACCGCGGCCTCCCGGAAGAAGTCGACCTAGCAATTATTGGGTCCGGCGGCGCCGGCCTGATGGCAGGGTTGACCGCTGCCAAACAGGGGGCTCGCGTACTCATCCTAGAGTCCATGCCTATCGTCGGTGGCGCCACCGGTATTTCGGCCGGTGCCGCATGGATCCCGGATCACGGGTTTTCCAAAAAAGCCCTGGGCGTCGATGACAGCCTGGATCAGGCGCGCCGCTATATCTACGGTGAAGGCCGCGACAAGGAACTCGATCCCGAAATGGTCGAAACGTTCCTCGAAAATGGGCCAAAGGTCGCCCGTTTCATCGAAGAGCACACGAACTTCGGGTGGGTCCCGGCAATCTGGCCGGACTACCGTTCAGACATTCCCGGCGCATCCGTCGGACGCGCTCTGTTTCCTGGTCCCTATAACCCAGTAGGACTTGGAGAAGCGGCACAATACGTACGGCCTGCTCTGACCACGGGAATGGCGAAGAACCCCATGCCGTTCTGGTTGCTCGGTGGGATCAGCAGTGACGATGTATGGATTGCCGGGCCGGCATTGGTCGGAGCGCTGTTAGAGGCGAACTTACGCAACGGCGTAGACGTGCGTATCGAGGCCCCCGCCTCAAGCCTCATCACGGAAGATTCCAGGGTCACCGGCGTGATCGTGGAGCATCACGGCGTCGAGCATGCAGTGCAAACCACTCGCGGTGTCTTGATCGCCAGCGGTGGTTTCGAAACTGCCGACGAGCTGACCACCAAGTACCTCGGTGCCCCGCTGGGCACCTACGTTTCGCCGCGGGGTCACAACGGCATCGCAGTGCAGCTCTCTGAAGAAATTGGCGCCGAACTGACTTCCATGGAAGACGCCTGGTGGATGCCCGGAGTCGAAGTACCCGGTGAAACCCTTGACGGTAAACCGCTGAGTCGACTGCTACTTGGTGAACGTTCTCTGCCGCACAGCATTATCGTCAATAGCGCCGGCAAACGCTTCACCAATGAAGCCGAATCCTACGATAAATTCGGCGGCGCCATGCGTGAGATCGACCCAGCCACCGGGCACATGCCAAATGATCCAGCCTGGTTCGTATTTGACCAAAACTTCTGGGAAAAATTCGGCCTCTTTGGCGTCACGCCCGGTGGTGAAGTCCCGGACTATATTTACCAGGCGCCGAGCCTGTCGGAACTGGCACAACAGATCAATGTTGATGCAGCAGGCCTGTTGCGCACCGTCGATGAGTTCAACCCGGAAGCCGCAGCTGGCCGCGATCCCTGGTTCCACCGCGGCGAAGCACTATTTGACCGCTACTTCGGCGCCTTCAACCCGCGGTTGGGCGACGCTGCACCGGATGCTCAAGCGCCCGCAGCCACCGCAAAAGCACGGGAGGCCATTGCAAAACTCATCGGACCGATCGCTTCGAAAGGTGCTGGCATCGTAGCCAACCGCCTCAGTCCGGAGGCGCTGCGTGCAATGATCGTTGGACCGCTGACCGCAATCATGCGTCCGGTGCTGGACAGTCCGCAGTCTTCGACGCTCGGGCCGTTGAATAAGGGACCATTTTATGCGGTGAAGGTCGAATCCAGTGCCCTCGGTACCGTAGGTGGACCAAAAACCGATGCCCAAGGTCGCGTGCTAAACACCGACGGAGAAGTCGTGCCCGGACTCTACGCGGCGGGCAACGCCGGTGGCGCACCACTGGGTGGCTTCTACGGTGGAGCTGGTGGCACCATCTCGCTGGGATTGGTCTTTGGACACCTCGCCGGTCGTACTGCGGCCCGCGATGACAAAAACACAACCGCCTAAACCACTATGGCCACTCAGGTGGGCAGCAAAACCCACTTGAGTGGCCACATTGCCGCAGAGCAGACGACGAGAGCGACGTCGTCACTGTTCTAGTCTGCCCCGCGTTCATCCTGGAAATATTTCATCGCCATCCAGCCGTGCGTGACCGCGCTACCGGCACCTATCGCCGCGGCCACCATGATCGCTTCCGACAGTTCCGCTTCGGTGGCACCGGCCTTGGCAGCCGCACGGGAATGTTTCTCAATACAGTGTGGGCACTGCGTTGTGGCGGCAACCCCGAGCGCAATGAGTTCACGGGTTTTGAGTGATAGCTCGTGGCCGTCTTCCGCAAAGGCTTGCTGGTCCAACTGGACGTACGCGGCAAAATCATCCGGTGCGCCCTTGCGGAGGTTGCGACTAAACTTGCTGTCCTGTGAATCGTAGTGCTGCATAGTGCTCCCCTTACTTGGTTAGCGGCCGGGTTTTAGTAGCACCTTGGAGTAGCCTTCCTCACGCTTATCGAAGCGCTCGTAGGCATCCGGTGCGTCTTCAAGCGGCAATTCTTTGGAGACAATGAACCCGGGCTTGGCTCGGCCAGCGATAATCAGGTCGCGCAGCGTATGCGCATACCGTTTCGCATCGGCCTGTCCGGTGCCCATGGTCTGGCCTTTCTCGAAGAATTTGCCAACTTTGAACAGCAGCTCGCCCTTTGCGGAGTGTTCATCGGGAGCGCCAGGATCGGATGGAACGTAGAGTCCAATGATGCCCAGTCCTCCGGTGGCCTTGACCGTGCCCACCAGTTGATTGAGTACCACGGCCGGTTGTTCTTCACCGTCGGGGGCGGTGGCTTGGTATCCAACCGCATCGATGCCACGGTCGACACCATAGTCCTTGACGGCGTCGTGGATCTGTTCGACGGGGTCACCGTCATCAAAGTTGATCGGCTCGGCACCCATCTCTTTGACAATATCGAGCCGGTTGGTGACATTATCCACCACGAAAACGCGGCTGGCGCCTTTCAGTTGTGCCGAATAGGCGGCCATGATGCCAACCGGACCTGCGCCATAGACAGCCACGGTATCCCCGGGGCGCACCCCGGCCAGTTCGGTCGAGTGGTAACCGGTGGGGAAAATATCGGCCAGCAGCGCGAAGTCTTTTTCGTGCTCGGTGCCTTCGGGAAGTGGCACGCAGTTATAGTCCGCGAACGGCACACGCAAATATTCTGCTTGGCCACCCGAGTATGGGCCCATGCCCACGTAACCGTAGGCACCGCCTGCGAAACCTTCAACGTTGACGGTCAGGCAGAACGCGGACTTTCCTTTGCGGCAGTTATCGCAAAAGCCACAGGCAACGTTAAAGGGCATGACGACGCGATCGCCTTGCTTGACGGCGTGCACCCCTTCGCCGACCTCTTCAACAATGCCCATGTTCTCGTGCCCGAAGGTAATACCCGGTTCGGCATCGGTGCGGCCTTCATACATGTGCAGATCGGAACCGCAGATAGCGGTCGAGGTAATCCGAACGATGACGTCGGTTGAGTCCTGAATTTTCGGATCCTCGACGTCTTCAACAGCTACTTCAAATGGTCCTTTATATACAACAGCTTTCATTACAGCAATCCCTCCTGTACGGGCTACGAGGTCACAGCCGACTCAAAAGCAGAAACGCCTGCTTCGGCAACGGTTTGATCATTGTCGACGGTGGAGCCACTGACCCCAACCGCACCGATGACGGTGCCGTCGTCGAGCTTCAGCGGGATACCGCCCGGGAAAGTAATCAGCCCGTTGTTAGAGAATTCCAGGTGATACAGCGATTCGCCAGGCTGAACCATGGGCGTCAGATCGCCGGTTTCCATATCGAAATAACGTGCGGTGCGGGCTTTCTTAATCGAAATGTCAATACTGCCCAGCCAGGCACCGTCCATCCGGTTGAAGGCTTTGAGATTGGCGCCTGCATCGACGACTGCAATGTTCATCAGCAGGTCGAGTTCTTCGGCCCGTCGTGTGCAGGCATCTACCACGGCCCGGGCAAGTTGTAGGGAAATATCTGAGGTATTGCTGGTCATGTTGCCACTCCTTCTTCATGAATTACGGGTGCGGATGACCAGACGTTTGCGAGGGGTCGCGCTGTAGTGGACAACGTCATGCTCGCGAACGCCTCATGTCCCATTCTGGTAGTTGAAGTGACTTTTCGAAAGAGGTGAGGTTTGATATTCGGGGTCAGTCGCCTTGCAGACGCGTCAGATGCCGTTGCAAATCCAAGGGTTTGCGGGGTTTCGTGCGGCGTTTGTCTTCTGGCACGCCACCGACGTAAATCCACCCGAGCAACTGCTCTTTCTCCTCAAGCCTGTGCGCTTTTCGCATGACCTTAGAGCGAGTCGCATCGCCGGTTCGCCACATGGTGCCCCAGCCCGCCTCAGCTAATAACAGGGTCAGGTAGTGGGCCACGCCGGATGCCACTGCTTCTTGCTCCCAGTACGGTATTTTGTTTGTTTTGCGGGGTGACACAACGACTGCCAGGACCAGGGGCGCTCGAGTAGCTTTGGCGATACCCTTTTCCACGCTCGTGTCCCTAGCTTTTGCTAGCGCTTTGCCAAGAATTTCTCGATCATCCCCGCGGATCTCAATGATCCGCCAGGGCCGCAGTCGAGAGTGATCCGGAACGCTGGATAGCACACTCATCAGGTGTGCCAGTTCCTCGTGGCTCGGTGCTTCGTCCGTGACTTTCGACCGCGAGGCACGCTGCGCCATCGCTTCAAAAACTGGGCCCGGAGAAGAATTTTCGGCGTTCATACTCATCTTTCAATGTCGCGTTCGCCTTGATAGGACCTGCCTGGAGGACAGGAAGTGGTGCCTATATTACTGGACCATTACGTCTCAGCATTCGGTTTTCCGCAGGATTTTTCAGCTACCCTAGTCACGGCTCACTTTGCCGGAATGCCTTTGCCCAACCGATTCGTTCTAGGACCAGCATGTTTGCTACACCGCGTAAATTCTTCAGATTCTTTGCCATCGCGGAGGTGATTTCCTGGACGCTGTTAATCACTGGACTCATATTGCGAGCCACCCAGGGGTGGGACCTGGCCGTGACGATCGGCGGTGGGATCCACGGTTTCGTATTCCTGGCATACGCGCTCACGGCCGTGATGATGACAAAGAACCAGCGTTGGTCAGCCGGACCAGCCGCCATCGCCATTATCAGCGCCGGTATTCCCTACGCGACCATCCCGGTTGACATCTGGTTACACCGAACCGGCCGACTCGATGGTGAATGGCGACGCACCCCCACTGATGATCCCAGGGACCACACCTGGCATGACCGTCTTCTCCGTTGGGTCATCAACCACCCCGGACGCAGTATCCTGATCGGGCTGGCCGCGGTGGTCGTGGTCTACATCATCCTGTTATTGATGGGCCCGCCGGTCTAAGCCGACTGCGTTAGTCAAACCAGCCGGTTTCAAAATCAATGAGCCAGTGGTTTCGCAGCGTCAGCGCCCGCTCTATCACAGCCAAAATACTCAGCACGAGCGCCGGCGTGGACGCCCATTCTGGTAGTCGCAGCGGCGAAGTAAAAGGGTCCACAAATTGTTGGGCAAACTCAGTATGGGAAAGCATCTCCGCCAGCTGTAACAGGCTAAACGGCAACAGCGTCAATAAAATCACGACGGCCAAGATGCCGATCATCCGACTGACCAGCGGTGCGCGCTGAGCTAGTCGCGCCCGGAGGCCTTCGGCGCTCGCCGGATCGGGTTTCAGCACGCGAGTCGCTCCGGTGGTGTCGACATAGTGCATGCGTTTCAACCCATAGGTTGTAGTCGCGACCTCGATTGTGCCACCTTCGACGGGAAAGGCTGCGGGCAGTTTTGCCCGTGCGTGATGCGCGCCGTTGAGGTACAGATCTGCCTTTTCGTCCCAGTCGAAGTACCGGACGTTGACCGCATAATGTTTCAGCTGACCGTCTTGGGTCTCCAGCGGTGCATAGAAGAGCGACCGGCCGAGCATCTGCCACATCCGAAATGGTTTCAAAGGATGCCCGTCTCCGGGTTGGATCTGTTGCTTTTTGCGCCCAAAACTCCACCCGGAGCTTTCACCGGTCGAACTCATAGTGTGCTTTCTTGTGTCTGAACCTGCAACTCTCAGGTTCTACAATACGTCAGAACTGCATCGAAGCATTAGACTTCGGCGGCATCGTCGTCTTCCGTGTCCTCTGCGTCCTCGGTGTCTGCGTTCTCAGCAGCGCTTCCGGAGATGGTCAACGGGATTTCCAGCTCGCCGACGTCGTACTGATCCGTACCCAATGCAAGTTCGAGATCGATCAGCGCTGTAGCTTCAGTCGCGTCAGCGGGCAACTGGAACCAGGCTGTTTTGCCAAAGGGACCGTCCGTACTGCGGGTTCCGGATTCTGGTTGCACCGTGGTCCCGTCGGCAAGTTCGAGTCGAATCGTGGAATGATCACGGTGTGGATTATCTACATCCTGAGTGGTGAGCTTCAGGCCGAGAAAGACGCTGTTCGGGTTGGCCCACCCGAGTTGGGGGACCAGCGGGGTAATGACGCCTTCGGTCAGCTGGCCTGACATGGTGACGTTGCCGCGGCGTGTTTCGTATTCTTCAGACCAGGAGGCATCCTCGGATATCTCGACGGTGGTGGGACGGTCATAAATGTATTCGACGTCGGAAGCGATTCGTGTTCCGTCGATCAAACTGATTTCCTGGGAGACATCATCCTGGAGCAGTTCTACCGTGACTTCGTCCTGCGCCGGGTCTTCGGGCACTGCGACGGCGACGGTAGCTTGATCTCCTGCCTCCATACTCAAGTATGGGTCTGTCAACGGATTACCGCCCACTCGCAAGATCGTTTCAGTTTCTGATGAGCCGGTGAGTTGCTGATCGGTTGGTTCCCAGCGGGGGTCATCGGCCTGTAGCACCGCTACGAGAAAGACTTCCCCGTCTGCAGCAGCGACCAGGTCCCCGGGTTCAAAGTCTCCACTTGAACCGGTCATCTCTTCTGCCACTTCGGCGGGAATCGTGGTGGTCTGCACGACCTTCTCCACGCGGAGCTCCTTGTCAAAGGAGGACACCACCGTTGAGTCGTCTTGGGTGATGTCGGTGAACTCCAGGTCTGGTACCCGGTTGAGTATTTCTGCACCACCGGGCTCCATTTGCGTGACAGCTTCAGACCGTAGATCTGCGGCTTCGACACTTTGCTCAGCGTCGTTGAGCGCTTCTTCTTGGCTATCACCACATGCGGTGAGGGCGAGCGCAGCTGCTAGGACGATACCTGTAAGGGTCGTAGTGGAACGTGAGCGATTGGCGTGCATAAGGTGTTCTTCCTCTAGGTGGTGTGAGTTCGTGCCCTATCCAAGCAACAATAACTTGAGCTTTCAAGTTCGATGACACCACCGGACATCATGCAGGCAAGACAAAGCGGTCCCCGATGAATCGGGTATCATCGGGGACCGCTGGAGTTAGCTATTTAGAATGGGTAATCAGCGATTGACGAGCGGACCGTCAACCACTGAGTTTCGGTGAAGGCTTCGATATTCGCCTTTTGGCCACCGAAACGGGAACCGGTGCCTGATGCTCCAACCCCGCCAAACGGTGCGGTAGCTTCGTCGCCGACCGTTTGTTCGTTGATGTGAATAATGCCGGAGTCAATCATGTCGGCCAAATCCATGGCAGTTCCGACGTCACCGAGAATGCCAACGGATAATCCGTACTCGGAGTTGTTGACGATCGCGGCGGCTTCCTCAATGGTAGAAAATGACATCACCGGAGCAACCGGGCCGAAGATTTCATCTGCCCACGCCGTATTCTCAGTGGTCACGTTCGACAGCACAGTTGGCGAATAGAAGAGGTCTCGGTATTCACCGCCTGCTTCGAGTTTCGCACCCTGGCTCTGAGCGTTTTCAACGATCGAGTGAATGTTGTCGCGTTGGCCTTCGTCAATGATCGGCCCCAGTGCGACAGAATCCTCAGATGGGTTACCAACCGGCAGGTTCTTGGCCTTTTCTGCCAGCTTGGCCACGTATTCATCCCTGATGGATTCATGGACCAGGTGCCGTCCGGCGGTCATACAGACCTGTCCTTGGTGCATGAATGAACCAAAGGCACCGGCCGATACGGCTGCGTCCAGGTCTGCTCCCGGCAGCACGACCAACGCATTGTTACCACCCAGTTCAAGGTGCGCACGCTTGAGGTTGCGGCTGGCAGCCTCACCGACTTTTCGACCGGCAGCGGTCGAGCCCGTGAAAGAAACCACTCGTACTTCCGGAGCTTCGGTCATGGCTGCACCGGTCTCGCCACCACCTGGCAGCAAATACAGCACGTCTTCGGGTAGACCAGCTTCTTCCAGCACCCGCGCGATCATCAGCCCACCAGTGACCGGAGTCCGTGGGTCTGGTTTCAACAACACAGTATTACCCAGTGCCAATGCTGGAACAACTGAACGGATCGAGAGGATTAGTGGAAAGTTGAATGGCGAGATAACTGCGACTACACCGGCGGGACGACGACGGGCGATCGACCACCGCGGATCATCGGTCGCCAGCACTTCACCCTGGGGAGCCGTGCACAGTGCTGCTGCTTCGTAGCATTCCTGTGCGGCAACGTGCAGTTCAAGGCCAGCCTTAGGTGGAATCGCGCCGGTTTCACGCATAACCCACGACTGAAGTTCTTCGGCGTGCTCTTCGAACAGCATCCCGGCTTTACGAAGAATACCGGCACGCTCGGTTGGTTTCATCGCAGCCCAGGTCTTTTGCGCTTTGGCAGCACGCTTCGCGGCGGTTTTGACGTCTTCTGGATTTGCCCCGCCAATGGTGCCCAGCGTCTCACCGGTTGCTGGTTCAATAATTTCGATGTCGTCACCGGAGCCGGAGACCCATCCGCCGTTGAGGATCTTGTTATGCCACCGTGGATCGTCAAGTAGAGTCTGTTCTTGTTGCGTCTGTGTCATTGCGCTCCTTCTGCGATAGGTTGTAGTCGCCTGCCTGAGCCCATACGCTCTGTTAGCTGGCGAACACTCACCTGAGAGTATAGTCACCATACCTGCAAGCAACGAGTAGTTGAGCGGGTGGATGATTTCCCTCAAGGCCAGATCAGTAACCGCCTCGGTAGGTAACTCGGCAGCCACAATCAACGCCTCCGTCTCTTCAGTGCTGTCAGGTACGACTTCTTTCCGTTCGTATGAGGTCACTGCTCCACAAAGCGTACGGCCGCTGGGTCTCCCCAACTCGAGCGCTACTCTTAATAATGATCTGTCTGGACGACCGATGGGATAACCGGGCTGCTCTCTTACCGGTTATCGGAGATGACTCTCCATCATCGGCTTGAACACGCTCCATTAACACCTGCGTCACAGAACACCCCGTAGGACAATCAATGCGGTGACAGACCCGAGGGACGCTAGATTTCACCCTCATAGTCATCCTTCAAAACCAACCCGGGGTGGTAAAGTCGAGAATTACCCCGCGATAGTACTGGTGTGACTCCTCAAGCCGGTCCCATCTGTTGATCCGGGTATATACCTTTCGGCGCTATCCCGAAGGAAGCGTTATGGATGCTAACCCCACCCATCCGACGTACTCCGCCCCGGCGCAACCTCCACGCATGAGACCGTGGAATTGGGTTCTCTTGGTTGTTGGGGTTCTTCTGACCGCCTTAGGGCTTGGGCTAGTGATCGGCGGCGCAATTATTGCTGGTGCTGAAGCCGCTCAACGGGATGGGCAGTACCTCACGCTGGAAACAGAACGGTACCAAAGCACAGGTTACGCCATAATCACCCCGAGATTGATCGTTGATCCGGGAACAACCGCTTCAACGGATTCGATACAACTCGAGGACGTGGCCAGCTTTCAAGTCCGTGTGACACCAGTGATCCCTGATCAAGAAATCTTTGTCGGGATCGCTGACGCCTCCGACGTCGCAACATACCTCGATGATGTGCCCCATGCAGTCCTCGAGGAGGAAATGACCTGGGGTCCTAAGGGCCAACCACCTGATGATTGGTCATGGGAGAAGGACACTGACGACTCCCTCCAGGAAGTTGCGGGCACTCAAACTCCCGCAGCGCCCGCCGAACAAGATTTTTGGGCCGCTTCAACCTCGGGAACCGATACCCAAGAACTGACCTTTGATCTTCAAGAAGGTCAGTGGACGATGGTGGCCATGAGCGCTGATGGTTCTCGTCCGGTGTGGATCGACCTGCAGGCTGGGGCACGCACTGAACTGCTTGACCCCATCTCCCCCGGCCTGTGGATCGCAGGGTTGGTCGGACTCGTCATCGGTATCCCGCTACTGCTGCTCGGTGCGGCCGGCCTCGGACGTGACATCACCCCGGCCGGGCCCCCTGCAAGAAACTTCGGTCAAACGGTCTATCCGCTCGCTTTCGTCGGGCAATTAGACGGCAGGCTTTCTCGATGGCTCTGGTTATTCAAATGGCTGCTGGCGATCCCACACTATATTGTGTTGGCCCTTTTGGGGTTTGCCTTGATGATCACCACGATCGCCGCAGGTATCGTGATCCTCTTTACTGGGCGTTACCCTCGCTCCTGGTTCGCTTTCGTTGTGGGAGTGCTGCGTTGGAACTGGCGGGTGGGCTTCTATTCCTACGCGGCCCTGGGAACAGATCGATATCCGCCGTTCACCCTCGCGCTGACCGATTACCCTGCGGAGTTGACGGTACCATACCCTGAACGGCTCTCTCACGGACTTGTCTTGGTGAAATGGTGGCTCTTGGCCATCCCCCACCTACTCATCGTGGCAATACTTACCGGTGGTGCGGTCCTCGGTATTGGTGCAACCGACACCATCACTGGTTGGGGTCTGTCCTTGCTCGCCCTGCTGGTACTGATCGCAGCCATTGCCCTGCTGTTTACCGGAAGATATCTTCCAGGTCTCTTCGCCCTGGTCATCGGTCTCAACCGTTGGACCTACCGCGTCTCAACCTACGTGCTCCTCCTGCGCGACGAGTACCCACCCTTCCGTCTCGATCAGGGTCCCACCGACCCGCCACGACACTCACCACCCGAAGCATCCTCCCCGATTCTTCCTTGAGCTAGTTGCTCACCTGACCCGTATCCGTTCTCACACGCAGTACCGAAAGAGCTTATGAAAGCACTCATTGTCTATGAATCAGCCTGGGGAAATACGAAGGCTGTAGCCGAGGCCATAGGGGAAGGCCTATCGAGTCACGTGCATTCCGAAGTCGTAGCGGTGCTGGACGCGCCGTCCTTAGACCAGATCGAAACAGATTTGTTGATCGTCGGTGCGCCTACCCATGCGTTCGGGCTCAGTCGACCAACCACGCGCGAAGACGCTCATCAACGAGGCGGCGAGCTGCTTGAGTTTGGCATACGCGAATGGCTCGAGTCCGATCCTGTGTCCTTACGTGTTGCTACCTTCGACACGCACGTGCGTCACCCTAACCTGCCAGGTCACGCCGGCCAGAAAGCAGCGAAGAAACTCAAAAAATTGGGGTGCACCATACTCGCCAACTCGGAAAGCTTTTTCGTGGAAGGTTATGAGGGGCCATTATTGCCAGGTGAGTTAGACAGAGCCCGACAATGGGGCCAAGACCTGGCCACAAGACTCCGGAACCACGGCTGATGGCCATCCGTCAGGACGAAGTAACGTTTCGTGCTGTTAGTCCGTGCCGGCATCGAAGGCGGCTTTGAGGCTAGCAGCATCCTGTTCGGCGTCGACATCAACGTCCGAGGAAGCGATCTTGGCCGCGCCGCCAACTTCGAGCTCGCCCATGAGTTCTGCGGTCGGACCAGTGAGGTTGCCCCGGGAAGCATACTGTTCCAGACGTGCCCGCGAATCGGCAATGTCCAAGTTCCGCATGGTTAGCTGTCCGATACGATCATCTGGCCCGAAGGCGGCATCTTCGACGCGTTCCATCGAAAGTTTCTCAGGGGTATAGGACAGGTTTGGTCCGGTGGTGTCCAGGATGGTGTAGTCATCCCCACGACGCAGGCGCAGGGTGACTTCGCCAGTAATCGCCGAGCCGACCCAGCGTTGTAGAGATTCGCGCAGCATCATCGACTGCGGGTCAAACCAGCGGCCTTCATACATCAGGCGGCCCAAGCGGTACCCGTTGATGTAGTAGTTTTCGATCGTGTCTTCGTTGTGGATTGCATTCAGCAGACGCTCATAGGCAATGTGCAATAGCGCCATGCCGGGTGCCTCGTAAATACCGCGGGATTTGGCTTCAATAATGCGGTTTTCGATCTGGTCCGATACCCCAAGACCGTGGCGGCCACCGATCGTGTTGGCCTCTAGTACCAGGGCGACCGGGTCGGTGTACTCGGTGCCGTTGATGGCAACCGGTCGACCTTCGTGGAAGCGAACGGAGACTTCTTCCGATTCAATTTCGACGTCGTCACGCCAGGCGGCCACTCCCATGATGGGTTCGATAATGTCTAAGCCGACGTTGAGGAATTCTAAGGACTTCGCCTCGTGGGTTGCACCCCAAATATTGGCGTCGGTCGAGTACGCTTTTTCCGTCGAGTCACGGTA
>Ga0209487_1002919_pt1 | contig 13643 bp, 10 predicted proteins | sample Poulit2012_FD_187524 | JGI IMG/M metagenome (GOLD analysis project Ga0209487, IMG submission 187524) | Agricultural soil microbial communities from Georgia to study Nitrogen management - Poultry litter 2012 (SPAdes) (version 2) | ecosystem: Environmental > Terrestrial > Soil > Agricultural land... | reverse complement strand
CCTCTTTTTCATGTTTATTACTCATTTTTATCAAACTTCCAAGTACAAACTGCATTATCTAATAAAAAGATCATTCATATTATGATAATTAGTTCGTATGTTCTCCCACAAACATTTTACTCATACTGGCACTTCATATCAAAGTACGGCATTATATTTCAGTAAGGTAATCGCTTAAAAGAAAGATAAGTCAGGAAAGAATAGATGTAAGTAAATGCGTTGATGTTAAAGGCAGTAAAACGGAAAATAAAAAACAGCTTGTTTATGAGACCAATCTAATTATTATCCTTATAATGAATTTAAATTAATAGCGAATTAAAATGAAGGCGGCACGTTTAAGCTCACTTCAATACCAATATCAAACTAGCTGGACTTCTCAGTAAATAAAACTTTAACTTTTTGAGGCTACTATTATAAAGGGATGGGGTAGGAAGGTTTTTTGATAGAAAATAGTCATTGTATCCTTATAGATTGAAGTGCTTTATTAGTCCTGACAATTTGATTCAACAGCGCGATGAATTCTCATAATTTACACGAGAGTTTATCGCGCTGTTGTGTTGTATATAGCTGTAAAAAAATGTTAGCAGGATAATCTTTAGCGTTGATGGATAATGCTTGTCGTAGTTATCTTGTACCCATGTTGTGCCTATCATGCGTATGAAAAATTGGCATTTACTATGGAGATAGTGTCCACCAACGATTGTAAGCTATCCAAGAATGTTTTTTATCTCCTAATAAGATTAATCATTTAAATAAAAAAAGAAATATAATTAAAGAAAAGGCCCGTATAGTATGGAAAGCAACAATCAAATAGACATCAAACTAAATAAAAGGGGTGATTTTGAAAATGATTGAAAAAGTGCAAGATTCCAAGTTAATGCTGGAACCATTATTTAATCCAAAAACAATTGCTGTTTTTGGTGCATCTGAAAATAAGAATAAAATCGGTTATTTGCAGCTGAAAGCCTTACAAGATGCGGGATTTAAGGGGGATATTTATCCAATTAACCCCAAGTCGAAGGAAGTAGCAGGTTTAACTTGTTATCCAGATTTATCTAATGTACCTGAACAGGTAGATCTAGCAATCTTATGTGTGAATCTTAAAAGAGTTGAACAGTGTTTTATTGAATGTGGGCAATATGGTGTGAAGGCAGCGGTAATATTTGCATCTGGATATTCGGAAGTGGGAGAGGAAGGATTGAAAGCCCAAGAACGCTTGAAAGAAATTGCCTTAAAATATAGCATCCGGATCATTGGTCCTAATTGTGTAGGGTTGGTGAATACAACAAATGGATTAATGGGGACTTTTTCGCCCGGGTTGACAAATGTTCCCTTAAGTAAACGTAGGGAGGTAGGATTTGTCACGCAAAGTGGTGCATTTGGAGTCTTAACTTATATCATAGCAGCTCAAAAAGGACTGACATTTAATTATTTTGTTAGTGTCGGTAATGAAGTAGATACAGAGTTTTCCGATGTCATTGAATATATGCTTTATGATCCAAAAACAAGTGTTGTAAGTGGCTATCTGGAAGGAGAGAAAAATCCTAATAAATTACGCAGATTAGCAAAATATGCACTTGAAATCAATAAGCCGATCATTATTATGAAATCGGGTCGTAGTTCTGCAGGTAGTAGAGCAGCTGCTTCACATACTGGTTCATTAGCGGGAGCAGATAATATCTATGACGGTTTTTTTAGACAAACAAGTATTGTTCGTGCTGATGATTATGAAGATATTATTTCCTTTTCGAAATTATTTCTTACAAAGAAATTACCAAAAGGTAAAAATACAGTTATTGTAACTAGTTCTGGAGGCAGAGGTATTAATGAATCGGATCGTTGTGAATCCTATGGACTGAATATCCATCCTTTAAGCGAAAAAATTAGAGTGGATATTGAGCGTAATATACCAAGTTTTGCAAGCGCTTTAAACCCCGTTGATTTAACAGCTGCAGCGGCAATTACGCATCCGGAATTGTTTATTGAACCATTACGGGTTCTTGTGAATGATCCGGATACACACATCATTATATTTTCAGAATTTCCTATGAATTGGGATGGAAACCACCCTCTACTACAAGAGTTTATTCAGCTTTGTAATAATTCAGATAAACTTGTATTGGTCACAACATTCCCGTTAGAAGGAATGTCTATTCCCCCAGCAGCAGAGTTATTAGAGGAAAACGGTATTGCTGTGATTCCAGGTGATTTAAATCCAATTCGTGCGGTGGCAAAATTGGTCGATTACAGTGAAGCATATCATAAAGCGAAGGATGAAAATAATGAACTGAAAAATATAGAAGTGAATACGCAGGAGATAACTAATATGTTACCGATGGGTAAGACATTGAGTGAGTCGCAAGCAAGTGAAGTAATAGAGAGATATGGGATACGGACGTCAAGGCGAGGACTTGCTGGATCGGAAGAAGAAGCAGTTAAAGTAGCTAACGAAATTGGCTACCCGGTCGTTTTAAAAGTTGATTCTCCTGATATTCCACATAAAACAGAAGTAAATGGGATCAAACTAAACATCACGAACGATGGAGAAGTAAGAATAGCTTTTGCAGAAATTAGTAAAAATGTTAGAAAGCATTGTCCACATGCTGAAATAAGTGACATTTCTGTGCAACAAATGTTGCCAGAAGGTGTTGAAGTAATCGTAGGAGTTACGAATGATCCTACCTTTGGGTCTGTCATCATGTTAGGACTAGGAGGAGTTTTTGTAGAAGTGTTTAAAGATGTGTCGTTTCGAGTGGCTCCTATTAATAAAAATGATGCATTTAAAATGATGGAAGAACTTAAAGGATATGAGATCTTACAAGGAGTTCGCGGACAACCAGAACTTGATAAAGAAGCAATTGTGGATGTATTACTAAAAGTGTCGGCGCTTATTACAGACCATGGTGAAAAAATACAAGAGTTAGATATCAATCCATTGTTTGTATATGAAAATGGTATTACAGCAGCTGACGCATTGATTGTAACAAAAGAATTAGATCAATAAATAAGGAGGCTTCTAAATGGAATTAGATAAAAGTATGATCGGATTAACCGGAGAAAAATATGTTTTCGAAGTAGAAAACAGACATGTTAGGCAGTTTGTAGATGCAATTGGTGATCATAATCCTTTGTATGAAGATCAGTCATATGCTGCTCATTCACCGTATGGGGGGACGATTGTTCCCCCAACATTCCCGGTTGCAATGACTGATGCGGGAGGAGATCTTCCACTTGAGCTAGATCATCGTCGCATGTTACATGGTGAACAGGAGTTTTTGTATTATCAACCGATTCGAACTGGTGATCATTTATACTGCCAAATGAAAGTAAGTGACTTATATGAACGGGAGGGAAATAGTGGTAAGATGCAATTTTTAGTGTTAGATACGGAAATGAAAAACAATGTGGGAGAAATGGTTTGTATCAGTCGAACTAATATTATTTATAGAGCGTTATCTAATAAATGAAAGGAGGACTACATGAATGAGTAAAGAACTAAAATTTAATGATTTAACAGTAGGCCAACAGCTTGAACCTTTCATAAATCCACCTATATCGAGAGTGCAGTTGGCACAATATGCAGGTGCTTCTGGTGATTTTAATCCATTACATCTTGATGATGAATTTGCACAAAAAATTGGAATGGACGGAGTCATTGCCCACGGAATGCTTATTATGGGGTTTTTAGGCCAATATGTGATGAAAATCGCAGGCAAACAAGCGATGCTAACTAATTTTCGGATGCGATTTGGAGCCATGACTGTACCCGGAGATCAAATTCATTGTTCAGCACAAGTGGATAAAGTATATGAGGAAAACGGCAACAAAATAGCAATATTAGAATTAACAGCAGAAGAAGAAGAAGAAGAAGAAGGTAAAACAGTAGGAACTGGTATCGCCGAGCTACGATTTTATGAATAAAACGTAAAGAATGTGAGGAATAAATAGGAGGTTTTAATAGATGGGTAATATAAATGATCGATATGCAATTGTTGGGGTAGGAGAAAGTAAGCGTTCAAGAAACTCTGGCACTACTCCGTTGCATCTAGCATTAGATGCCTCAAGGTCAGCAATTAAAGATGCTGGCATCGAGGCGACAGATATTGATGGTTTTATGAATTATAATGAAAATGACTCGTGTACTTCACATCAACTGGCGACGTATTTAGGTGTTCGACCTAAGTATGTAAAGGATATTCAGGGTGGTGGAAGTAGCACAGAAATGTTAATTGGTGATGCAATTGCCCTAATCGAAGCGGGAATGTTAAACACGGTATTAATTTACCGCTCGATGAATGGTAGTTCTGGTCAAAGGGTAGGGCGAGGCTATGATCCGGATATGTTGCAATCAGCACTGCCAGGCGGGAGTTATATTATCCCTTATGGATCCGCAAGTCCTTCGCAATGGTTTGGTATTTTTGCAACGCGCCATATGCATGAGACGGGTATTACAAAGGAACATCTTGGGCATGTATGTCTAAGCTTTTATGAACATGCACAGCGAAATCCAAATGCTTTCTTACAAGGAAAACCATTGACAATGGAAGAATACTTGGCGACTCCCGACATAAGTTATCCATTTAATATCCATGATTCTTGTCTTGAATTAGATGAAGGAAACGCCATTATTGTTACATCAGCAGAAAGAGCGGAAGATTGTAGGTCAAAACCGATTTATATTAAGGGAATGTCGACGCGACAATGTCACCCACATGCTCATTATTGGTCCGATATAGACCAGGTAGCATCTGATTATGTGGCTACTGAATTGTATGAATCCGCTGGTGTGAAACCAGAAGATATTCACGTAGCCTCTATTTATGATTGTTTCAGCTGGGTAGTATTACGACAATTAGAAGCATATGGTTTTGCCCCTCGTGGTGAAGTAGGAGAATTTGTAGCAGAAGGTAATCTTCGCATCGGAGGAAAGTTACCCACGAACACGGCGGGTGGCATGTTGGCGGAAGGATACACACATGGAATGAATAATGCGATAGAAATTGTGAGGCAATTACGTCATGAATATAAAGGAACCGATCGTCAAGTAGAAAATTGTGAAATCGGAATTTGTACAGGTTGGAGTGGCCCAGATATAGCTGGAGCAATGATTTTGAGAAACTAGGAGGGGTATTATGACATATCAAAAACCAATTCCACTTAAAGATCAGGACAATAAAGCCTATTGGGATGCGGCAGATCAACATAAGTTATCGCTACAAAAATGCAATGATTGTAAACATTACGCACACCCACCAGGACCGAGTTGTGCAAAGTGTGGTAGCGAAAGTCTTTGTTGGGAGGAATTTGGGCAGGATGTCAAAGCGAAAATTTATTCATATGTTATCACTTATCGTCCTTTTTTACCCGGATTTCAAGATGATTTGCCGACAATCATTGCACTAGCAAAACTAGATAAAGTTCCAGAAGTAAAAATTATGTGTAATGTTTTGAATTGTAACGTAGAAGATGTTCATATTGGATTGCCAGTGAGAATGATTTGGGATGATATTACTGAAGATAGGGCGCTTCCTCAGTGGACTCCGAATCTCGAATAAACGGAAACATCAGAAACGGGATTAGTATTTGAAGAGAGGATGTAGTGTAATGGACTTTTCTTTTACAAAAGAAGAAGAAGCATTTCGAGCCGAACTTAGAATGTGGTTAGAAGCAAACCTTCCAGAAGGATGGTTAGATGGGGATCGAAGTTTACCAGAAGATATCGAGGAGTATTCATTCTTTTTACGAGGTTGGCAGAAGAAAATGTATGAAGGGGGCTGGGCAGCAATTGCTTGGCCGAAAGAATACGGTGGAAAAGATGCAACATTAATGGAAGAGATTATTTATCATCAAGAAATGGTTAAAGTGAAAGCGCCACCACTTATAAATTATATCGGTATTCATATGGTGGGGCCTACTTTGATCGAGTCAGGAACTGAAGAACAAAAGGAAAAATACCTGCAGAAAATATTAACGGGTGAAGAAGTCTGGTGTCAAGGTTACTCCGAACCAAATGCTGGGTCAGACTTAGCGGCAATTAAAACACGAGCGATAAAAGAAGGCGATCAGTGGTTAATTAATGGTCAAAAAGTATGGACGAGTTTTGGACATGTAGCGGATAAATGTTTTTTATTAGCTCGTACAAGTAACCATCCTGAAAAGAAACATCGAGGAATAACAGCATTTTTAATGGAAATGCATCAACAAGGTGTTGAAACAATGCCAATTATACAAATGGATGGGCATAAAGATTTTAACGAAGTTTATTTAACCGATGCCGTCGTTCATGATGCTGATATTGTTGGAGAAGTAGATCGCGGGTGGCGTGTGATGATTGCCTTAATGCTACATGAAAGAACAGGAATTGGGGCAGAGTTATTTAGTCTCGAGCGGCAATTTAACGAAACAGTTGAACTAGCGAAAACATATAAAGTAAATGGGGAACCGTTGATAAAAGATCCGTTTGTAAGACAGAAGATGGCAAGCTTTTATGCCCGTGTTCGTGGTTCTTTACTGAACTATTATCGCAATCTAACGACAACACTTAAAAATGGTTACCCTGGACCAGAGAGTTCGATTGATAAACTAGTAGTTAGTGAGCTGAATAAAGAACTGTCCGGGTTTGCAATAGAGATCCAGGGACACCAAGGGGTCTTATGGAAAGATGATGCTTCAGTTGATGCACAGTGGCAGCATTTATTCCTTGCATCCTTTGGCCAAACCATTGGTGGGGGGACAAGTGAGGTACAAAGAAACACAATTGGTGAAAGAGTACTAGGTTTGCCTAAAGATATGGGACGATAAAGAAATAGAGGTGGATAAAAATGGACTTTTCCTTAACGGAAGAACAAGAATTGTTTCGAGACTATATACGAAAAGCACTTGATGATGCTGGTCAAACGAAAATTGCACGAGAAGTGATTAATGATAATGTTGATGGATTAAAAGAGATGTTAGGAACTTTGGCTGAACTCGGTTGTACGGGCATTAACATTCCAGAGCAGTATGCTGGACTAGGGCTAGGTACGTTGGATTTAGTACCGACCTTTGAAGAGTTAGGTCGTTCCCTCTTACCAGGTGTATTTTTAGAAACGATGGCCCTAGCCGTTCCGCTAATAAGAGAATACGGCACTGAAGATCAAAAGCAAGCATACTTATCCTCTATCGCTAGCGGAGAAAGAAATATCACATTTGCGGTGATGGAGCCAGATAGTGACTTTTCACCGGAAGGTATTCAGTGCTCTCTTCGTAAAAATGGGGATGCCTACGTGCTAGATGGTGTAAAAACGCTTGTTCCGGATGGCGAACTTGCGGACACCTTTCTTGTCTTAGTGCGAACAAACGATGATGAGAAGGAAGATGTCTTATCGTTGGTTTTGCTTGATAAATCACCAGATGTGGAAATTCACCGCCAAGATTGCTTCGATGAAACGAAACATTTGACGAAAGTAATGTTTGATCGGGTAGAAATCTCAGAAAAACAAATTTTAGGCACGATGAATCAAGGATGGACATTATTACAAGAAGGCCTATTATATCTCAATGCGGCACTCAGTTCCATTATGGTTGGTGGAATGGAAAGTGTCATTGATATGGCAACAGAATATGCTAAAGTACGGGAACAGTTTGGACAGCCTATTGGCCGTTTCCAGGCAATAAAACACAAAATAGTCGATATGAAATTGGATTTAGAGATTGCTCGTTCTTTAAGTCATTACGCAAACTGGGTGCTTGAGACAGACGAAGAAGATCGTCAAGCAACTATTTTCAGTGCTCGTTCTTTTGCAACAGATGCTTTCATTAATATCGCATCACATAATATTCAAATTCATGGTGGAATCGGCTTTACAGAAGAAATCGATTGTCATTTATACCTTAAACGTGCCCGTTATTTTGAACATTATCTAGGCTCTACAAATTACTATAATGAACGAGTTGCTTCTGCATTAGAGTGGTAAAAAAATAAAGGGGTGAACGATCTTGAGTGAGGTAAATGAGAAATCAAAGTTAATAGAATATCATAATTTGGTGAATGGAAAAGTAAGTGAAACGATACAAGGTGATATGAAAGATAGCATTGATCCCGCTACTGGCATGGCATGGGCGAAAGTGCCTTTAAGCAAACCAAAAGATGCGGAGTTAGCGGTTCAAACCGCCCGTACCGCATTTAATGATTGGTCTTCTTTACCAGCGAGGGTACGTGGTGACTATTTGCGAAGAGTAGGGGATATGATTTCTGATCATGCAAATGAATTACTATTGTTAGAAACACGAAACAATGGCTGGGTATTGGATGAATATGGATATCTTGCAGACGTGATAAAACAAATTTGGTACGATGCTGCTGGTGCAGCATCGCTCCTAGGAGCGCAAGGGAAAACAGTACAAATGGGAATGGATAATTTTGGTTTTACCTTACGGAAGCCTTATGGTGTTGTATTAGGGATCCTGCCCTGGAATGCACCACTTTTTACCTTTACAATTAAAACGGCTTATGCACTGGCAGCTGGTAACACGGTGGTGATAAAACCCTCTGAACATGCAGCAGTCGCTTCCTTACGTTATGGTGAATTATTAGCTGGGATACTACCAGCCGGCGTTTTGAATGTTATTTCAGGTTTAGGAAGTGACATTGGCGACTATTTAGTAGGTCATAAGGAAATAAATAAAGTGAGTTTGACAGGTTCAAAGAGAACGGCAGAAATAATTAGTAAAGCTGCCGCTCATATGCCAAAGTCGTTAATTTTTGAATTGGGAGGAAAATCTCCCAATATTGTATTTGAAGACGCAGATTTAGACAAAGTTGTCCAAGGTTTGATTAGTGGGATTTATACCCGAAATGCAGGCCAAATATGTGTGGCGGGATCAAGAATTCTAATTCAAAGATCGATATACGATGAAGTAGTGTCACGGATCAAACAACAAATGACTGATGAGCAAACCGTGAAATACGGTGATACATTAAATACAAACAACACGATGGGACCGATCGCTAATTTACCACAATATGACCAAGTTTGTTCTTATATTAATAACGCAGCGAAAGACGGAATCGAAATTGTTTTTGGTGGTCGCTATGGTGGTGATGTTTTATTGCCTGGGGAGTCGGAATATTCAAATGGTTTTTGGGTGGAACCAACTTTATTCAAAGTGAAAAACAACTCCCACCCAATTTGTCAGGAAGAAATATTCGGGCCGATTGCTGTCGCCATCCCTTTTGATACAGAAGAGGAAGCGGTGCAGATTGCGAACGATACAAGCTATGGACTTGCTGCTGGTGTATGGACTCAAGACTTAGGAAAAGCCCATCGCATGGTCGATAAAATTGAGGCTGGAAATGTATGGGTAAACACTTATGGTTTAGTAGGAGTAGATTTACCATTTGGTGGTGTGAAAGATAGTGGATATGGAACGGACTCTATTTTGGAATACACATATGAAAAAGCTTGTGTAATCAACATCAGTTAATGAAGATTAGTAATCGCGGAATCATAGTAATTCGAACAAGCTGAGGGACCGTTATAAAGATCGTTCCACGTTGGCAATAAGGGGAGCACATATAGAACATTAAATTAGTGATGGAAGTAGCCACAAAGCATCCTGAATACACGTAAACACTTATGGGAAATAAGCGGTCGACATTTGTCCCATGGAAAGTGAGAGGTATTCGGGATGTGGTTCGTTATAATGCAAGCAGCATTAATTATATAACTTACGTTTACGATGTGTTATGAGCGAAGCGAATGAAACGCTATTGATGAAAATGGGGGGAAATATATGGAGGCAAGGTTAATGGACGAAAAATTAATAAATAGAGGCTTTTATTTTATATGCTTTGGTGCATTTTTCATCATGCTAAGTTTGGCTACACATCTTCCAGCATATCCTCATATGCTTGCTGAATTTGACTTAACCGCTGGTTACGCAGTTTGGATGCAATTAGGGCTTGCCTTAGGATTAACAGGGTTCCAACCTTTGCTTGGTTGGATTGGAGATTCATATGGTCTCAAATTAGTCATTATCATCGGTGGGGTCTTTATGATTATTGGTTCCCTATTAGTGGCTTTTTCTTTTTCATTTTGGGTATTAGTAGTCGGACTATTTTTTAAAGGAATAGCTGGTGCTGCTGTCGCCCCGGCTGGTATCGCATATGCCGGTAAATTTATGGTTGGAAACCAACGAGGAAAGTCAATCGGAACATTTATGGCGTTTTCAACAATTGGTGCCTTATTTGGACCAGTAATTAGCGGGGGAATTGTTGATACTATTGGATGGAAATCAAGCTTTTTATTCACAGCTATTTTAGGAGCAGTATCCATTCTACTATTTCTTGTCGTACCTAAGGTGAAAGTAGAACAACGTCAAAATTTAGATTATATAGGTTTGTCCTTAGTTATTATCGTATTATTAGGATTATTAACAATACCCACCTTTATTAATAATTTTGGATTTACTTCTGGAATGTGGCTTCCATCATTAGGTGTTTTCATTGTTGGTCTAATCGCTTTAGTCATTGTAGAAAGAAAACATAAACAACCTTTATTGGATATGGAGTATGTTTTTAATCGGAGTTTCTGGGTTCCTACATCGATTGCTGTATTTATTTTTCTAGGATATTCAGGGGTCATGTATTTATTAACCTTCTTTGTGCAAAATGTGCAAAATAAACCTGCGACGACAGTTGGATTACTGCAAATGGCTATTTTTCTAGGGACGTCTGGAGCGGCTTTTTTCAGTGGAAGAATATTGAAACGATATTCAGCCCGTTTAATAATCGGGGCTGGTATCCTGGTCTTTTCCAGTGGAATCATCATGTTAACATTAGTGAATATCAACACGTCTTTTGCGTACTTATTTATTTCGATGAGTTTTATTGGAATTGGTTCAGGTTTTCAGACTCCTGCCATTAAAGCAATTATCGTTTCGAAAGCACCTATGGGCAGGATTAATGTGATTACCTTTACCAATACTGTGATCGAAAATATTGCTCAACGATTAGGGGCATCTTTTGCACTCGTTGCTTTTACGTTATTTAGTGCGAATGGAAATAATGTGAAAGCAATCGCGAATACATCGTGGATTATCATAGGCTTTGTTTTGATTGCCCTACTTTTACTTATCTTAATACCTGATCGAATTAAAGGGATTCACGAGACTTCCACAGAGTCGCCTACAAATATAGTGCCGCCACTTCTTAATCAAGAAAAAGAAAGAGATGGAATTAACTGATAATTTGTGCTATGATTTAATCATCAAAAGTCTTGGGGGTATTGGTATTGACAGATAGTAGTGTTCGTTTGGACGTAACAAGTGATGTTAAATTTTTGTCTGAAGAATTGTCTAACAAAATCAATGACTTTCAGGTAATCGTACTTTATAATCAAGCTAATAATTACGAGTATAAAGACTCTCCAAACTTCCCATCCCCAAAAGTAAAGGATGGGGATTTAAATAAAGAAATCTTTCCTTTGATAGAATCGCAAACATTCATAGTATGGCAAAAATCCTATGAAGAAAACAAAGATTTGTTTTTCAAGCTAAGATTAAATGCGAGAAATGAACTTTTTTTGCGGTTAGCGGAATATTTAATTACTAAATATTTAAGTGAATATAAACATCAAACAGTTAGTTCATTGGGAAATCAACCTAAGTTAAAGTGGGATTTAGTCAAGAAGTTATTTAATGAGTTTGAGAACACATTAAAGAATGATACCTTCTTAGCCGAAGAGAATGTTTGGGAAGAATTCACTAAATGGTTTAGAACTTATCTAATGGATAGTACGATCAAAGATATGGTGAAAACAACTGATTACGATAAGTTGTTGGAAATGGATCGGGATCAACTGAATACTGTTTTTTTCCAGAAAATGAATACAAAGTTAACTGAAAATACCGACTTCATCCATGAATTTACAAGAGTCATAAATTCATATGTAAAAGATTGGATGTCTAAAATTACGTCTGAAGTAGAAGGGGAAAAAACTTCTGGCGAAAAAGTTCTCGGGATTCTAAATTTCAATGGTAATCTGAAAGAAGATAATCATTTCAAAACTCTAGCTAAACCAGATAATATATTCGTGATGAGTAATGCAGTGTATCAAACAGTGAGAGAGTCTATATCAAATAAACTGTTTGTGAGTTATCAAAATACACAGTGGCCTAAAGCAAGATTGAATAATAGGTCCATTAAAGGAAATGTTCAACTCATACCTTATGCTACAAATTATCATGATAGGATTGAAAATAAGAGTCGAATTAAAAAAACATGGGAGCAAGCGGAACTTTTATCAGAATTAGATGTGGATGTATACGATACACTATGTAGTTTTTGTTTATCCAAAGCAAGGCATCATAAAGACTTTGTAGAAATATATCTTGATGACTTTTTAGCTATTCGAGGTTTAAAGCCAAAGTTAGGTGGGAGTGGTCGTAGAGGAGGATATGAGCATAAGCAACGCAACCAAATTTTGAAATCGCTTTCATCTATTCGCAATTTGTGGATTAATATAGAGGAAGTGATCGTCTATGAGAAGGGGAAACCTGTTCAGAAATCACTTCAAGGACGTGCATTCATTTTTAAAGATATAAATTATAATGATTGCGAATTTGAGAATCCGCCACTTAAAAGTAAGTTTCTAGTTAAAATAGGAGCGGCTTTCGAAAAGTTTCTTTATGGTTCTGGGAGACAAGTTAAGCTTCTTCCTGTTCGAGCTTTGGAGTATGATCCTTATCGAGAAGTTTGGGAGAAAAAATTGACAAGATATTTAAGCTGGAGATGGAGAACACAAGCAAGAAAGGGAAGCTATTTACAACCTCATAAAATAAGTACCCTTTTAGAAAAGCTAGGTGTTAAATTAAATAAACGTACTCCATCACGTGTCAGAGACAGGTTGGAAAAAGCACTTGATGTATTAGAAGAAGATAGCGTTATATCATCATGGCAGTATGGAGAATGGGATGAAAGCATATCACTTAAAAATGGTTGGTTGCGTATATGGAAGAATTCCACAATCATTATTTCTCCGCCAGAGGAAATTATAGAACACTATCAGCCACTTGAAAGAACTCAAAGTAAAGATAAAGATTATTATCGGCAAAAACGTGATAATGAGAGTCAGCAGAATATGAATGATATGAGTAAACAAGTGAAAGAGCTTCGCATTAAACTAGGTCTTACCTTACAACAAGTTGCTGATGAAGTAGAGATATCAGTATCATATTTAAGCAATATAGAAAGAGGTATTAAAATTCCGTCCACCAATATAATGGATAGAATTATAAATTGGATGGGGGTTTATAATTTTAATTAATCTTATGCATAATAAATGAGCATAAGATTTTATGTTGTGCGTCGTGTTGTCGATTATAGATGGAATAGGTGTGAGCATACATTAGATGCCTGGGATTTCAACCCCAGGCGGTTTATATTAGGACTCTTCCTTATTTTATTAACTGCTTATTTACAGCCTGAATGATTCGGTTGACACCATCAACTAATGTTTCTTTGGGACAAGCGATATTGATGCGCATGAATGCAGCACCTTCTTCGCCATAACTAACACCAGGACTTAAGCCAACTTTTGCTTGGTCAATCATAAAACGATTCAATGTTTTCGCATCCATATGTAATTGACTACAATCGATCC
>Ga0209487_1002916_pt1 | contig 13651 bp, 14 predicted proteins | sample Poulit2012_FD_187524 | JGI IMG/M metagenome (GOLD analysis project Ga0209487, IMG submission 187524) | Agricultural soil microbial communities from Georgia to study Nitrogen management - Poultry litter 2012 (SPAdes) (version 2) | ecosystem: Environmental > Terrestrial > Soil > Agricultural land... | reverse complement strand
TGACTGTAATACGTGGGCACGGCAATTTGGTAAACGCGGTATGGTGGCAAATTCATCATCGTTGTGACCAGTAAGGATATGAGTTGCAGCGCGAAGAGTATTCCCATGTGAAACGACAAGCAGGACATTTGCCGTTTCAAGAGCATCAAGCACTGCGTGTGTTGTACGGGTTCCAGATTCTCGTGGCGTCTCACCACCGACCGGTCCCGAATCCAAATTTGGTAGTCGAAACGCTGCGTGTTCGTCTGGCCAACGTTCTGCAATTTCACTAAAGAGCAGACCTTCCCAAGCACCACCGTCGGTTTCAATAATGTCGTTGACGGGTATGGGCTCAAGCTGTCTATCTAGCAACATAATTCGTCCGGTATCCTTTGTCCGGGTCAGTGGCGAGACGATCACCGAATCAAATTCCGTATGCCCCCAGCGTCGTGCAGCCTCATAAGCCTGGGCACGGCCAGTTTCGCTAAGTGGGACGTCAGTTTGGCCCTGATAGCGGCCTTGTGCATTCCAGTCACTTTCACCGTGGCGAAGGAAGACAAGAGTTTTCATTTATTCAGCTTCCGGTAACTCAATTTGTGGTGCATCGGCCCACAGCCGATCTAGAGCGTAATTTTCGCGTTCTTCTTCATGCTGTACGTGCACAACAAAGTGCCCATAGTCCAAAAGTACCCATCGGCCTTCTGCTTGGCCTTCTCGTCGAATAGGTTTAAGCTCAAGTCGTTCTCGCAGGTCGTCTTCGATCTCTTCGATGACAGATTTTACTTGTCGTTCAGTTTCTGCCGACGCAAAGAAGAACGCATCGGTGATTCCAAGACGATCCGCGACATCTACAGCAGAAACATTGTCGGCCTGCCTTGATGCTGCTGCAAGCGCAGCAACATTGAGTGCATCACGTGTAGGTTCAGGTACTGCCACGGAACTCCTTTAAATTCTTCAGCGAGTAAATAAAATAATGGCAGCTATTAAGGCAATGATACCTATAGCAAAGACAGCGAAGGAGACAGTCATCAGCCGACGTTCTGGGGCTTCAGTTTCCCTGGGGTCCAAAGTGTCCAGACCGTGGGCCGAACTGGCCTCCAATGGCTGATCCGGGCCGGTTTGTTGCTGGGCCTCAGCCTCTGGCGGAGTATTAAAATGTGAAGCAAAATCAGGTTTGGGGTCGGAGACTTTCGTCCCTGTAGCCTCATTATCGCCGGAAACTTCAAACGGCCCGGAAATAACCGGACCACTGTTGGCACGCCGGGCACGACGAGCACGTTTGCCGTGTCCTTCTACTTCGGCCTCAGCAGATGCTTCCACTTCATCCGGCTCAGCAGAAAATGCTTTAGCCTCTGATTTGGCTGGAACTTCTTGGACCGCTTCATCTGAAGACTCGTTCTCTAACGGTCTTTGCTGCTTCAGACTGGCTGGGTCGTCATCGGTGGACGCCGATGTTTCGCGCTGATCCTGTTCTTCAGTAATGGCAATAGCAGCGGTTTCAAGGTCTTGAAGTTCCTGTGACTTCTCCGCCAACTCTTTTTGTCGCCGCAATAATAGCGGATCGATGACGTTTGGGTTCTCTTGCCCTAAAGCAATGATCTCCTGGGTCAGCTTTTCTGTCTCTGCACGCAATTCCGCCCGACGGATTTCCATGGTATCTAAGCCACTCATGTCAGTGATTTCCATGGAGGATTCATCGTATTGTTCTGAAGTTGAAACCACGATATCTTCTTCGTGGTCAGCTTCTTGAGCATCTTCCTGCGATTCCACAGGTGCAGTTTCAGCCGGTATAGGTGGAGGTGGCGCTTGTGGTGCTGTTGCCCGACGCACCACTTTTGGTTCTGCTTCGCTCTGGGTGGCCTGTTGAGCTTCGAGCGCTTCAATATCTGCTCGCCGTTCGGCTGCTTTTTGTGCTGCCTGTTGCCGGGCTTCACGGCGTGACCGCGGTTTCGGCGCATCGTCATCGCGACGTTTAGTGATAATCGGCAACATGCCAGTGGATGTTACTTTTGAATCGGCCCGACGGCGTCTAGACGGTGTTAAAGATTCTGGCTCAACTTCCGACTCAGATGGTGCATCAATGGGACTTGAAGCTGCTCTGCGGCCTGGACCACCAGCGTCTTCTACCAGTGCTGTAGGTTCCTCATCGACTGGTGTGGCGTGACTGGCGGGCACCGGTTCGGCTTTAGCCAGGGCTTCATTCGCCTGTTTTTCTGCTTCAGTAGCGCGCTGTTGGCGCTGTTCCTCTTCATCAGCCCAGCGCTGGGCTTCATGGTCGCGTAATTTAGCGCGTTCATCGCGTTCGCGTTGCAGCCGCAGTTCTCGGCGGGAAGGATAAGGATTACTCATCGTCTTCCTCCGGTCGGTGGTTCAATGATGCCGGCACGTAAGGTGCAATGTTATGTCGATGCGGGCTGCCATTGGTATCAACGTACAACCCGTATTTTCCAATGTATTGCACGACGCCGTCTGGCACGAGGTACCAAACAGGTTTTCCAGCGGACACACGGTCGCGACAGTCGGTGGACGAGATTGCCATCGCTGGAATCTCCATCAGCGAGACTTCATCGGCTAGACCGAAGTCTGTCAGTTCGTGGCCTGGTCGGGATACACCAACAAAGTGTGCTTTGCCCCAGAGCTGTTCCACATTTCGCCAAGTCATGATTTGTTCCATAGCGTCCGCACCGGTAATGAAAAATAGATCCGCATTGGGCCGCAGTGTTCGGATGTCGTCCAGTGTATCGGCGGTGTAGGTTTTGCCAGGCCGATCAATATCTACCCGTGACACCGAAAACCGTGGGTTCGATGCGGTGGCTACCACCGTCATCAGATACCGGTGTTCTGCCGGAGAGACCTCTTTTTCAGACTTCTGCCACGGCTGTCCGGTGGGAACAAAGACTACCTCGTCGAGGTCAAACTCTGCGGCTACTTCACTGGCTGCGACTAGGTGACCGTGGTGAATGGGATCAAAAGTACCACCCATGATACCTAGGCGTAGTCGTCTGCTTTGTGAGAGGTGCGGAGCTTGTGTCACAGTGCGTTAGTTATTGGCGGAGGTGGAGCCCTGGCGTGTTTGGACGGGATCGGTAGACGGTTCAGGCTCGTGACGCTTTGCTACAGAACGCAGCGACAAGATGGCCAGCAACAAAAACATCAGTGCGGCAAAAATTGCAATACCGTAGACCAGTGGTGGGACTGGTAGTTCGGTGGGCTCGATGCTTTGTGCTGCTGCTAGGAACAGTTGCATGGAAAGGTACTCCTGTAGGTATAAGTGTTGCTAGGACTCAAGTTTACCCAATTTTTCAGTCCAACTGGTGTTGGTGTCACCGGTTAGTCGCGGATCTGTCCATCCCCGCGCAGGATCCATTTGGTGGAAGTCAGCTCTTCCAGCCCCATAGGGCCGCGGGCATGCAGTTTTTGGGTTGAAATACCAATTTCAGCGCCTAAACCAAACTGGCCCCCGTCGGTGAAACGTGATGAAGCATTCACCATAACCACGGCAGCATCGACTTCTGCTACATAGCGATCTGCATTCGAAAGGTTCTCGGTGAGGATCACCTCGGTATGCCCGGTCGAATACGTATCGACGTGCTCGATGGCCTCATCGATATTCGCCACGATTTTGACCGACATTTGCATATCCAAGTACTCAGTTGACCAGTCTTGTTCGGTAGCGTCTATAGTGTCCGAAACCCAGGCGGCAGCTGTTTGATCGACGTGGAGTTCCACACCGGCTTGTTGCAGGGTTTTCAGCACGTTGACACCGGTTTCTTTAGCATCCTGGTGGATGAGTACGGTTTCGGCCGCATTGCACACCGATGGGCGATGGGTCTTAGAGTTGAGGACCACATCCACGGCTTTTTGTGGGTGCGCCGAAGCATCAACGAAAACGTGGCCGACACCAGCACCGGTTTCGATGACAGGCACCGCAGCATTTTCAACCACAGCACTAATCAGACCAGGCCCACCACGTGGGATCAATACATCGACTCCCCCACGATAGGTCATGAGCGCATCGGCCCCGCTGCGACCAAGCTGATCGATGCCTTGGATCAGGTCACCGGGCAAGCCCTGGGATTCTAGGGCTTCGCGAAGTACCGCTATGGTCACCCCGTTGGTGGTTTCAGCAGCTGATCCACCCCGCAGGATCACAGCATTGCCAGATTTAATGCCAATCCCGGCGATATCGACGGTCACATTGGGGCGGGCTTCGTAGATGGCACCGACTACACCCAGTGGTACTCGTACTTGTTGCATGCGAATCCCGTTGGGCAGGTTGTTGCCCCGCACCACATTGCCAATGGGGTCTGGTAGAGCGGCTAATTCCTGCAATGCCGACATTAGGCCGTCGATACGTGCATCGTTGAGTTCTAGACGATCCAGTAGCGCAGCGGCGATATTATTGTCTTTACCACGCTGCAGGTCCGTTGCGTTGGCCTGCAAAATGTCGTTGCGGTGGGTATCAATGGCAACGGCCATTGCCTCCAGGGCGGCGTCTTTAGTGGTACGGGACGCTGCAGCAAGCGATTTTTGCGCCTTGCGGGCTGCCTTCGTGGTGGCAGCAATCTGGGCGGTTACGGAATCGGAATCGAGTTGAGCGGTCATAATCGTATTGTAATCCTTGCACTAGCCTGCCAGCGTTGTCTGTCTCACAATGACGGTATCATCGGTATGGACCACGACCCGATCGTATTCTGGTCCCAGCTCGTTGCGTAATTGTCGGGTGGATTTTCCAACCATAGCTGGTAATTCCGTCACCGAATAGTTGGTCAGACCCCGGGCAACTACGATGCCATGACCGTTGACGATTTCTACGACGTCGCCGGATTCAAAAGTGCCTGAAACTCCGATAAGTCCAGCAGGCAGTAGTGACCGGTGGCGTACGGTAATTGCTTCCACCGCGCCGTCATCGATCATAATCCGGCCTCGGGAGACGGCCATGTGTTCAAGCCAGGCATTGCGCGCGGATTTTCGTTGTCCCCGGGAGGCAAACCAGGTACCAATATCTTGGCCATCAATGGCTGCTTGGGCGTTTTCCGCGGAGGTAAGAAATGTTGGGATCCCGGCATCGGTGGCGATGGAAGCAGCTTGAAGTTTGGTGACCATCCCTCCGGTACCGATATCCGAGCCGGAGTCGCCCAGTGCAACGTAGTCGAGGTTGGCATCGGCTGAAACATTGGCAATACGCCGTGCACCGGTGCGGGTGGGCGGCCCATCATAGAGGGCGTCAACATCAGAGAGCATGAATAGCACATCAGCTTTGACCACGGAGGCGGCTAGGGCTGCAAGCCGGTCGTTATCGCCGAAACGGATTTCATGGGTGGCAACCGCATCATTTTCGTTGACGACTGGAATAACACCGAGGTTGAGTAGCCGGTTGAGTGACCGAAATGCGTTGTTATATTGGGTGCGTCGCATAAGGTCTTCGGCAGTCAGTAACACTTGGGCAACGCTCAGTGAGTGTTTCCAGAAGGATTCCGAGTATTCTGCCATCAGACGGCTTTGACCAACAGCCGCCGCAGCCTGCTGGGTGGCAAGATCCCTAGGGCGTTTATCCAAGCCCAGTGGTTTAATCCCCGCGGCAATAGCGCCCGAGGATACCAGGACTACCTGGGCTCCCCCCTGATACAGCTGGCTGACGACGCGGGTGAGCGTATCGATGGCAGCAACGGAGACTCCCCCTTGGCCATCGGTCAGCGATGAGGAACCGACTTTGACCACAATGCGACGGGCATCGCGTAGTCTGGTGCGATCAGTAACCGGGTTCGGGGTGGACAGATTGGGCGTGGACACTACAACACTTTCTATTCGTCGTCGGAATCATATTCGGTCCATAACCCAGCACGGCGTTCTTGGTCCATTTCTGCGCGGGTTGCGGCACGGGCTGATTTGCGTTCAGCCTGGTCTTGGCGTTTTTCTTCACGGGTGGGACGCTGTCGGGACTCAAGCCGGGCGTCTTGGCCGCGTGGTCCGGAAAGATGTTCGGCGCCGGTAGTCATGGTGGGTTCCCAATCGAATACAACACCGAGTTCATCATCACCGATAACGACGGCGTCACCGGGTACTGCACCGGCCTCAAAGAGGGCTTTTTCGATGCCTAACCGGTCGAGCCGGTCGGCCAGGTAACCAACGGCTTCGTCGTTATCGAAGTTTGTTTGGGCAACCCACCGTTCGGGTTTATCACCGCGGATCCGGAACATGGGTTTCATGCTGCGTTCTTCTTTGGTGAGACTAAATTCTTGGCGGCGACCACCGCGGCGGCGCTGCTGTGGCTCAATGGTAATAGTCTCTGGCACGTCTTGCAGTGCTTCTGCTGCCGCTGCTTGGTCAGCGCGGGCTTGGGTTACCAATTCGGCCATAGCGTATTTCAGCTGGTCCAGGCCCTGCCGCGTAACCGCCGAGACCTCAAAGACGCGTAATCCACGGGATTCCAACTCGGCCCGGGTCATATCCGCCATGGCTTGACCATCTGGTAGATCAACCTTATTAAGTACTACTAATTGGGGACGTTCGTCCAGCGGGATCAGTTGATCGCCAGCTTCGGTCAAAATAGGTTCAACGGCGTAGGCACCAAGTTCTTCAATGAGCGCGTCATAATCAGAGATGGGATCCCGATCAGTTTCCAGGCTGCCAGCATCTAACACATGTACCAGTGCGTGCGTGCGTTCCACGTGGCGCAGAAATTCTAGGCCAAGGCCTTTGCCCTGTGATGCGCCAGGGATCAGCCCCGGCACATCGGCTACAGTGAATCGGGTGCCGCCGGCGTCAACGACCCCTAAGTTTGGTACCAGTGTGGTGAACGGATAATCGGCGATTTTTGGGCGCGCCGCTGAGATCGCCGCGATCAATGAGGATTTGCCGGCTGAGGGGAAACCGACCAGTGCGATATCGGCAACCGTTTTGAGCTCGAGTACGAAGCTGCGTTCTTCGCCATCGATGCCTAATAGTGCAAATCCTGGGGCTTTACGTTTAGGTGAGGCTAGTGCCGCATTGCCTGCTCCCCCGGTGCCACCGTGTGCCAGGATGACTTCTTCGTGTGGCGAGACCATGTCATGCAGGATGTCGCCATCGGTGTCTTTGATGACGGTTCCCACTGGGACGGGCAGGTACAGGTTTTCCCCATTTTTGCCGTGGCGTAGATCCCCTTTTCCAGGTTCGCCGTTGGTGGCTTTGCGGTGCGGCTGGTGATGGTAGTCCAGCAGTGTGGTGACTTGTGGATCAGCCACGAGAACGACGTCACCACCGTGGCCACCATTGCCGCCATCGGGGCCACCGAGTGGTTTGAACTTTTCCCGGCGAACGGAGGTTTCCCCATGTCCACCATTGCCCGCGGTGGCATGCACGGTCACATGATCAATGAATTGTGACATTTGGGTCCTCCAGGGTTTTTGGGTGTAAAAACTCAAAGCGGGGACGGACCGGGGAGGTCCGCCCCCGCTGGAGCGTTAGATAAAAACGAAAGTTACTGGGCTGCAGTTGGGACGATGTCCACAACTTTGCGGCCGCGGCGGCTGCCAAACGCTACGGCACCGGCTTCAAGGGCGAAGAGGGTGTGGTCTTTTCCAACACCGACGTTACGGCCTGGATGGTATTTGGTACCACGCTGGCGAACCAAAATTTCACCGGCGTTGACGTCCTGGCCACCGTAGCGTTTGATGCCGAGGAACTTGGCGTTGGAGTCACGACCGTTACGTGTGGAGCTAGCACCTTTTTTTGTTGCCATGAGTTAAATCCTTTACGAGTTCTTCCGGATCAAAGACTACTTGATGTCGGTGATCTTCACGCGGGTCCGGTTCTGGCGGTGACCCTGACGCTTTTTGTAACCGGTCTTGTTTTTGTATTTCTGGATGACGACTTTTTTGCCGCGCAGGTGCTCGAGCACCTCGGCGGAAACTTTGACGTTTTCCAGCTCTTTTTTGTCTGAGGTAATCTTATCACCATCAACCTTCATCAGGGCAGGCAGGTCAACGGAGCTGCCTACGTCTGCAGGGAGGCGATCTAGGACTACCAAGTCTCCTTCAGAGACCTTTTCCTGGCGTCCGCCAGCGCGTACAATCGCGTATGCCATTTGGACTCACTTCTCTCGACGTTAATCAAAAAATATTTTCAGCTGTATAACACCTGAGGGTCTTGGCTAACGAGACAAGTTGCCGAATTGCAGCGCCAACTGCCAGGCTTCACAGCACCAAGCCAAAAGTTTAGCGCGTTTTGTCTCGTTCTCCAAATTGTTCATCAGCGTGGTGCACGCGGTGATGAGATGTCTTCGGCCGCGACACCGACCCCCAAAATAGCGGCAGATTTTACTGGTTTATCCTGTTTTTTCGGTTGGTCCGACGCACTGGCAGCAAAGGTCTTACCCTGTTGCTGTACCTGCTGGGTAGCCTGCCGAATATCGGTGGCCCCGGTGGCCGAACTTGCTGCACGACGACGTGGCTTGTGCACAGTCGTACTTTCAGCGGTGGTTTCTTTATCGGATTGCTTCTGCTGTTGCCGATCTTGCTGTTGTGCAGTGGCACGCCGGTCTTGTTGGTGGCTATCTTCACCGGTTGACACGCCACCAGAATCCTTTGCCTGTTGATCCTTGGCATTATCACGCTGCTGCGAGGAGCCACCGCGGCGTTTGCGACGACGATCTCCTCGACGGCGACGCTGCGATGAGCCTGCACCACTTTGGCCGTGTTGCTCGTCTTTTGATTCTGTGTCGTTACCGTTGGTGGCTGCAGCTATCGATGCGATAGCATGGCGCGTCTGTTCAGCTTTCTCATCGTGGTGCTCATCCTGGGCAGCCTCCGAGTGCTCAGTTTGCTGGGATGACTGGTCTTTATTGCGACGACGATTCCGTCGTGTACCGGCCTCTCCCCCACGACGACGCTGAGCAGCAGTCTCATATGGTTTACCGCGTTCTATCGGCTCATCTTCAACAATGATGCCGCGGCCAGCACAGTGTTCACAGGTATGTGAGAACACTTCCACCAGCCCTGTGCCCATTCGTTTACGGGTCATCTGCACCAGACCCAGTGAAGTTACTTCAGCCACCTGATGGCGCGAGCGATCCCGACCCAGGCATTCCACCATGCGACGAACAACCAAATCGCGGTTGGATTCCAACACCATGTCGATAAAGTCGACGACGATAATGCCACCGATATCTCGCAACCGGAGCTGGCGCACCAGTTCCTCGGCAGCTTCTAAGTTGTTTTTGGTCACCGTTTCTTCCAGGTTGCCCCCGGAACCGGTGAATTTACCGGTATTGACGTCCACAACTGTCATTGCTTCAGTGCGGTCAAAGATCAATGACCCACCGGATGGCAGGTTGACCTTACGCTCCAAGGCCTTATGCAATTGTTCATCCAGACGATAATGATCGAAGAGATCTTTACCGTTATAGGCTGCAGGATCCCACTTCTCCAACCGGTCCACAAGATCCGGCGCCACATAGGTGACATACGCTTCGATTTTATCCCACACGTCTTCACCATCGACCAGCATCTTGGTGAAGTCTTCGTTGAAAACATCACGAACAACTTTGATGGTCAGATCTGGTTCGGAATGCAGCAGTTCTGGGGCAAGAACCTTATTGGATTTGGACTGAGCTTCGATTTCTTCCCACTGCGTCCGCAGCCGGTTGATGTCATGCAATAACTCATCTTCGGCGATCCCCTCAGCCGCCGTACGCACAATGACACCCGTCTTATCGGGCAGGTGCTCTTTTAAAATTGTCTTCAACCGGTTGCGCTCAACATCCGGCAGTTTGCGAGAAATCCCGGTCATCGTACCGCCTGGCACATACACCAGGTAGCGTCCCGGCAGCGAGACCTGAGCGGTCAGCCGGGCGCCTTTATGCCCAACCGGATCTTTGGTGACCTGTACTAAAACCGAGTCGCCGGATTTCAACGCGTTTTCAATTTTCTTTGGCTTGCCATCTAGTTGAGCGGTATCCCAGTTGACTTCCCCGGCATATAGCACCGCATTGCGGCCCCGACCGATGTCGACAAAGGCAGCTTCCATCGATGGCAAAACGTTTTGGACCTTGCCCAAATAAACGTTGCCGATCAGCGAATCTTGTTGTGTATTGGAAACAAAGTGTTCAGCCAGCACACCGTCTTCTAATACCGCGATCTGAATGCGATTATCGTGCTGACGAACCATCATTTTGCGTTCCACGGACTCGCGCCGTGCTAAAAATTCTGCTTCCGAGACCACAGTATTTTTTCGACGACCACGCCGCGATGTACGACGACGCTGACGCTTGGCTTCTAGCCGCGTGGAACCACGTAACGAGGTGACCTCATCCGGTCCCGATGTCGAGGCCTGGCGCGGTGCACGCACCCGGGTCACGGTTTGTTCCGGATCACCATCTCCACCGCCATCCATTTCTAAATCAACATTGCCACGACGACGGCGCCGGCGCCGATGCGAAACAGTTGCTTTTTCAGCGTTGTGGTGTTGGTCCTCTTCTCGTTTACCCCGTGAAGAGTCCTTTTCGGCATCCTGTTGTTCGTCACCAGATTTTGCGTTCCGAGACGATTTGCCGTTGGAATCATGACGCTGACCATTGCGCTTAGAATTACGCTGGTTTTTATTGCGGCCGCGATCACGGTCATCGTTGTCACGATCATCCTGTTTGGCAGGTTGATGACGGCGCACCGGAACCTTGGAGTAATCCGGGGCCTGAAACAACAGAGCGGTAGGGTCATCCGGCATCGTGGTGCCGGTTGAGGCCTGTTGGGCAGGATTCGTTTGTGCTTGCGTGTTATCGGCAGCTGGCATGCTGCGCCTCCCGGGGCCTAAGCGCGATCCGCACTCATCGCGGTTAGACCAAATTCGGTTGTGCGTGCGCCTAGCTGGCTGCTACGCACTACGAAAAAGCCTAAGGTGAACCGGTCTATGCCGGAGCCAGCAGAAGCGTACAAGACAATTCAAAAAACTTCAGGAGTCTGCCGTCGGGGGATTCAACATTTCAGTGACGATGGAATCTACCTTCGCAACTGACAAACCGTAAAGCTTCCGCAGGACCAAACGGGTGTGCGTATCCGTAGAGGTCTTTTCCATTGTTGCATACTTTTGCTTGAAAACCGTTATTTGCTGCTGGCGCTCAGCTGACGGCCTTATACTTAGCCGCGTGAATACAGCAGCAGATCCCAACACTGACATTCCTCAACGTCCCTGGTACACCACCAGTTTTGGTACCGCGATGATACTGGTAATTTCAGGGGCTATAGGGCTCATCGCCACCTTGATGCTCACCTATGAGCGAATTCAGCTATGGCTCGATCCCGACTACGTCACCTCGTGTGATGTTAACGTTTGGGTCTCATGTGGCACCGTAATGGAGTCCTGGCAGGCCAGTTTATTTGGTTTTCCCAACCAGTTCATCGGCATCATCGGTTTTAGCGTCGTCATTACCATTGGTATGGCAATCCTGGGTGGGGCGCGCTTTTCGGCATGGTGGTGGCATGCCACCTCCATCGGCTTATTGCTGGCCATGATCTTTTGTTTATGGTTGTGGACTCAGGCCGTCTATGTCATCAACACGTTGTGCCTGTACTGCATGGTTGTCTGGGCTGTGACAATCCCTGCAGCCATTTTGATCCTCATCCGAAATGTGGCACTGGATTTGATCAAAGTCACACCACGTACCAAGATGATAGTAACAACGGCCGCCTGGCCAACGATCATCGTGCTCTATCTGGTGATCGCTGCGTCAATCTTGCTGCGCTTTGGCGAAGCAATGTTTTAGGACAAAAGTGGACGAGAAAAAATTCAACGCCATGCCCCGACCGGAGCTCACTCACCCGTATGTGGAAACGAAGCAAGCTGCCTCGGTCATTATGTTGCGTCAGGCAGGCAGCCACCTTGAAGTATACGTGCAGCACCGTGCTACCACCATGGATTTTGCCGCTGGTGCAGTCGTCTTTCCCGGTGGTCGCACCGACGCCGATGACGCGCTCTATGATTTCGGCGAACCAGCAAGGCCGGTGCTGCTGGAACATATGCACGGTTGGCAGAAAACTTCACTGGGTAACACGAACCAGGACAAAGCACTTGGCAATTCATCGATGATGCTACGTACCGGTCTACGTGAAGTTGAAGAAGAAACCGGAGTCGGACTTCAGCCTGGCATTATGCGTCCCTGGGCGAATCTCATCACTCCGGTGGGTTACCCCAAACGATTTGATACATTCTTTTTTCTCGCCACACCCGGTGATGACGTCATGCCAGAAAACATCACCACTGAAGCAGTCGCGGCAGATTGGCAGCGTATTGAGACCATTTTGGACGATGCTGAGTCGGAACGTATCGCTTTGATGCGACCTACCAAATTCCTTCTGGAAGACATTATCGAGCTGGGCACCCTAGACGTTCTGTTAGCCCGCGATCCAGTGGTCCAACCTATTCGCGGGCTGTAGGTTACTAACTGCAGCAGCAGTTACTGATCACGCAGGATCGCTATACCGAGGCCGAGAAGCCAAATATATCCAGGCCACAACGCTAACCGTTCTAGCAGTCCTCCGAAGGCAGCCCCAGCCGGCAGGACGCCCAGAAATATAACTGTAGCTACTACCGAAACTGCCCCGGCAATGAAGGCCCAACTAGCTAGGACACGTCGTTTATGCAAAACAAAACCGGATAGGAGCAAGGCCAATGGCTGAGCCAGAAAGACCGGCAACGACACCAGCGCATGAACTTCTAAAGCTTGATCTAACGGCGTCAAGCCAGTGCCAATGGAACTTAGCCCTGAAACTATCCATAACACAACCGCAGCGATCGCAACTCGTCCAGGCTGGAACCAACCACGCACCAGATAAACGCCCAATACCATCAACACGCCAAAGACAATGAATGCACCATTAACAAGCAAGTGCCACGGAGAGCAAACAAACACCGGCCCCACGGTGTAATCAATTGTGGTGCAGGTAGTTGCGCCTAAGTCGCTAATAGTGTTGTTTAATAAGCTGTAGGGAGCGGTTACCGCAGCCACGGTCAGCAGTTCCGCCAGGATATAGAGCGGCTGGACGGCCAACATTAACGCCCCTGCACGTACACGTTTGGCCACCGCGTTCAACTTTCCTCACTGTCTTGAATCAGCATATAGTAAAGCGCTGGCCCGGATATCCGATGCCAGCGCTGTTCATGGTCAGAGATTAGCCGAACCAGATATCAATCTCACGCTCGGCAGATAAAGTGGAATCTGATGCGTGAATGAGGTTCTTCTGTACGCCTTCACCCCAGTCACGACCAAAGTCGCCGCGAATGGTACCGGGTTCTGCCAGGGTTGGATCAGAAATCCCCGTCAGAGCCCGAATGCCATCAATAACGCGTTCGCCTTCAACAATGGCGGCAACGATGGGGCCTGAGGCCATAAAGTTCACCAACGGTTCAAAAAAATCTTTACCTTCGTGCTCTTCATAGTGGACAGCCAGCAGTTGAGGCGTTGCATTGAGCATGAGCAGTTCTACGATCTGATATCCCTTGCGCTCAATGCGTGACAGTATCTCACCGGTCAGTCCACGTTCTACGCCGTCGGGCTTAATAAGTACCAGGGTGCGTTCAGGCTGGCTCATAAAACTACCTCATTCATCTGATGCGTTGACTAGCGCGGTATGCACTGCCCTACATGATCATACCTAATCGGTATCGGGCTTAGTGCCGTGTTCCCGTTCCCATTGTG
>Ga0209487_1002915_pt1 | contig 13657 bp, 14 predicted proteins | sample Poulit2012_FD_187524 | JGI IMG/M metagenome (GOLD analysis project Ga0209487, IMG submission 187524) | Agricultural soil microbial communities from Georgia to study Nitrogen management - Poultry litter 2012 (SPAdes) (version 2) | ecosystem: Environmental > Terrestrial > Soil > Agricultural land... | reverse complement strand
TGGGGCGCCGAGGCTCGGTTTTCGAGAAATTTCGGCCTCCCTAATAGACATCGTTAGGTTTTTCCTTTGCAAAACAAGGACTTAGCGAACGCCGATTTTTCCGATTTCAGCCTCTAGGAATCTCAGACCCCCTGAATCAGGATTTTTCGCCATTCGCGACCCCCGATCTCCGGGCACAAAAAACCCGCCTCTGGGGCGGGTCGGACACCGTGCTGCTTGTTCGTCAGTGCGTCAGCGGACGGCCTGTTTCAGAGATTCGGACGCCTTGAACGAAACGCGGTTCATCGCCGGCACCTCGATCGTGTCGCCGGTCGCCGGGTTGCGGGCCTTGCGTGCGGCCACTTCGCTGACACGGAAAGTCCCGATGTTCGTCAGGCGGACTTCGTGATCCTGCTCGATGCCCAGACGGATGGCGTCGAGAACGGCGTCCACATTGCGCTTCGCTTCGGCTTTCGAGACGCCTTGAGACAGGGCTACAGCGTCGATCAGTTCACTGGTTTTCATGGTACTTCCTCGGTTGGGGGTCAGCCGTACTGGCGGACCATTTGGTTGATCACATCGGTGCGGCTCATGGGCTTGGCCATGACCGGAACCTGTTTGCCGTCCGGTAGGGTCGCATAGCGGGCGACCATCGGCTTCTGGCTGGCGTGGATCACGCGGGCCTGGCTGTGTCGGCGGATCAGCTCGGCGGCTGGTGGTGGAACTCGGCTCATTTTCAGTCCTCGGGTTGGTTTTGGTCTCAGGTGTGCCTCGCGGGAGGCTGTTCTAGGGCCTGTGGTGGCGCAGGAGCGACGATCTCAGAAAAGATGGGCTGACCTACAGGTGCCCGTGCGCACGGCTCCTACGGCGCTAGAGGCGGGCTTTCGCCCCGGTCAGCTTTCAGGCGGCGCACCCAGTCGAGGTTCGATGCCTCTGCCCACAGGCGCAGACGCTTGTCGATCTCCACGGCGACGTAGGTGGCCACGGCCAGGTCGTGAGTTCGTCCCCCGCCGGGTAGAACCCAGCCGGAGTTCACGTGGGCCTTGATCGTGGCCCGACCAACGGTAATGTCCTCGCAGACAGTCCTGCTCATGTATCCTCCCGCTTAGCGGCGTGAAATTTTCGAGAAGTTTGAGCGCTTATACCCAACTTGTCAACTGTTAGTTGAATCTTGAATTGGAGGTTGCCATGCGTGTAATGATCGGAGTGCTGCTGGCGGTGGTCGCGGCACTCGCTTGGACGGGCTGGAGTTTGCACGGCGCCCGGAGTGACCTGGCCGTGGCCAAGTCCCAAGCTGCGATGTTCCAGACGGAGCTGGAGCGGCAGGTGCAGGCCGGTGCGCTGCTGGAGCAGCGGTTGGCCAATCTCGATCAGTCGCTGACCCGGCTGCACGAGACCACGGAAACCCACACCCGGCAGCTGGGCCTGACCCTCGCCGGGATTGATCGAATCGAACTGACGGAGGGCGACAGCGATGCGAGTGTTGAGTGTCTTGACGTGCGTGTTCCTGGTGAGCTTGATGGCTGGCTGCGCTAAGCCGCAGACCGTGGTGGTGCCGGAGTACCGGACCGTGGACCTACCCGAACGCTTCCTGGCTGAGTGCCGGATCACCGAGTGGCGGGGCGGGACTTTCCGGGATGTGGCCAAGCTGGCAGCCGCCCGCCGGGTCGATCTGGAGGTCTGCAACGCCCAGATGCGCGAAGCACGGCGATTTCAGGAAAATCGGAATTCGGAGTGAGTTTGTAACCCCTTTCCGCGTGCTTTTCGCGAGTTCGGAAAAATCGGAATTCAGAATCCCAGCAAAATCAATAACTTACCGGGATTCTGTTACCGATTCAAGTATGGGGTAACATATGTGGTAACAGAAAAAGTGATTATAAATCAATAGTTTAAGTTACTATGTTACCTGTTACCTATTGTGTGAGGCTAATGTGACGAGAAAATGTGTACCGATAATAGCCCCCCGGTAAGAGTAGAGGTCGTGATGTGTGATACGTATGTTACGTGTATATAAAAAGGGTAGGGATTTACGGTAACGGGTAACGTCCCCGGAAAAGCCCGGTAAGTGATTGATTCTGAAAGGAAAAAAGCGCTACCTCATACGGTTACCTGTTGTTTTTAGGGGTAACTGGAGTGCGGATTTTTCTTGATTCACGATTTTTCCTGAACCGGGATTTTTCCTGAACCGGGATTTTTCCTGAACCGGGATTTTTCCTGAACCGGGATTTTTCCTGAACCGGGATTTTTCGCAATTCGCGGGCACAAAAAAGGCGGCTTCCTTGCCGCCTGTGATTTTTCCTCGTTCACTTCCTTTTTGGCACGTCCTCCAAATACACCACGTTATCCGGCGGGGACTCCCCGAACTCGGCCGCATCGAGTTCCAGTTTCTTGGTCCAGGCACTCACAACGGCCGCCTTCCCGGCGTCGTTGAGTGTGAAGTCTGGGTTTAGAAGGGACATATTGCGTGTCCAGACGCTGAGCTTTTTCAGCGACCCCTCCGTCCGCAAGACGAACGGAACGGCACGTGCGAAGCCCAGCGGCCTCATGAATCCGGCCACGCCACGGCCGGCCATACGGGGGGCCAGCCCACGCTCGTCCAGCGCGGCCCTGAAGCTCGACCACACCAACACGTCGTCTGTTATTGTGGGGTCGTCGCCGGTCTCCAGAAGGGTCTCCAGCAATCGCTGCTCGTCGGACTTAGCGTCCTCGGCCATCATGGCCTTGAACACGGTGTCTGGCGCACGTTCACGCGGGTTGTACTGCGGGCTGAACTTGTACCGCATGAATGCCTCCAGGAACTGCGCGGGGCGCTTCTGGATGTGCTCCCACAGGTCGTCCACGTAGATACGGCCTTCTGTCCGCTGGAGTTCTGCACGCCACGCCTTCACCTCAGAGTTAGTCCGGAAGCGCGTGAACAGTACGGCGAACCGCGAGTTGTCCTCGGCCATCGGCAGGCAGTCGGGGTGGTTGGTGGTGAGGAACAGGTTGCAGAAGTTCTTCTCCGTGGTCACGTCCGTCTGCATTCTACGGATCGGCACCTCGGCATTGGAGATCACAGGTTTGATTTTGTTGATGACCTCGTAAGCCTCTTTGCCTGGAATCTTGATCTCCTCCACTACGCACACCAGCTTCTCGTGGCTCCAGCTGTTGAACTTCTCTTTCAACTGGTCGGAGCCAATGATGCCGTAGTTGCTCGCCCCCACCAGCTTCCCGAGCAGGGTGGCCAACAACGTCTTGCCCTCGTTCTCCTGACCTTTGATCAGCAAGGCATAACGCAGCTTCTGCTCGGGGAACCGGACGCAGTGGACCATGAAGTCCATGATGATCTCGCGGTGCTCTCGTTCCGGAAACAGATCACGGAGCAGCCGGGTCAGCAGCTTGACGCCTTCGTTGCCGTTGTAGCGGCCGTCAGGCACGTCAGGCGCCTTGTAGGTGTTCGCCAGCAGGATACCCTCCTCCTCGAACAGCGCGGGCTTACCGGGGTGGTAGCAGGTGCGCATGGCGGCAGGGATTGCGAAGATTGACAGCGCGGCCATCGAAGCGGAGATGATGCTCACACCGGTTTGGGTGACGCCGAACTGCTCGCCGGCTTTCACCGCGTACAGGCCGTCGAACCCTTCTCTGGGGAGCATGAGCTTCGTGACCAGGTTGAAGAACTTGTTTTCACCGGCGACGAACACCCAGTCTTTGATCCAGTCCGGGAGCGGCTCACCCTCCAACTGGGAACGTAGGTCGTCAACGGTCGGCTCCAGCATCTTCCGGACGACCGATTTTGTCAGCGTCTCGTCGGTCAGCTCCTTGAACTTGCGCTGAATGTCCCCGACGACACGCTCGCGGTGCAGTGCGGTGAAGTCGGTTGCCGGGAAGCCGCGGATCACCTCGACACGGCGGATCAGGTCGTCCCCGTCCTTGGCCTTCTCGATAGAGCGGCGCACGCGGCTGATCACGGCCTCGATAGAGGTACGCTCGGACGAGGTGTCGGTGTCACCGATCAGGTCGTCCTCGTCATCGAGAAGTCCGATCAGGTCGTCGTCGTCGGAATCAGGTTCGTCGTCGTCATCGAGATCATCGAGCATCGAGATCATCGAGCTGTTGCGCTCGTCCTCGACCTCCTGCTCAACGATGGCGAGCTGCTCGCGAACCTCGTCGTTCTCCAACATGAACTCGACCATGGCCTTGTAGGACGGCCAATCAGTGGGTGACATGCCCTCGGTGTCGTAGTTCTCGTCCAAGTGACCGAACAGGTGGATGCGGCCCAGGTCGAACGTGTTGTGCTGCCCGTGGGCGGGATCAGAGCCGTGGTCGGAGTGGATGAAGGTGTCGTCGTAGATGCGGACGGACGGGGCACCTGTCGCACCGTGCGGGTAGTACCGGTCACCAGACGGCGAGTACACGTCCGACAGGAATTCGTCGATGAAGCGGTAGGGGTCGAAGGCACGATGCACCGCGGTGATGATGGGGGCTTGCGCCTTTTTCTCCTCGGGGTGGGTCATCTTGCGGCCGGCGACGTACTCTTTGACCGTTTCCTTTCGGTTCTTCGGCCACGTGCTTGCAAGGTCGGCCGGGTACTTCTCCAGTGCGGCGTCTGGATCGAAGGGGTCGCCGTCCACGAGGGAGAACAGGTACTTCTGGTCGCTGCTCACGCTCGGGAAATACATGCCCTGCGCCGGGACGAAGCTCTCGCGAGCCACGGCCATCATATCGGCGTCCACCATCTCGGCCAGGGCACGAGCCACGGGTTCGTACTCGGCCGGCTCCACGTCGCGGGCCAACGGCACGAGTACGCGCAGCTTCGGTGCGTCGTCGGTGTGAGACCGTGTGGTGTGGACCAGGTGGGCGATACCTTCGAGGCCGGGGATCGCGCCGATCAGCTGGTACTGCTCCCAGATATCGTCGCAGTGGTCATCGAGGTCCAGGTTGACGATGGAACGGTATTCGAGGCTGCTGTCGCCACGGTGTCCGTCAGCGCACTTCCCGCCGAAGAAAAGGCCGGTATTCTTGCTGTCCGCCCGAGCCTTGGGGCTGGACGCCTGGTATGTGGCCATTGAAATCTGGCGCCGGACAGGCTCGCGGAACAGCTCCGCAATCTCGGCCCAGGTTGCCTTGTAGGTTTTGATGCGCCCACGATCCGCAGCAGTCGTGCGACCGTAGACGAGGATTCGATCAGACATTAGGCGATCTCCGGCTCTCGCTGAACCTTTTGGCCACGCAGTTGAAGTTTGAGTTCCAACAGCTCCAGAAGTTGATTCGGGATGGGTTGTTTTCGAGCGCCGCGATACTGGTAGATCGTGCCGGGGGATCGGTTCAGCAGCTCGCCTACGTCCTCGACGGAGACGCCGTATTGCTCCATGAGCTCGCGGAGCCGAAGGGTGTTGGGGTGGTGTTGCATTGCGGTATCCTCGGTTGGTTGAGTGTGGAATTAATGATCCAATGATACCGCAGTGACAGGTGAATGTTCAAACGTTGGTTGAATATTTATCAGAATACGTACTTGTTGAAGTCTGCCAGCTCCAGTTTGCCTCCGGAGAGCTCCACCAGACGCCGGACGAACCTTGCCGGAACCCGATTGTCCTTGATCCAGCGGTACACGTATTGATGCGATACCTGGATGTACCCGGCCAGCACTACAATACTACGGGTCCCGTTCTCACCCGGAGGGCACGCTGACAGCAGCAGGTCGTGCAGAGGGCCGAGGTCTTTGTAACGGCTGATATCTCCCTGTTTCATAATCCGATTCACCTGATAGTGGAATTTTCCACATTCTAGGTAAAGCCCGACTGGCCGCGCAACCTACTATTTGCGCCACAAAGTAACACCTTTCAACCTCCATAGTAATTTTCAACAAATAGTTGACAAGAGGATTCTGTTTATCGTTTAATTCGTCTCACCGGGCAGAAAAGCCCTTAAACAAACGAAAAATCCGCAAGCAACTACACTGGAGAACACGATGAATATTACTTTGAACATCGCCGTAAACGAGGAAACACTTTCCGCCATCAACACGCTGGCGGAAGCGATTCGCACGGTGAACGGTTCCGCGGTCACAGGTACGCCGGATGCCGGCAGCAAGACCGCACCGGCGAAAGAGACGAAGGCTGCCAGCAAGCCAGCTGCCAAGACCTCCGCCGACAAAGGCCCCTTCTACTGGGCGAACTACACCACCAAGGAGCACGGCGAGGCCACCAGCAAGGCCGCCTACGACAAGCTGAAAGCCGCCGACGACGATGTGGTTCGCATCACCAAGGCTAAGTTCGACGAGCTGGAAGCTGCGGCTGCCGAGGAGGCCGAGGAAGCAGAAGCGCCGAAGGAAACCAAAAGCGCCAAGGGCAAAGCCGCAGCCAAGGACGAGCCGGCCGAAGTGACGAAGACCGACCTGATCGAAACCTTTACCGGATTCCTGCCGAAAGACCTCGACGCCGAGACTCGTGCCGAGCGTCGCGAATTCGTCTCCACGATGCTCCAGCGCTTCGGTGCCGACAAGGTGAGCAATCTGCTGGAGGAGCACTGGTCAACGGCCATTGACCTGGTGAACCGGAAGCTGGCCGGCGAGGACATCGACCTCTCCCTGGCCTCGGACATGGACGACGACCTCGTTTGAGCCGCTGAACCGACCATGGGGGCCCCGGCCCCCTTTGGAGAACGATATGTCTGAACATGCAAGGCTATCGCCGTCAGGGGCAGAAAGGTGGATGACGTGTCCGGGTTCTGTCCGGATGGAGGACGCCTACCCTGACGAGACCAGCCCGTATGCCGCCGAAGGTACGGCGATGCACACGATCCGCGAGAAGGCCCTGCGCAGCGGAAAGAACGTAGCCGAGTATCTGGGCGAGAAGGTCGAGGCGGACGGCCTCGAATTCGAGGTGACGGCAGAGTGGGTCACGTGGCTCCAGCCCGGCATTGACTGGGTTCGGGAGCAAGCAACAGGCGGTGAGCTGTTCGTCGAGGAAAGGGTCCACATGGATACCTGGATTCCGGACCAGTTCGGTACCGTGGACACGTTGATCGTCCGTCCTGACCTGATCATCGTCAATGACTTCAAGGGCGGCCGGGGTGTCGTCGTCGATGCTGACAACAACCTCCAGATGATGCTGTACGCGCTGGGGGCCTGGGATCAGATCGCCCGACACAAAACCGAGGCGACCGACTTCCTGCTGGTTATCGACCAGCCGCGTGTGCGCGGACAGGGTAGTGAGTGGCGAACCACCCTTCGCGAGCTGCTGATATTCGCGGAGAAGGCGGCTGCCGCGGCGCTACGCACGCTGGACCCAAATGCGGAGCTGGTGCCGTCCATCGGGGGCTGCCGGTTCTGCAAGGCCGCGAAACACTCGGCCTGCTACGCACTGGACCAGTTCGTCCTGTCCCTCTTGGGGCTGACGCTGGAGGACCTCGACAAAGACCGATCCGAGAGACCCACCATGATCGAGTACGATAAGATGGACCCTGAGCGGCGAAGCTACGTGCTGACCCATATCAGCATGATCCGCTCATGGCTCAACAACCTACACGCCAACGCTCTGAGCGATGCCCAATCGGGCGTCGAAGTCCCTGGATTCAAGGCCGTGGCCACTCTGGGCGACCGGGCTTGGACGAGCGAAGCGGAAGCCGAGGCTTTCTGGAAGGGGAAAATCCCCGACAAGGACCTCTACACCCGAAAGCTGAAAAGCCCGGCGCAGGTGGAGAAGCTCGCCGGCACTCGCAACTGGAAAAAGGCAGAGGACACCATTGTCGTCCGCCCGGAGGGTAAGCCCGCCCTTGTACCCGAGGACGATCCGCGCCCCGCGCTGATCCCTCTGACAGACCTGCTGGATGATCTCGACGGTGATCCACAGGACGACCTGCTGGCCGATCTCGACGATCTGCTGGGGGACACCGAGGAAGCCGAAGAAGAACTCGACGACCTCATTTAACTGAAATCGCGAGAACGTGAAAACCCGAAACCGCGAAAACCCAAAACTGGAGAAAATCCAAAATGTCTGAGAAACGTAGCGATATCTTGACCCTGAAAAAAGTCCGCCTGAGCTTCCCGAAGATTTTCGAGAAAACAAGAACCAACGAGGAAGGTCCCGAGAAGTACACCCTCTCGGCGCTCATGGACCCCGGCACCCCCGAGGGCAAGGCGAACATCGAGGCGGTAAAAGCGATGCAAACCCGTCTGGCCAAGGCCACTTGGAAAGACAACTGGGAGAAGGTCCTGAAAGCAACGGAGTGGGACCGCCGTCTACTGCGCCCCGGCGACAAAGCCACCAACGCGGAAGGAGATGTCTACGCCGGCTACGAAGGGATGTACTTCATCTCGGCAAGCAACACCCGCAACATCAAGGTTCTGAACCGCGATAAGAGCCCGGCCGGTAAAAACGACCAGGAGAAATTTTACGGCGGCTGCTACGTTGACCTGGTTCTCGCCTGCTACGCAGTGAAAGACCGTAAGAAAGGCGGGAATGGTCTCTTCGCTACCATCGAGATCGTGCGGTGGAGAGCGGACGGCGAAGCGTTCGGCGCGGCGCCGGTTGACGAGGACGATTACCTCGACGATCTGGACGATATGGACGAGGATGACGACCTGGACGATTCCGGCAGTGATGACGATGACGATGACGACATGATCTGACCCGTCAACCAACGAAGGGCGCCCAGTGCGCCCTTTTTCAACTGCCTATGGAATCTTCAACTATGGATAGGCTCTGCCTAGACTTCGAAACGCGCAGCGTCGTTCCTTTCGGTAAGGCCAAGGGCGCGGTCAACGCGTACCAATATGCTCGGCACCCAAGCACCAGTGTGTGGTGCATGGCTTGGGCGATAAATGACGGCGAGGTCCACTTATGGGACGCCTACGGGGACGAGCCGTTTCCCGACGATGTGGTCTACGCCCTCCGAGAGGGTCTGATTTTCCAAGCGTTCAACGCGGGCTTCGAGTGGAACATATGGAACGGCTTGCTGGTGCGGCGCTACGGCCTCCCTCCGCTACCGTTTGAGCAAATGGATTGTACGGCGGCCCGAGCTGCCGTGATGGCGCTGCCGCGCTCTCTGGAAGGCGCTGGGGCCGCCATGGGCCTTGCAATCCAGAAAGACGACAAAGGCTCCCGTCTCATGAAGCAGATGGCGAAGCCGCGCAAGCCTCGTAAGGGTGAGGACCCGGACGCGATCTTGTGGTGGGATGACGACGAGCGCCGCCAGCGCCTCGGTGAATACTGCATCCGCGACGTTGAGACCGAACGGGCGCTGGGCAAGGTCGTACTCCCGCTCACCAAAGAGGAACGAGAGGTCTGGCTCCTCGATCACAAGACCAACAATCACGGCGTCATGGTGGATGTCGAATTCACCCGGAAAGCCAGGAAAGTCATGGCTGTGGTCGAACAGCGCTATTGCGAGCGCTTGGCCACGTTGACGGACTTCAGCGTGAGTGCGCCGACCGAGATCGCTAACATGCGCTCCTGGCTGGCGGACATCGGCGTCGAGACAGACTCGCTGGACAAGGGATCGGTCATCAAGCTGCTCGACGATCCGGAGATTCCCGAGGACGCTCGCGAAGTGCTCTCGATCCGGCAAGCGGCCGGCAAGTCGTCGGTGGCCAAGCTGGTGCGCTTCGAGGGGCTGACCAGCCCAGACGGCAGGATGCGCAACAACTTCCTGTACCACGGCGCCAACACAGGCAGGCTGGCAGGTATGGGCGCCCAGCTCCAGAACCTGCCCTCAAGGGGTGGGTTGGGCTGGAAAGACGCAGAGGCCGTCATCAACCTGGTGCTGGAAACAGAGGACCCGGAATGGGCTGCCGACCGGATCGAGTTGCTGCACGGAGAGGTCCCGACCGCGATGTCGTCATGCCTGCGCGGCGTGATCCAAGCTCCACCCGGCAAGCAGCTGTTTGTAGCCGACTACTCCAACATCGAAGGGCGAGTCGCGGCGTGGCTCGGCAACGAGGCGTGGAAGTTGCAGGCGTTCCGCGCCTTCGACGCCGGGGTCGGCCCCGACCTCTACAAGGTCACGGCTGGCGGCATTCTCGGTAAAAGCCCCGAGCAGGTGGACGGCACCGAGCGGAACATCATGGGTAAAGTACCGGAGCTCGCCCTCGGGTTCGGCGGCGGCGTCGGCGCGTTTCAGTCGATGGCCAAAAACTTCAACGTCCAGATGGCTGACTACTGGGACATCATCCAGGCATCGCTGGACGAGGTGTTTGTTCAGAAGGCGTTCGACAACTGGGATCGCTTTGGCAAAAAGTCGGGGCTGGATCAACCGGAGTGGCTGGCGTCGGAGGCGGTCAAGGTCGGTTGGCGGGCCCGCCACCAGGGTATCGTCCGCAGCTGGTACGACGCTGAGGACACCGCCCGCAAAGCCCTTAAAACCCCCGGCAAGTGGTTCAAGTTCGCAGACGGCAAGTGTGCCCACGGCGCTCAAGAGTATGGCGGCGTGATGTTCCTGATCTCGCGACTACCCAGCGGCAGGCGGACATACCGGGCGCACGCCAGGCTCAAGCCCGTCACCAAGTTCGGCCGAGCTACCGAGCAGATCGAGTTCATGGGCGTGGACAGCATCACTCGCCAGTGGGTCCGAATGTCTACCTACGGCGGGGACTTGTACCAAACGTGTCTAGCTTCGGGTACACTTGTACTTACGGACTTAGGCTGGAAGCCAATAGAGTCCATAACCCCCGAAGATAGGTTGTGGGACGGCCAGGAATGGGTCGTGTCCGAAGGCGCCATAAACAACGGTTTGCGGCGGACGATACCACTATCCGGTGTGCGCATGACGCCGGACCACTTGGTTCTCACTCATGAAGGTTGGAAAGAGGCATCATCGAGCGCGGGACATCACCGGGCTCAAAGTCGGCTACCTGACAGCGGAAACATATGTGGGCTCCGATGGGAAGAAATCCCTTTGGCGCACGGTGTGTGTCTGCGGAGCGGTCCGGGTGTATCCGGCAGCCGAACTGACGAAAGGGGCGAAAAAGGGGCACATCATGTCGTGCGGGTGTCGTCGCTCGGAGACGATAGCTCGCCGGGTCACCAGGCACGGGATGTCCCGCCACAAAGGGTACGCCGTTTGGGATTCCATGCTCGCCAGATGCTATCGGGAATCCTGCGAAAGCTACCCGCACTACGGCGGGCGGGGCATTCAGGTTTGCGACTCGTGGCGAGACAGTTTCATGAACTTCTGGGCGGACATGGGGCCGACCTACCTGGACGGGCTCACGTTGGAGAGGAAGGATGTGAACGGAGACTACACTCCGGAGAACTGCGTGTGGGCGACGTGGGCGCAGCAGGCCCGCAACCGCCGGAAGTCCATAAGGCTGCCGAGAGGGAGCGTTCCCGAGATAGCACAGCGGACGGGGATATCCCGGAGCACGCTGTACTACAGGCTGGCCCACGGCTGGAGCTTGGAGGACTTGGAGAAGCCCCCCGGCTGGAGACCGTCTACGACATCGTGAACTGCGGCCCACGTAACAGGTTCGTCGTCCGGGGGGATAACGGCCAGCCGATAATCGTCCACAACTGCGTACAGGCCATCGCCCGCGACATCATGGTCAACGGCTGGCGGAACGTCGAGCGCAAGGGTTTCGACGTGGTGCTCTCGGTCCACGATGAAGTGGGCGCAGAGGCGGACGAGGATCGCGAGCTCAGCGAGTTCGAGGCCGAGATGATCGCGCTCCCTGACTGGGCGACCGGCCTGCCGGTTTCAGCAGAGGGCTATAAGGCCCAGCGGTACAGGAAAGACTGATGCGTCCGCAGGTCTGGAACAGGCGGCGGGCCGGAGTCCCCGACGACGCGGTACCCATCGAGCGCTGGACAGAATGGGGCAACCCGTTCCGGGTCGGAGATCACGGCACCCGAGCGCAAGTCATTGAAAAATATAGAGAATGGGTTCTGTCGCAGCCTGAGATGCTGGAGCGGGTGAAGGCCCAGCTTCAAGGAAAGCATCTCGTGTGCTGCTGCAAACCCAAGCCCTGCCATGGCGACGTACTTCTCGCCTTGGCCAACTATGAATAATCTCCTGAGATATCAATATGTTAGAGAGTCCAGCAGAAGAGTGGGCGGTGGACGAGGCCGAGAAAGCCGGTTGGTTCGTCCGCAAGCTGAGATGGGTCGGTCGCCGCAACGGACCCGACCGGTTTTTCGCCAAGGACGGCCGGGTCGTCCTTATCGAGTTCAAGCGTGTCGGTAAGGGCGCCCGATCAGGACAGGCCCGAGAGCTCGACCGCCTGCGTGCAGCTGGGGTTGAGGTCTATGTAGTTGACAATCCATTGACAGCCCTCCGCATTCTGGAGGTGCCCTATGCTTAAATACGAACAGCTCCGGGGCATCCAGCACGTTGCGGCCCAGTACATCATCGACAAACCAGCCGCGATGCTGGGTCTCGGCATGGGTATCGGTAAGACCGTTTCCGCGCTCACGGCGATCCGGCACCTGCTCGACACCTTCCAGGTGAACCACGTCCTGATCGTGGCCCCGAAGCTGGTTGCCGAGGAGACCTGGCCTGACGAGATCGAGAACTGGGAGCACACCAGCGTCCTCGAATACGAGCTGTTGACCGGCCCGGCCGAGCAGCGCGAGAACCGGGCAAAGCGGCTTCCGGAACTGTCCATCATCAACACCGAAAACGTGGTGTGGCTGCACGAGTTCTGGGGCGACGAGTGGCCGTATGACATGGTTGTCATCGACGAGATAAGCCGGTTCAAAAACCCGTCCAAGCGGACGAAGCCGACCAAAAAAGTCGTGGACCGGATCATCGAAGAGACGGTGGCCAGCCTGCCGAAAGACACGGCTCCGGAGGATGTCGAAGTCGCCGTGGCCCGCGCCATAAAGAGGGCGCCGCGCAACAACACCCGGTTCGGCGCGATGTGCAAGGCCCGAGGTCACGTGGAGAGGATCGTCGGGCTGACAGGGACGCCTGCACCCAACGGGCTGCTGGATATCTGGAGCCAATACTATCTGCTCGACCGCGGCGAGCGTCTCCTGAGCAGTTTCAGCAAGTACCGCAGCCGGTACTTCGAGGGTGACTATATGGGGTTCAAATATTTCCCCCGGCCGGGCGCCTTCGAGCAGATCGTCGAGGCGATCTCCGACATCACCCTCAGCATGAAAACCGAGGACTACGTTGATCTACCCCCAGTGGTCTACAACACGATCAAGGTGAAGCTGCCTCCCAAAGTGATGGCGCAGTACAAAAAGTTCGAGAAAACACTGCTGCTGGAAGAACACGACATCGAGGCGGTCAACAACGGCGTGCTGACCGGAAAGCTTCTGCAATTAGGGAATGGCAGCGTATACGACGAGGACGGGGAAGTCGTCGAGATACACTCGCTCAAACTCGATGCTTTGGACAGCGTGATCGAGGAGGCAGCCGGGGCGCCGGTGCTGGTGGCCTACAGCTACCAGTTCGACCTGGAAAAGCTGCGCAAGCGCTACCCGAAAGCCGAGGTCGTTGGCGAGGCCCCTAACCTGCAAAAGCGCTGGAACGCAGGTGAAATTCCTATACTGCTTGCGCACCCGGCGTCAGCGGGTCACGGGCTGAACCTCCAGAAAGGGGGCTGCATCACGGTCTGGTACGGCCTGAACTGGAGCCTTGAGCTGTATCAGCAGCTCAACAAACGCCTTCACCGCCCCGGTCAGGAGCAGACGGTTTTTATCCATCACATTGTCGCAGAAGGCACCATGGACGAGCGTGTCATGAGTGTGTTGCCGCA
>Ga0209487_1002914_pt1 | contig 13657 bp, 13 predicted proteins | sample Poulit2012_FD_187524 | JGI IMG/M metagenome (GOLD analysis project Ga0209487, IMG submission 187524) | Agricultural soil microbial communities from Georgia to study Nitrogen management - Poultry litter 2012 (SPAdes) (version 2) | ecosystem: Environmental > Terrestrial > Soil > Agricultural land... | reverse complement strand
GGCTTCATCGCCGTCACGGCGGGCACCGTGGCGCTGTGGCCCTACTCGGGCACCACCGTGACCAGCGACGACGGCGACCAGCTCGCCATCACCGAGCTGCAGACCTTCATCGTCACCGTCTCCACCGTCACCGCTCTGTCGATGATCGCGCTCATGCTCGGGATCAGCGCCCAGGGCCGCCGCCGGCACATCGCCGAGCTCACCGAGCGCGCCGCCCAGCTCGCGCTGGAGCGCGACCAGCGCGAGCAGATCGCCCTCACCACCGAGCGCAACCGCATCGCCCGCGAGATGCACGACGTCGTCGCCCACAGCCTGTCGGTGATGATCGCCCTGGCCGACGGCGCCCGCGCCTCCCTCGACAAGCGCCCCGAGCGCGCCCGGGTGGCGCTCGAGGAGCTGGCCACCACCGGCCGTTCCGCGCTCGCCGACACCCGCCGCCTCCTCGGTGTCCTACGCGACGACGACGTCACGGGCGACGACGGCGCGCCCCTGGGGCCGCAGCCGGCGGCGCTGGACCTGTCCGAGCTCATCGCCCGGTTCCAGGCGGCCGGCCTGCCGGTGACCTTCACCGAGTCGGGTCCGCCGCTGCCCGCCGACGCCGGGCTGCAGCTCGCGGTGTTCCGCATCGTGCAGGAGGCGCTGACCAACGTGCTGCGGCACGCCCCCGGCTCGCCGCGCATCGACGTGACCGTCGAGCGGTACTCGCGCTACGTCGTCGTCGAGGTCGACAATGCCGACGGGGCGAGCGCGACCTCTCCCCCCGGCGGGCGGGGCCTGGTGGGCATGCGGGAGCGTGCGGCCGTGTACGACGGCCATGTCGACGCCGGTCCCACGGCCACCGGCTGGCGGGTGCGGGCCGTGCTGCGGTGGATGGAGGAGGAAGGATGACCATCCGGGTGCTGCTGGCCGACGACCAGGCGCTGCTGCGCATGGGCTTCGGCCTGGTGCTCGACGCCGAGGAGGACATCGAGGTCGTCGGGGAGGCGGCCGACGGGCGCGCCGCGGTGAGCATGACGACGGCGCTGCGGCCCGACGTCGTCCTCATGGACGTGCGGATGCCCCGGATGAACGGCATCGAGGCGACCGAGCGGATCATCGCCGCCCACCCCGAGTGCCGCGTGCTCATCCTCACCACCTTCGACCTCGACGAGTACGCCTTCGCCGGCCTGCGGGCCGGGGCGAGCGGCTTCCTCCTCAAGGACACCCCGCCCGAGGGGCTGGTCGCCGCGATCCGGACGGTCGCCGTCGGGGACGCCGTCGTCTCCCCGCGCATCACGCGGCGGATGCTGGAGCTCTTCGGGGAGCGGCTCCCGGCGTCCTCGGAGCCGGCGGCGCCCGCCGCCGACGACGTGCTCTCGGTCCTCACGGCCCGCGAGCGGGAGGTGCTCGAGCTCGTGGCGGAGGGGCTGTCGAACGGCGAGATCGCCGTGCGGCTTGTCGTCTCCGAGGCCACCGTCAAGACCCACGTGGGGAAGGTGCTGGCCAAGCTCGGCCTGCGCGACCGGGTGCAGGCGGTGATCCTCGCCTACGAGACGGGCCTGGTCCGGCCGCGCTGAGCCGAAGCTGTCAGTCCCGCTCGGCCGCGGGCGTGGGCTCCTTGCGCGGCGTCTTGGTCGCCGCTGCCTCGAAGGACGCGCGCGGGCTCTGCAGGGAGCCGAGGGCGACGAGCTCGCGCTTGAAGAACAGCGCCGTGGTCCAGTCCAGGACGATGCGCACCTTGCGGTTGAGGGTCGGCATCGCCCACATGTGGTAGGTGCGGTGCATGAACCAGGCCACCGGGCCGCGCAGCTTGAGCCCGAAGACGTTGGCCACGCCCTTGCCCAGCCCCAGGGAGGCGACCGTCCCCAGGTTCTTGTGGCGGTAGTCCTCCAGCTCCTCCCCGCGGACGGCGCGCACGAGGTTCTTCGCGAGGTGCCGCGCCTGGCGGACCGCGTGCTGGGCCGTGGGGCCGGTGGTGGCGCCGGGCTCCTCGCTCGTGAGGTCCGGGACTGCGGCGCAGTCGCCGGCGGCCCAGGCACCGGCGACGACGCCGTCGTCGTCGGCGACCTGCAGGGTGGGCAGCGTGCGGACCCGGCCGCGCTCGTCCAGCGGCAGGTCGGAGTTGCCGAGGACGGGGTTGGCCTTGACGCCCGCGGTCCACACGACGGTGTCCGACTCGAACTCGTCGCCGTTGGACAGCTTGATGTGCCCGTCGACGCAGGACTCGAGGAAGGTGTTGAGGTGGATCTCGATGCCGCGGGCGCGCAGCTGCTCCAGGGCGTAACCGCCGAGCTCGTCACCCACCTCGGGCAGGATGCGGCCGGCGCCCTCGACGAGCACGAAGCGCATGTCCTCCCGGCGGATGCCGTCGAACATCTTGGCGGCGTCGCGGGCCATGTCCTCGATCTCGCCCAGCGCCTCGATCCCGGCGAAGCCGCCGCCGACGAAGACGAAGGTGAGCTTGCGGCGGCGCAGCTCCGGGTCCCAGGTGGAGGCGGCGACGTCCATCTTGCCGAGCACCTGGTTACGCAGCGCGGTGGCCTCCTCGACCTGCTTGAAGCCGATCGCGAACTCGGCCAGCCCCGGGATCGGCAGCGTGCGGGCGACGGCGCCCAGGCCGACGACGAGCTCGTCGTAGGACAGCTCGTAGCTCTCCCCCTCCTCGACCGGCACGACGACGACCTTGCGGTCCGCGTGGCGGATCTCCGCGACGCTGCCGGTGATGAGCGTGCAGCCCTTGAGCTCCCGGCGCAGCGGGGCCACGACGTGACGCGGCTCCAGGGAGCCGGCCGCCGCCTCCGGGAGGAAGGGCTGGTAGGTCATGTACGGGCGCGGGTCGACGATCGCGATCTCCGCCTCCTCGCGCCCCATCTGCTTCCGCAGCCCGAGCGCGGTGTACAGGCCGATGTACCCGCCCCCCAGGATGAGGATGCGCTTGGTGCGGCGGGGGCGAGTCACACGGGACGTGGTCGGGGCACTCATGCCTTCGATCGTAGGCGGCGAGCCGGGCGTTCGCGCGATACGTGATGAGACCGACTTTTCGGTCAGATGAACTCCTCGGCCGCGTCCTCGTCGTCGTCCAGCAGCCAGGCGAGCTTTGCCCGGGCGGACTCGTACGTGGCGGTGATCTCCTCCCGCCAGGAGCGCTCAACGGTTGTCGTGGACATAGCTGGGGATCTCCGTCCTCTGGCCGCCCACTGACTCGTACCTCAAGTGTGAGGGAGCTCGCACCGCCGCGCATCCGACCGACGCCGTCCGCGGGGTGGACGAAAGGATGATTCTGCGAGGTGACGGGCCCTCCTGCGAGGTGACCGGCGTCCCTGGGCCGGCTGCGCACCGAACCGGACACGAAGTCCGCGACACGCGTGCGACACGCCGCTGCCGTGGTGCGCGTGTGACCGGTGGGACGGCCTGGTGTCGGGTTCCGGTGCCCCCAGCGGGACTCGAACCCGCACTGAGCCGATTTTAAGTCGGCTGCCTCTGCCGATTGGGCTATGGGGGCCGGCGCCCGCCCATCCTAGGTGCGATCCGCGCCACACCGGGTCACCCGGCAGGCGGCACCTCGGGTGGGCCTCCACCGGCCGAGGTCGCCCGGCAGCGGGCGAGGACGTCGTCGAGCATCTCCTCGGTGAGGCGTCCGGTGAAGGTGTTCTGCTGGGAGACGTGGTACGAGCCGATGAGCGCCACCTCGCGGCCCGTCGGCGTGGCGACGGGGGCCTCCGCGCCGTGCCCGAAGACCGGCCGGGGCCGCGGCACCGTCCAGCCGAGGGCGACGAGAGCGGAGAGGGCCGCCCGCCAGGCGATGCCGCCGAGCGCGAGCACCGCCGTCGTCGTCGGCTCCACGAGCGCGATCTCCCGCTCCAGCCAGCCGCTGCACGCGGCGCGCTCCTGCGGCGTCGGGGCGTTGTCGGGCGGGGCGCAGCGCACCGCCGAGACCATCCGGGCTCCGGTGAGGCGCAGGCCGTCGTCGGCGGCGACGGAGGTGGGCTGGTTGGCGTAGCCGGCGCGGTGCAGGGCGGCGAAGATCCAGTCCCCGGACCGGTCGCCGGTGAAGAGCCGCCCGGTGCGGTTGGCGCCGTGGGCCGCCGGGGCGAGGCCGACGACGAGCAGGTGCCCGGCCGGGTCGCCGAAGCCGGGGGCGGGACGCCCCCAGTAGGTCTGGTCGGCATAGGCGCGCCGCTTCACCTCCGCGACGTGCTCGCGCCAGGCGACGAGCCGCGGACACGCACGGCACACGCTCGAGCGGGCGTCGAGGGTGAGCAGGTCGCGGCTGCCGGCGGCGAGCCGGCGCACTCCCGGCGCCGACCGCGCGACGGGAGTGTCCGGGGTGGCCCGGTCCCCCGGCCACCCGCTGCCCGGCGGGACGTGGCTCATGACCCCATGATGCCCCTGTCGGACGGTCCTGCACCGCGGTCGACAATCGTCGCCGAGGGTCTTGCGGAGACGCACATCACGCCTGCTACGGTGTCCCCGGCCGCGCCGACGAGATGTCCGAGAAGCCGACGGTGGGCCGGAAAGCTGTCACCGTTGGGGGAAACATTGGCACGGTTGTCGACGCTGTCACCACCTATGTCCGGGCACCTGTGGGGTGCCCGGACCGCTCCGGCGGCGGGACCCGTGCGGTGACCCTCGCGGTCGCGACGGACGTCGCCGATGTCCTCGACCTCATCGCCGACGAACGGGAGCGACAGCACGCCCGGGCCGAGCGTGTCCCGCTGGCGGAGGTGGCCGGCTGGGACTGCCGCCCGTCGGCGGAGGCCTTCACCCACGAGTCGGGCCGCTTCTTCTCGGTCGTCGGGATGGAGGTGAGCGACGGGGCCGGACGCTCCTGGCACCAGCCGATCATCCTGCAGCCGGAGGTCGGCATCCTCGGGCTCCTCGTCCGCCGCGTGGGCGGCTCCGTCACGGCCCTCGTCCAGCTCAAGGCCGAACCGGGCAACCCGAGCGGGCTCCAGCTGTCCCCCACCGTGCAGGCGACCCACAGCAACTACACCGGCGTCCACGGCGGCGCCGCGGTGCCCTACCTCGAGCACTTCCTCGAGCAGGCGCCCGGTCACCCGTCCACGCGGACCCACCTCGACGTCCTGCAGTCCGAGATCGGTGGCCGGTTCCTCGCCAAGCGCAACCGCAACATGATCGTCGAGGTCACCGACCCCGTCGAGCCTCGTCCGGGGTTCCACTGGCTGCCGCTGGAGACGCTCTGGGCGATGCACAGCCGGGCGGACCTGGTGAACATGGACCTGCGCTCCATCCTCAGCGGCCTGCCCGTCGAGCTGGCTCCCGCCGACGAGGCCTCCGAGCTCCACGCGGTCGCCCCGGAGGTGGACCCCGCGGTGGCGCGGTGGCTCGGGGACGGCCGGCGCAGCAGCGTGCTCGAGGCGAGGACCGTCCCGCTGAGCGGACTTCCCGGCTGGTCGATCGGGCCGGACGCCGTGTCGCACGACTCCGGCCGCTACTTCGACGTCATCGGCGTGCGGGTGGAGGCGAGCGGGCGCGAGGTGCGCAGCTGGTGCCAGCCCATGATCGCCCCCCGCTTCCCCGGCCTGCTCGCCCTGACGATGGCGCGCGGGCGGTCCGGCCTGCTCGCGCTCGTCCGCCTGCACACCGAGGCCGGCAGCTGGGGGCGTGCGGAGGTGGGCCCCACCGTCCAGTGCGCGCCGGAGAACCACGCCCACCGCCCGGTCGCGGACCGGCCGCCGCTGCTCGACGACGCCCAGCACGGACGGCTCGGGGAGGTGGTCTTCGACGGCAACCTGGCCGACGAGGGCGGCCGGTTCTTCCACGCCGTCAACCGGCACGTCGTCACGGTCACGGAGCCCCACGAGCCGCCGCCCGGCTTCCGGTGGGTCCCGTTGCCACAGCTGCGGGCCCTCGCCCGCCAGGGCCGGAGCGTCACGATGGAGCTGCGCAGCCTGCTCTCGTGCGTGGCCTCGCTGCCGCGCACGACGCTCGGGGACCTGCCGTGACCCCTCGCCCGCGGACCGTCGTCCTCGGCGGCACCGGCTACATCGGCGCCGAGCTCGTCGCCGCTCTGGGCGCGGACGCCGGACGCACGGGCGAGGAGGTCGTCGCCGTCGGCCGGCGAGCACCGGACCGGCCCGACCCGCAGGGCCGCACGACGACCGTGCGCTGCGACCTGTCCCGGCCCGGCAGCACCACCCGAGTGGTCCAGGGCGCGGACACGGTCGTCCACCTGGTCGCCCACACCGACCCGACGAGCTCCTGGCGCGGCAGCGACGGCGCGACGGAGGTCCGCGTCCTGCGCGAGGTGCTGTCCGCCGCCGCCCACGCCGACGCTCCGCCGCGAGTGCTGCTCGCCTCGACCCTCGTCCCCTCCCCTCCGTCCCCGGAGCCGTCCGGGCACGAGCGGACCAAGCGGGCGCTGGAGGACCTGCTCGCCGAGGCCGTGACCGACGGCCGGGTCCGCGGCGCGGCGCTGCGGCTCGGCACCGTCTTCGGGCTGGGTGCCGGGGGCCCGGGCCGGGGGCTCGTCGCCACCCTGGTGGGCCGGGCGCTGGCGGGCGAGCCGCTGACCGTGTGGCGCGGGGCGGAGGTCACGCGCACCCTCGTCCACGTCCGCGACGTCGCCGCCGCCTTCGCCCGAGCGGCGCGGCTCGCGGACGGTGCGGACGGTGCCGTCTGGTCGGTCCCCGGCGCCGACGAGCTGCCCGTCCCCCGTGTCGCCGAGATCGTGGCCGAGGAGGTCGGGGCCGCGACCGGACGCCCGGTCCCCGTCGAGCTCGTCTCGCCGCCCCCGTGGGCGGTGGCGGCCGACTTCCGCGACGTGCGCGCGGACGGCGCCCCGTTCCGGCGCGCCACCGGCTGGCAGCCGCGCACGACCCTCCGCGCCGGTGTGCGCGACCTCATCGCCCACGCCCGGGCAGCAGCATGACGACGGAGAGATCGATGACTATCAACGTGTGGTCCTACCTGGCCGAGTACGCCGCCGAGCGCGAAGACATCCTGGACGCGGTCGACACCGTGTTCTCCTCCGGCCGGCTCGTCCTGGGCCGGTCGGTCACCGCCTTCGAGCAGGACTTCGCCGCCCTCCACGCGACCGAGCGTCCCGCCGAGTGCGTGAGCGTGGACAACGGCACCAACGCCCTGGTGCTGGCCCTCCGCGCGCTGGGGGTCGGCCCGGGCGACGAGGTCGTCACGGTGTCGAACACGGCGGCCCCCACCGTGGTGGCCATCGACGCCGTCGGCGCCACCCCCGTCTTCGTCGACGTCCGCGAGGAGGACTACCTCATGGACGTGGACCAGGTCGAGGGCGTCATCACCGACCGCACCCGCTGCCTGCTGCCGGTGCACCTCTACGGTCAGGCCGTCGACATCGAACGGCTCCGCGCCATCGCCGACCGGCACGGCCTGGCCCTCCTGGAGGACTGCGCGCAGTCGCACGGCGCCGTCCGCAACGGCCGGCCGGCGGGGACGACGGGCGACGCCGCGGCGTACTCCTTCTACCCCACCAAGGTCCTCGGGGCCTACGGCGACGGCGGCGCCGTCGTCACCCCCCACGGCGAGGTCGCGGCCACCCTGCGGCGGCTGCGGTACTACGGCATGGAGGAGCGCTACTACGTCGAGCAGCTCCCCGGCCACAACGCGCGCCTCGACGAGGTCCAGGCCGAGATCCTCCGGCGCAAGCTCGGGCGCCTCGACGAGTACCTCGCGGCCCGCCGCCGGATCGCGGCACGCTACGCGGACCAGCTCGCCGGGACGGACCTCGTCCTGCCGGCGGTCGCGGACGGCAACGTGCACTCCTACTACCTCTACGTCGTCCGCCACCCGCAGCGCGACCGGCTCCTCGAGCTCCTCGCCCAGCGCGGCGTCGCCCTCAACGTCAGCTACCGGTGGCCGGTCCACCTCATGCGCGGCTTCTCCCACCTCGGCTACCCGCCCGGGTCGCTCCCGGTGACCGAGCGCCTGGCCGAGGAGATCTTCTCCCTGCCCATGTACCCCAGCCTCAGCGACACGGAGCAGGACACCGTGGTCGCGGAGCTCACGGCCGCCCTCGCCTCGCTCTGAGCCCCACGGCGGGCCCACCCCTCGACCAGGAGACCACAGTGACACCGTGCAGAGTCTGCTCCGGAGACGTCCAGCGCTTCCTCGACCTCGGCCGCCAGCCGCTGTCCGACGACTTCCGCCGTCCCGAGGACGGCCCGGGCTTCACCTACCACCTCGAGCTGGGCCGGTGCCTGTCCTGCGGCAGCGTCCAGCAGCTCGCGGAGGTGCCCCGGGAGCGGATGTTCCACGCCGAGTACCCCTACTACTCCTCGGGGTCGCAGACCATGCGGGAGCACTTCAGGGACACGGCGCAGGTCCTCGTGTCGAGGTACTGCCCGGACGAGGGCGGGGTCGTCGTCGAGATCGGCTGCAACGACGGCGTCATGCTCGGGCACGTCGCCCGCGCGGGGGTCGCCCACCTCGGCTTCGAGCCCTCCGCCTCGGTGGCCGAGGTGGCCCGGTCCCGCGGGGTCCGGGTCACCACCGAGTTCTTCGACGCCGAGAGCGCCGCCCGGCACGCCGGCTCGCTGGGTGCCGCCGACGTCGTCTACGCGGCGAACACCATGTGCCACCTGCCCTACCTGGACTCCGTCCTCGCCGGGGTGGACGCGATCCTCGCCCCGCGGGGCGTCCTCGTCTTCGAGGACCCCTACCTGGGCGACGTCCTCGCCAAGACGTCCTTCGACCAGATCTACGACGAGCACTTCTACCTCTTCTCCGCGCAGAGCGTCGGGGAGCTCGCGCGCCGCCACGGCTTCGAGCTGGTCGACGTCGAACGTCTCCCGGTGCACGGCGGCGAGGTGCGCTACACCCTCGCCAGGTCCGGCGCGCGACCGGTGCAGCCCGCCGTCGGGGCGCTGCTCGCCGAGGAGGAGGCCGCGGGTCTCTCCGACCCGGCCACCTACACCGCCTTCGCCGAGCGGGTCACGGCCATCCGCGACGACCTGTACGCCACCCTCGTGCGGCTGCGGGAGGAGGGCAAGGAGGTCGTGGGCTACGGCGCCACCGCGAAGAGCGCCACCGTCCTCAACCTCGCCGGGATCGGGCCCGAGCTCGTCAGCCGGGTCTACGACTCCACCCCGGCCAAGCAGGGCCGGCTGACGCCGGGCTCGGGCATCCCCGTCGTGCCCGCGGACGACTTCGCCACGACGACGGCGGACGTCGCCGTGCTCTTCGCCTGGAACCACGCCGAGGAGATCAAGGCGAAGGAGTCGTGGTTCGAGCAGGCGGGCGGCCGCTGGCTGGAGTACGTGCCCCGGGTCCGCGTGGTGGCGCCCGTCTGACGGTCCCGCGCCGGGGACCGCTGCGATTTCGGCGGGCGTCAGCGCAGGCTGAGCGCGATCCCGTCGAGGATGTCGTGCTCGCTCGTGCGCACGGCGCGCACCCCGCCCGCGGCCCGGGTGACGAAGTCGACGACCTCGCCCCAGATGAGCGCCCCCGCACCGATGACGTCCACCCGTCCCGGGTGCATGAAGCCCATCGCCGCCCGCTCCTCGCGGGTGGCGTGCAGGAGCGCCTCGCAGGAGGCGATGACCGTCTCCGGGGCGAGCTCAGCACCGTCGATGCGGTCGCGGTCGTAGGCGGGCAGGTCGAGCGCGTGGGCGGTCACGGTCGTCACCGACCCGGCGACACCGACGATCGTGCGGACGTCGGCGAGCGGGATCTCGGCGTCGACCTCGGCGAGCAGCTCGCGCACGTCCCGCCGCGCGGCCTTGACCTGCTTGCCGCTGGGCGGGTCGGAGCGCAGGTGGCGCTCGGTGAGGCGGACGCTGCCCATCCTGACGGAGATCCCCGCGCTCGCGACGTCGTCGCCGAGGACGAACTCCGTCGACCCGCCGCCGATGTCGACGACGAGCAGGGGGCGGGCCTGTTCCGGGCCGACGACGCTCGCGGCGCCGGCGTAGGACAGCGCCGCCTCCTCCTGCCCGCTGATGACCTCCGGCTCCACGCCGAGGAGCGTGCGGACGCCGTTGACGAAGGCGTGCCGGTTGCCGGCGTCGCGGGTGGCCGAGGTCGCCACGAAGCGGGTCGCCTCGACGCGGTGCTCGGCGCAGATCTCCGCGTAGCGGCGCACGGCGGTGAGCGTGCGCTCCAGGGCGGCCGGGTCGAGCATGCCGGTACGGTCCACGCCCTGCCCGAGGCGCACGACCTCCATCATCCGGACGACCTCGACGAGCGGGCCCCGGCCGCCGACGTCGGCGATGAGCAGGCGGATGGAGTTGGTCCCGCAGTCGATGGCGGCCACGCGGGTCATCGGGCGTCCCCCGCGTCCGTCGGTCCGTCGCTCGACTCGTCGGTGGGCTCGGTGAGACAGGTGCACCGGTCGGGGCGCCACCGGGGCCGCAGGAGCTCCAGGGCCTCGTCGCCGAGCGGGTTGACGCCCGGGCCGACGGCGAGGGAGTGGGCGACGAGCACGTGGAGGCACTTGACGCGGGTCGGCATGCCGCCGGCCGACACCCCCGCGATCTCCGGGACGTCGCCGAGCTCGGCTCGGCGCGCGAGGTAGTCCTCGTGGGCGGCGGCGTAGCCGGCGGCGAGCCGGGCGTCGGTCGCCAGCCGGTCGGTCATCTCGCGCATCACGCCCTGGGCCTCCAGGGTGCTCACGGCGCGGACCACGGCGGGCTCGGTGAGGTAGTACGTCGTGGGGAACGGCGTGCCGTCCTCCAGCCGCGGCGCCGTCCGGACCACGAGCGGGCGGCCGCACACGCAGCGGGCGGCGATGTCGACGACACCGCGCGGCGGTCGGCCGAGTTGCTCGGCGAGGACGTCCAGGTCCGCGGGGGTCACAGCGGCGGAGGCGAACTGCGCGTCGGTCACCTGGGCGATTCTGCCCCAGTCCGGGCGCGGCGCGAAACGGCGCCCGTCAGCCGTCCTCCCCGGGCGCGGCCCGGCCCGCCATGTCCACCGACTCCCACAGCGCGAGGTACCACGGGGCGTCCTCCAGACCGGGAACGCCGGACTCCTCCAGCGCCGCCTCGGCGTCCTCCCCGACGACGGTCTCCGGGTCCACGACCCGGAAGGTCTGCTCCCCCGGCATGACGTAGCCGAGGCGGTCACGGGCCTGCGCCTGGACGAAGGTCTCGTCCTGCCACTGCTCCAGCTCGAGCTCGAGGGCGTCGGTGCGCTCCTCGGCCGCCTCGATGTTCGCGCGCAGCTGGCGCAGCTGCTCCTGCTGCTCGACGGCGTGGCGAAGCGTCGGCGCGAGGACGATGAAGGCGACGAGGACGACGACGAACAGGCCCAGGCCGCGCAGGGTGATCGTGGGGCTGGCGACCTCCTCGGCCGGCTCGCCCCGCGCAGCACGTGCCGCGGGAGCGGCCGGTGAGGTGCGGGTGGAGCCCGAGGGGCGCGCGGGGCTCGGTGGCCGGCGCGGTCCGGCCGCGGGCCGGCCGGGGGCCACGGCACGGCGCTGCCGCGCGCCCGGCGAGGCCGGGCGGCCGGTCGGGCGGCGGGCAGTCATGGCACCATCGTCCCTCACCGGGGCCGTCCGGCCCGGTAACGCAACGCGCGTAACGGCCCGGCACCCACGGGGTGCCGGGCCGTCCGCGGGAGACGCCGAGGCGTCAGGCCGTGGCGCGCGGGAAGGCCGAGCGGCCGGCGTAGACACCGGCCTCGTCGAGCTCCTCCTCGATGCGCAGCAGCTGGTTGTACTTGTTGACGCGCTCGCCGCGGGCGGGGGCGCCGGTCTTGATCTGGCCGGCGTTCACCGCGACGGACAGGTCCGCGATCGTGGTGTCCTCGGTCTCGCCGGAGCGGTGGGAGACCATCGCGGTGAAGCCGTTGCGCTGGGCCAGCGACACGGCGTCGAGGGTCTCGGTGAGCGTGCCGATCTGGTTCACCTTGACGAGGAGCGAGTTGGCCGAGCGCTCCTGGATGCCCCGGGCCAGCCGCTCGGGGTTGGTGACGAACAGGTCGTCGCCGACGATCTGCACGCGGTCCCCGACGGCGGCGACGAGCTGGGCCCAGCTCTCCCACTCGTCCTCGCTCAGCGGGTCCTCGATGGACACGAGCGGGTAGTCGGCCACGAGCTGGGTGTAGTAGGCGACCATCTCGTCGGCCGTGGTGGCCTTGCCCTCGAACCGGTAGGCGCCGTCCTCGAAGAACTCGGTGGCGGCGACGTCGAGGGCCAGGGCGATGTCCTCGCCCGGCTTGTAGCCGGCCTTCTCGATGGCCTCGATGATGAGGTCGAGCGCGGCGCGGTTGCTCTCGAGGTTGGGGGCGAAGCCGCCCTCGTCACCGAGGCCGGTGGCCAGGCCGCGGCCCTTGAGCACGGACTTGAGCGCGTGGTAGACCTCCGCGCCCCAGCGCAGCGCCTCCTTGAAGGTGGCGGCGCCGACGGGCGCGATCATGAACTCCTGGATGTCGACGTTGGAGTCCGCGTGCGACCCGCCGTTGAGGATGTTCATCATCGGCACCGGCAGCACGTGGGCGTTGGGCCCGCCGACGTAGCGGAAGAGGGACAGCCCCGCGCTCTCGGCGGCGGCACGGGCCACCGCGAGGGAGACGCCGAGGATGGCGTTGGCGCCGAGCTTGGCCTTGTTCGGGGTGCCGTCCAGGTCGATGAGGGTCTGGTCGATGATCCGCTGCTCGCTGGCCTCCAGGCCAAGGACCTCGGGGGCGATGGTGTCGACGACGGCGTTCACGGCCTCCTGCACGCCCTTGCCGAGGTAGCGGCCGGAGTCGCCGTCACGGCGCTCGACGGCCTCGAACGCCCCGGTCGAGGCGCCCGAGGGCACCTCGGCACGTGCGACGGTGCCGTCGTCGAGGGCGACCTCGACCTCCACGGTGGGGTTGCCACGCGAGTCGAGGATCTCGCGTGCTCCTACGGCCTCGATGCTGGCCACGGATGTCTCCTTCATGTCGGACGTGAGTTGTCGCGGTCCACGATAGTCCCGCTCCGGTGAGAGGCACCGGGACCTCCGTCAGGCGGACCCGGCACCCGGCGAGCGTGCGGCCACGCGCCGCAGGTGGTCGCGCAGTGCGGCCTCGGCGTCGACGCCCGCGGCCTCGGCGCGCAGCACCGCCGCCATGAGGTCGCGGCCGACGTCCGCAGGCGCGCCGGCCCCGCCGCCGGCGTCCAGCAGGATGTCGTCCGGCACGCCCTCCCGTCGCAGCCGGCGGGCGGTCTTCTGCGCGCGGGCGAGCGCCGGCAGGGCGAGCGGGATGCCGGCGAGGACGTCCTCGCCGGGCTCCCGCTCGCGCTTCTTGATCTCGTGCCACGCCTCCTCGACCTCGGCGGCGGAGCGGGCGTCGCCGTCGGCGAACACGTGCGGGTGACGGCGCACGAGCTTGTCGAGCAGCACGCGGGCGACGTCGTCGAGGGTGAACGGGTCGCTCGGGTGCTCCTCGGCGACCCGGGCGTGGAAGACGACCTGGAGCAGCAGGTCACCCAGCTCGCCGCGCAGGGCTGTGCGGTCGCCCGCCTCGGCGGCCTCGGCGAGCTCGTAGGCCTCCTCGACGGCGTAGGGCGCGAGCGACTCGTGGGTCTGCTCGGCGTCCCAGGGGCAGCCGCCGGGTGAGCGCAGCCGGTCCATCGCCGCGACGACGGCCGGCAGCGCCTCGCCGGGGCCGGGTGCGGTCACTGGCCGGGCAGGCCGGGCAGGGCGGTCTCCGGGGCCTCGATCCAGGGCAGCTGCTGCGGCAGGACCTGGCCGGTGGTCGCGTCGAACTCCCC
>Ga0209487_1002913_pt1 | contig 13660 bp, 11 predicted proteins | sample Poulit2012_FD_187524 | JGI IMG/M metagenome (GOLD analysis project Ga0209487, IMG submission 187524) | Agricultural soil microbial communities from Georgia to study Nitrogen management - Poultry litter 2012 (SPAdes) (version 2) | ecosystem: Environmental > Terrestrial > Soil > Agricultural land... | reverse complement strand
TGGGGATAATGTTGAGTTGTCGGTTGAGTTGATTAAGCCGATTGCGATGGAGGAGGGTTTGCGGTTTGCTATTCGTGAGGGTGGCCGGACTGTTGGTGCTGGTGTCGTCACGAAGGTAACCAAGTAAAACCTGATCAGGAAGTCCGCGGGTACGTGCCAGGCACGGCCCGCGGACGTGTGCTGCTGCAAGGTACGCCGCAATCCCGGGAGGCGGCAGCAGACATGGTAGAATCACCGGATTTGGAGAGAGTTCAATGGCCAGTGACGTAAGATTGAAACTGCAGCTCGAATGCACTGAGTGCAAGCGGCGCAACTACACTACCCACAAGAACCGCCGCAACACGCAGGCGAAGCTTGAGCTCAGGAAGTACTGCCGCTGGGACCGCAAGCACACCCTGCACCGGGAAGTCAAGGTCTGAGCGTGTTCAAGGGACTGACAACCTACCTGCGCAACTCCCGCGCTGAACTCAAGCGCGTGACCTGGCCAACGCGCCCCGAAGTCATCCAGGCCACCCAGGCCTCCCTGATCTTCGTGGTCATCACCGCCATCTTCCTTCTGGTAGCCGATACCACGCTCGGTGCGCTGATCGACTTCCTGATCATCGGCTGAATGGCTTTGGCAAGGGACGGCAGCATGAGGCCGGAAAGCGGGAGCAGATGAGCATAGAGTGGTATGCAATCCATACCTATGTCGGGCACGAGGACAAGGTGAAGAAGAACATCCTGAGCCGTGCCCGCTCGCTTGGTATCGCCGACAAGATCTATCAGGTGGCGATCCCCACCGAGGAATCGGTGGAGCATGGTCGGGGCGGCAAGAAGGAAGTCGTCGAGCGCAAGCTGTTCCCGGGCTACATCTTCGTGCAGATGGACCTTGGGGACAACCCTGAGGAGCCGAACGAAGCCTGGGAAGTCGTCCGCTACACGCCGGGCGTGACCGGTTTCGTCGGGACCAGCACGCGTGCGGTTCCGCTCAGTATCGAAGAGGAAGCGCGCATGCTCGGTACCCTGGGCATCACCGGCAGTCGCGAGACTCCGAAAGTCCGGGTCAGCTTCGACGTCGGAGACAACGTCCAGGTGACGTCCGGTCCGTTCGCTGATTTCAACGGTGTCGTGTCGGAGTCCAACCCGGAGCGCGGGACCGTCAAGGTGCTCGTCTCCATATTCGGGCGGGAAACGCCCGTCGAACTTGATTACTCACAGGTCCTGAAGACCTGATTTTAAGAGAGTAACAGCGCATGTACCCCTCTGCAGGCTGCCAGTGCCGCGGGCGGGGGAGCTACAGGAGGAAACATGGCTAAGAAGATCGCAGGAATCGTCAAATTGCAGCTGCCCGCCGGAGGTGCGACACCCGCACCGCCTGTCGGTCCGGCTCTGGGTCAGCATGGGGCCAACATCATGGGCTTCGTCAAGGAATACAACGCTGCGACCGCTTCGCAGGCCGGCGCCATCATTCCTGTAGAGATCACCATCTACGCTGACCGTTCGTTCACGTTCATCACCAAGACCCCACCGGCCAGCTACCTGATCAAGCAGGCTGCCGGTATCGGCAAGGGCTCGGGGGTCCCGAACAAGGATAAGGTCGGCAGCATCACCTGGGAGCAGTGCATCGAGCTCGGGCGCCAGAAGATGGCTGACCTGAACGCCAACGATGAAGAGGCCGCCGCGCACATCATCGCCGGCACTGCCCGCTCGCTAGGAGTCGAAGTCAAGGGAGGACCGCAGTAATGGCCCGGGGCAAGCGCTACCGCGAACTGGAGACCAAGGTCGACCGCAAGAAGCTGTACGACGCCACGGAAGCCGTCGCGCTCGTCCGCGAACTCGCCACCGCGAAGTTCGATGAGACGGTCGAGGCCCACTTCCGCCTTGGCGTCGACCCCCGCAAGAGCGAGCAGAACGTGCGCGGCACCGTTGCGCTGCCGCACGGTACCGGACGGACTGTCCGGGTGCTCGCTTTCGTCGATGGTGAGAACGTCGCGGCAGCGGAAGCTGCCGGTGCTGATCACGTCGGTGGCGAAGAGCTCATCGACCGGGTCGCGGGCGGCTGGTTCGATTTCGACGCGGTCGTGGCCACTCCGCAGATGATGGCCGCGGTCGGATCCAAGCTGGGCCGGATCCTCGGTCCGCGCGGCCTGCTGCCGAACCCCCGGGCCGGCACCGTCGGGCCGGACATCGCTCGGATCATCACCGCGCTCAAGGCGGGTCAGATCGAGTTCCGTGCCGACAAGACCGGGGTGGTTCACGCCCCGATCGGCAAGGCCAGCTTCACGGCTGAGCAGCTCGAGGAGAACCTCGCTGCGCTGAGGAACGCGGTGGAGGCTGCCAAGCCTGACGCCGCCCGTGGTACGTACCTCCGTACCCTGCACCTGACCTCGACCATGGGTCCTTCCGTCAGGGTCGACCTCTGATTTCGCTTCCGTCGGTCTGACGGCGGCCGGTCCGCGGTCAGACCGACGTTCGTTTCGGCATCCCGGTGCGCAGTTGTGGTTCCCACACGGCACCACAGGCGTTGGAGACAGCAGGGGCCGCCAGGCTTAAAGATCCTGCCGAGGCGTTCTGCGCTTCGCGGTTGCTCCCATTCACAGGGAGCGCAAGTTCTACAGTTCACTGAAAGGTGTAAATGGCCAACCCGAGAAACATCGCGGCGGTTGAGGAACTGCGCAGTCTGCTCAAAGACAGCGGCACGTTCTTTCTCGTCGATTACCAGGGGTTGAGCGCTGAAGACCTGAACGCACTGCGTTCTAAGGTCCGGGCTGAAGGTGGCCGCATCCTGGTCGCGAAGAACACCCTCATCAGCGTCGTGCTCAAGGAGCAGGGCGTCGAGGACTTCGATGACCAGCTGAAAGGGCCTACGGCCCTCATCCTGACGGGTGAGGACCCGGTCGGTCCGGTCAAGGCCGTCACTGACTTCGCCAAGGACCACGCTGCCGAGCTGCCTGTCGCCAAGGGCGGCATGCTGCAGGGCACCAAGGTCGGTCCCGAAGCGCTTGCCCGGGTGGCGAAACTGCCCGGTCGCGATCAGGTTCTCAGCGAGCTCGTCGGCGTGCTTCAGGCACCGCTGCAGCAGCTCGTTGGCGTGCTCAACGCACCGCAGCGCGATCTGGTATCCGTAATCAATAACTACAAGACCAAGTTGGAGGAAGCATAATTATGGCATTCGATAAGGAAGCCCTGGTAGAACAGCTGAGCGGCCTGACCGTTCTGGAACTCGTTGATCTCGTTGACGCCCTGAAAGACAAGTGGGGTGTCGAAGCCGCTGCAGCCATGCCGATGGGTGCGTTCGTGGGCGGTGCTGCACCGGCCGACGCCGGTGGTGCCGCTGCCGAAGAGCAGAGCGAGTTCACCGTCACCATCAAGGAAGCCGGTTCCAGCAAGCTGCAGGTCATCAAGGAAGTCCGTGCCATCACGGAGCTGGGCCTGAAAGAGGCGAAGGACCTGGTGGAAGCCGGTGGCGTCGTCAAGGAAGGCGTCAGCAAGGAAGAAGCCGACGAGATCAAGGGCAAGCTCGAAGGCGCTGGCGCAACCGTCGAAGTAAGCTGACGCTGCCGCGTACCGGATGCAAACTGAGCGTGGGTGGGCGAGCCGTAGCTCACTCCACCCACGCCCAACCTATCTTGTGTTAGCCTGAAACTTTGAGGTGCTCACGTCAGCTGCAGGGAGCCGCTTTGAGAATTGATCATCCCGGCCAGGCCGGTGGAAAAACTTCAGGGAAAGAGTGCGTCGCGCGGCCCGGGTCGGGTCGTGTGGCCCATGGCGTCCTCAGCCCTGTACCGGGGCTGCCCGATCTGCTTCCGGCCGGGTTCTGCAGCCGATCCCCGGATGGCGATGCACCCATCTTAGCAAAACTATCTGATTCCATTGCAAGCATTGACAGCCAGTCGCAAGCCGCCGTTCTCTTCCAATAAGGGGTGAAGATGCGCGAAATCAAGTCGTTCGGTCGCATTGACGAAGTCATCGAGCTGCCGAATCTCACCAACATCCAGATCAAGTCGTTCGACCAGTTCCTGCAACGGGACGTTCCTGCGGCGCTCCGTGAGGAGATCGGTCTCCAGGCAGCGTTCAGGGAAGTGTTCCCCATCGATGAGACAGAGCGGGGCCGCCAGACCGGTCTGGTGCTCGACTTCCTTGAGTACACCCTGACGGAACCTGAGTACACCCCGGAAGAGTGCCGGGAGAAGGACCTGACCTACCAGGCAGGCCTGTTCACCAAGCTGCAGCTCGTGCACAAGGACACCGGCCTGATCAAGGAAGACCAGGTGTTCCTCGGTGACCTGCCGCTCATGACCGAAGACGGCTCGTTCATCATCAACGGTGCTGACCGCGTCATCGTTTCGCAGATCCACCGCTCACCTGGTGTCTACTTCACCAACGGACTCAGCAGCAACGGCCGGCCGACTGCGAGCATCATCCCGATGCCGAAGCGCGGCCCGTGGATCGAGCTTGAGTTCGACAACCACGATGTGCTGTGGATGAAGGTCAACAAGCGCAAGTTCCCCTTCACGCTGATCCTGCGCGTGCTCGGCTACGGTGACGAGGAGATTCGCGGTCTGTTCAAGGGCACCGAAGATCTGCTTGATGCTACCTTCCGTAACGACGAAGCATCCGGTGCCGGCCGTGACGAGGCGCTCCTGCGCCTGTTCACCGTCCTGCGGCCCGGTGATCCGCCCAAGGTCGACAAGGCCAGCAGCTACCTGCACGGCCTGCTCGCCGATCCGCGCCGTTACGACCTGGGTGCCGCCGGCCGCTTCAAGATGAACGACAAGCTCAGCCTCGAACATGAGCAGCCGACGCTGCTCGGCTTCGAAGACGGCCAGTTCGTCGACTACGGCCTGGTCGCCACCATCCAGTACCTCGTCAACCTCGCCAATGGCACTGAAGGCTACGTGGAAGATGACATCGACCACCTCGGCAACCGCCGGATCCGCACCGTCGGTGAACTCGTTGCCGACCAGATCCGTGTCGGCCTCGGCCGCATGGCCCGCGGCGTGCGTGAGCGCATGCTGCTCGGCAACCCCGACGCAGCTACACCCCAGAAGCTCGTCAACAACCGTCCGATCGTCGCCGCATTGCGCGAGTTCTTCGGCCGCAGCCAGCTGAGCCAGTTCAAGGACCAGGTCAACCCGCTGTCAGAGCTCCGTCACAAGCGGCGCATCTCGGCCCTCGGACCGGGTGGCCTCACCCGGGAGCGGGCCGGCTTCGACGTCCGTGACGTGCACCGCACCCACTACGGCCGCATCTGCCCGATCGAGACGCCGGAAGGCGCCAACATCGGCCTGATCACCTCGCTGGCGTCCTACGCGCGGGTCAACGACCTCGGTTTCATCGAGACGCCTTACCGCAAGGTCGTGAAGGGCAAGGTCACCGATGAGGTCGAGTACCTGACCGCGCACGAGGAAGACCGCTTCACCATCGCTCAGGCGAACACGCCTCTCGATGATGCGGGCAAGTTCAGCACCGAACAGGTCATCGCCCGCCGCCAGGGCGACCCGGTGTTCGTCAACCCGGCAGAGGTCGACCTGATGGACGTCTCGCCCAAGCAGGTCGTCAGCATCCCGACCTCGCTGATTCCCTTCCTCGAACACGACGACGCCACCCGGGCACTGATGGGCTCGAACATGCAGTCGCAGGCCGTACCGCTCATCCGGGCTGAGGCACCGTTCGTGGGTACGGGCGTGGAAGGCCGGGTCAGCCGTGACTCCGGTACCGTCGTCATGGCCGAGGCCGACGGCGAGGTGACGTACGTCGACGCGAACCGCATCGTCATAACCGAAGCGAAGAAAGTTGAGCGGACCTACAACCTGGTCCGGTTCCAGCGTTCGAACCAGAACACGAACATGGACCAGACGCCGGTCGTCAGGATCGGCGACAAGGTCAAGGCCGGCGACGTCATCGCCGACGGCCCCGCCTCCGAGAACGGCCGCCTGGCGCTCGGCAAGAACATCCTCATCGCACTGATGCCGTTCGGCGGCTACAACTTCGAGGACGCCATCGTGCTGTCCGAGAAACTGGTGCGTGACGACACGTACACGAGCGTGCACATCGAGAAGTTCGAGAAGGAAGCGCGGGACACCAAACTCGGACCCGAGAAGATCACCCGGGACATCCCCGGCCTGTCCGAGGCTGCGCTGCGTGACCTCGATGAGGACGGCGTCGTGCGCATCGGTGCCGAGGTGAAACAGGGCGACATCCTGGTCGGTCACACCAGCTTCAAGGGCGAGAAGGACCCCACTCCCGAGGAGCGGCTGCTGCGCAGCATCTTCGGCGAGAAGGCCCGCGAGGTGAAGGACACCTCGCTGCGGGTACCGCCTGGCGACGGAGGCATCGTGCTGCGCACCGTGCGCTTCCGCCGCGGTGACCCCGGGGTCGAACTCAAGCCCGGCGTGCAGGAGATGGTGCGCGTCTACGTCGCCCAGAAGCGCCGTCTTATCGAGGGTGACAAGTTCGCCAACCGCCACGGTAACAAAGGCGTGGTAGCCAAGATCCTGCCGCCCGAGGACATGCCCTACCTCGAGGACGGAACCCCTGTCGACCTGGTGTTCAACCCGCTGGGTGTACCCTCGCGCATGAACCTGGGTCAGATCCTCGAGACCCACCTCGGCATGGCCGCCTACAAACACGGTGTCTCCTTCGAGTCACCGGTGTTCGACGGTGCCGAGGAAGACGAGATCAAGGAACTGCTGGAGCAGGCTGCCCGCACGGAGCTTGACGAGCGCAAGCAGGCCGGCTTCACTGCAGACGTCCGCAGCCGCAAGGTCATCGACCGGGCCGCGAAGCTGGGTGTGATCCCCCGCGACCTGGATGATGATGAGTCGGAGATCGCGCTGGCGCGCTCCGGCAAGTCCGTACTGTTCGACGGCCGTACCGGCAACGCGATCGACGCCCCGATCGTGGTGGGCATCATGTACATCCTGAAGCTCTACCACATGGTCGAGGACAAGATGCACGCGCGTTCCACCGGACCGTACTCGCTCATCACCCAGCAGCCGCTGGGCGGCAAGGCGCAGTTCGGTGGCCAGCGACTGGGCGAGATGGAAGCCTGGGCACTGCAGGCGCACGGCGCCGCCTTCACCCTGCAGGAGATGCTGACCATCAAGTCAGACGACCTGGAAGGCCGTAACGCAGCGTACGAAGCGATTGTCAAAGGCAACGACGTACTTGAACCGACCATCCCCGAATCCTTCAAGGTTCTGGTCAAGGAGCTCCATTCCCTGGGCCTGGACGTGAAGGTGCTTGACGACGACGATAAGCCTGTCACCATCTTCGATGAGACCGGCAGGCACTGGTAAGGGGGCCTGAGCGTATATATGAGAGACTCAACTGACTTCTCCAAAGTCCAGATCCAGATCGCTTCACCGGAGCGCATCCGCAGCTGGAGCTATGGCGAGATAACGAAACCTGAAACCATCAACTACCGCACGCTCAAGCCTGAGCGCGACGGACTGTTCGACGAGCGGGTGTTCGGACCCGAGAAGGACTGGGAATGCGCCTGCGGCAAGTACCGCGGTCAGCGCTTCGCCGGCAAGGTATGTGAGCGCTGCGGCGTTGAAGTGACCCGCTCGACCGTGCGGCGTTACCGCATGGGCCACATCGAACTCGCCACTCCGTGCGCACACATCTGGTACGTCAAGGACATCCCCAGCAAGGTCGGCAGCCTGCTGAACCTGTCAACCAGCCAGCTTGAACAGGTGCTGTACTTCGGCAAGTACATCGTCACGGATCCGCAGGGAGCCCTCAAGGAAGGGCGCCCGCTCAAGCGTGGCGACCTGCTCACCGACGACGAGTACCGCCAGCTGCGCTACGGCCACCAGGAGACCTACACCGTCCAGCAGGGCGAAGATGCGGTAGTCCGTGATGGCGAGGCTGTCGAGGCCGGCCAGCAGCTCGCCAAGGGCGTCAAGTCGAAACTGAACGGCATCGCGCAGTACCGCTTCCCGCGCAAGATCACCTTCGATTACGAGGAGAGCCGTGAGGCGCGTCTCGTGCTTCCCAGTGGCAGCTGGATCGAAGAGGAAGAGTACCAGGGCGGCCAGCCGCTGGCTGAGCTCGAGGACGACCTCGTGCTGACGGCGGCCGAAGGCGGCATCGTGGAACTGCTGCCGATCGGTGCTGACGGTGGTGTGATCAACATCCGCGATGAAGAGGATGACGAGAACATCCTCACCAGCTACCTGCTGCCTGCCGGTGTCGTACCCAGCGTCGGCGGCGGCGACCTGATCGACGCCGGTGATGAACTGGCCACTGCTCCTGCCGGCACCACGCTCAGCCTGCCCCAGGCGGCCAGCGCCACGGTGCGGGCCAGCAAGGTACGCAGCAGTGAGGTCACGGTCACCCTCACCGTCGGCTGGCAGCGCCGCGAGATCCACGAGATCAACCCGACGATGCACGTGCTCGTCGGTGACGGAGCGACCGTTCAGGCCGGCGAGAAGGTCGTCGGCGCCATCGACGCCGCCCAGGAGATCATCGCGGCAGCTGACGGCACGATCCACCTGAGTGAACCGGCAAGCATCATCGTCTCCCGCGCCAAGATCTACCCGTACGAGGATGAACCGATCGTCGTCAACGGCGACCGCGTCGTACCGGGTGACGAGCTTGCTGACGGCGGCCGCGTCAAAGCTGACATCAGTGGCCGCGTCGAGATCGACCTGGTCCGTAACCAGGTGCGGCTCATCGAGAGCTACGACTTCGACGCCAAGATGGGCGCGGAAGCGATCAGGGAGCTGCTCGAGGCCATCGACCTGAAGGTGCTCGAGGAAGAACTCGTCGCTGAGATGGAAAGCCCCAGCCGCCACAAGCGCGCCAAGGCCCGCAAGCGGCTTGAGATCGTCCGCAGCTTCATCGAGAGCGGCAACGAGCCCGCCTGGATGGTGCTTGACGTCGTCCCGATCATGCCGCCCGACCTGCGGCCCATGGTTCAGGTCGAGGGTGGCCGGTTCGCGACGAGTGACCTGAACGACCTGTACCGCCGGCTCATCAACCGCAACAACCGGCTGAAGAAGCTGATCCAGCAGGGTGCGCCCGAGATGATCGTGCGCAACGAGAAGCGCATGCTGCAGGAGGCAGTCGATGCACTCATCGACAACGGCCGCCGCGGCAGCGCGGTCGTGCACCCCGGTTCCGACCGCCCGCTGCGCAGCCTGACCGACCTGCTCGGTGGCAAGCAGGGCCGCTTCCGCCAGAACCTGCTCGGCAAGCGGGTGGATTACTCCGGCCGTAGTGTCATCGTGGTCGGACCGCAGCTCAAGCTTCACCAGTGCGGGGTACCCAAGCGCATGGCGCTGGAACTGTTCAAGCCGTTCCTGTTCAAGGAGCTTGAGAAGCGCGGCATCGCCAACAACATCAAGAGCGCCCGCAAGATGCTGGAACGCTACCGCGACACGCGCGACGAGATCTGGGACGCCCTCGAAGAGGTCATCCAGGACCGCGTCGTCCTGCTGAACCGTGCCCCGACGCTGCACCGCCTCGGCATCCAGGCGTTCGAGCCGGTACTGGTCGAAGGCCAGGCCATCCAGCTGCACCCGCTCGTCTGTGAGGCGTTCAACGCTGACTTCGACGGTGACCAGATGGCCATCCACGTGCCGCTGTCGGTGTACGCCCAGAGCGAAGCGCGCCTGCAGATGCTGTCCAGCCACAACCTGCTGTCGCCCGCGCACGGCAACCCGAACGTGCAGACCAGCCGTGACATCATCCTCGGCCTGTTCGTACTCACCCAGACGTACACCAGTGACCGCGGCGCCGGCTCGGAGTTCGCTGACACCGCGTCTGCCCTCGAGGCACTCGACACCGGCGTCATCGACCTGAACAGCCCGATCATCGTCGACGGCAAGGAGACGACCGCCGGCAGCCTCCGCTACGTTTTCGCTGACGAGGACGAGACCCTGCTGGCCGTTGAGCGCGGTGAGGTCGACATGCAGGACACCGTCACCGTCCGGCTGAACGGCGAGCTGGTGCAGACCAGTCCGGGCCGCGTCTACTTCGCCCGGCTGGTGCGCGAGACCCTGTCCGAGGACGGTGGCAGCGTACCGGTGTCCATGATCCGTTACGACATCGCCTACGAGAAGAACGCGCTCCGCAACCTGGTGATGGACAGCTTCAAGCTGCTCGGCATCGAACGGACAGCCCGGCTGCTCGACAGCCTCAAGGACGCGGGCTTCGAACTGTCCACCACGACCGGCATCACCATCGGTATCGATGACGTGGCGATCCCGCCGCAGAAGCGGGAGCTGGTCGACGCTGCCCAGAAGCAGCTGGAGGCGATCGAAGCGCTGTTCGACGAAGGCTTCGCCACCGAGGAAGAGCGGCTCGCGGCCGTCATCCGGCTGTGGAGCGAAACGACCGAGCAGGTGAAGCAGGCGGTGTTCCGTAACTTCGAGGACAACATGCCGTTCAACCCGCTGTTCGTCATGGCTCAGTCCGGTGCCCGTGGCAGCCCGCAGCAGATCGTTCAGCTTGCCGGGATGCGCGGCCTGATGGCCAAGCCGTCAGGGGAGACCATCGAAGTGCCGATCCGGGCCAACTTCCGGGAGGGACTGACCGTCCTCGAGTACTTCAGCTCCACCCACGGTGCCCGCAAGGGTGGTGCTGACACGGCGCTGCGTACGGCGGACTCCGGTTACCTGACCCGCAAGCTGGTCGACGTGGCTCACGAACTCGTCGTCCGCGAGGACGACTGTGGCACGGTCGAATTCACCACGGTGGACTTCTACAGCAGCGAAGGTCAGCTCAAGCCCAAGAGTCATATCGACATGGGCATATACGGCCTGCGTACCGCCATGGACTTCGAGATCGGTGACCGCCACCTGACTGAGGGCAGCATCATCATGCGCGAGGACATCGACGCGATCTACGCTGAACTGCCCAACCACCCGAGCATCCGCTCGATCGACCTGCGCTCACCGCTCACCTGCCAGACCCGCACCGGTGTATGCCGCAAGTGCTATGGGCTCGACATGTCCACCATGCGCGAAGTCTCGCTCGGTGAGGCCGTCGGCATCATCGCCGCCGAGTCGATCGGTGAACCGGGTACCCAGCTGACCATGCGCACCTTCCACACCGGTGGGGTCGCCTCAGGTGCTGACGTGACCCAGGGTCTGCCGCGTGTCATCGAGCTGGTGGAGGCCCGCAAGCCGAAGGTCAAGGCAGTCATCAGTGAGCTCGATGGCGTCGTCTCCATCGAGGAGGACGACGACCGCACCCGGGTCACCGTCACCAGTGAGGACGGCGAGTTCTCCAAGACGTACCGGATCGACCGCAACCTGCGGCTGACTGCCCGCGAAGGGGCGCGGGTCGAGGCCGGTGATCAGCTGACGCGCGGCGCGATCAACCCGCACGACCTGCTGGAGGCCCAGGGTGCCGCCAAGGTGCAGCAGTACATCGTGGACGAGATCCAGAAGGTGTACCGCGCCCAGGGCGTGAGCGTGCACGACAAGCACCTCGAGGTGATCGTGCGGCAGATGCTCAAGTACGTGGAGATCCAGGAATCCGGGGACAGCCTGTTCCTCGAAGGCCAGGTCGTCGAGCGCTTCGATGTCGAGGACGCCAACGAGCAGCTGCTCAATGACGGCAAGCAGCCGGCCTCGTGGAAGCCGGTGCTGCTCGGCATCACCAAGGCCAGCCTCACGACCAAGTCCTGGCTGTCGGCGGCTTCGTTCCAGCACACGACTCACGTGCTGACCGAAGCAGCTGTCAGCGGCAAGAAGGATCACCTGGTCGGCCTGAAGGAGAACGTCATCCTCGGACGTCTCATCCCGGCGGGTACCGGCCTGGAAGCGATCCGCAGGATCAACGTCATCGATGAGCGGACCGAGGAACGCCTGAAGGAAGCTGCGGCACCCGCTGCCCGGCGCAGCGCAGACCAGCCGGCTGCCGCCACCGAGCAGAGCGCTGAGGCCTGATCCTGATCAGCAGCTGACCGCTTGGGCGGTCAGCCTGACAGTGTGAGAAAGACTGTGGCCGGGACACTCATCAGAGGTCCCGGCCACAGCTGTACCGGGGGCAAGCTGCCTGTATCGGTGCGACAATGTGAAGGTGGAACGCTGTGCCGTCATCGCTGTTGACCCGGGCCGCAACCTCGGGGTGGCGTGCCTCGCCCGCGACGGGCAGCTGCTGAGCCAGTTCGTCATCGACCTGGCTGCTTTCAGGGAGCTGACACTGCCTGCAGCTGCGGCTGTGGTCGTCGGTGATGGCACCGGTTCGGAAGAGGTGCTGCGGGCACTCGCAGAGCGGGGAGTGAAGGCCGAACTGGTGGATGAGACAGGCAGCAGCCTCGAGGGAAGACAGCTTCACTGGCAGCTCAACCCGCCCCGGGGTCTGCTGCGCCTGTTGCCCTCCGGGCTGCTGCCGGTGCCGGCCGGACTTGACGGCTGGGCAGCTTACGCCATCGGCCTGCGCTGGCTCGCAGACCAGCCTGCAGACGGCGCTTCGAACCGTGAACGACGGTGACAGAGCCTACCTGCAAAGGGACAGCGCCCGGCAACGCCCCGACAGGGGCGTTGCCGGGCGCTGCACCGGCCCGCTGAGCTGTTGAGCTCAGGGAATCAGCTGTGACAGTTCAGTTGAGGCCTTCGTCTTCACCGACGCCCATCATCCGACGGGCTTCTGCCGCGTCGACGTTCATCACGGCGCTGATCTCGCCGGCGAGCAGGCGCAGGGCACGCCGGTACGCCTGGCGGTCCAGGTCGGGCAGGCCGCGCTCCTGATCCCAGCGTCTCAGTTCCGAGGCGAGGGTAGCGATCTGGTACGGATCACCGCTGGTGAGGATGTCGCTCACCCGGCGGTGACGGGCAGCCCACTGCTTCGGCAGGGTGATGTGGCCGTCCTCAAGGCGCTCGAGGACGTTCTTCACTTCCTCAGCGGTCAGGGCTGCACGCAAGCCCGCCTCCTGGGGTGCCTTGACCGGCACGTAGGCGCGGGAAGTGCCGCCCGGGAAATCGACTTCATAGTACTTGTGCTCGGTGCCGGCGATGCTTCTGACGACCGTGCCCGACACCACACCGACGCCATAGGGCGGCAGGACTACCTGATCGCCATCCTTGAACATATGCGCTGATTCTTTCAAGATCAAAACTCCCTTCAGCCAGGCTCAGACCATGCGGCGGGAGGTCTTGCTGCAGACGGGGGCAACGACCTGCGGGAACGCCGGAAGCGGGAACTGGGCTGGTTGTGACTGGCTGTCGACTTGTGATTCAGGCGCGGAAGAAGTCGCTGCAGACGGCCCGGAATCACCTTCACAACGTGCATTATAGCACAGTTTCGGCCGTTTCCTGTCGCCGTGGGCCACCAGGCCGGCTGCCGGAATTGACCAGCCAGATGCCCAGCAGAAGCACCACCGCCCCGAGCGCCGTCAGTGCTCCGGGGAACTCAGAAAAGATCAGCATCGCCAGCAGGCTGGCGACGACAGGTTCGAGCAGGATGACGGTCGAAACGATGGTGGCATCGAGGAAACGCAGGCTGTAGTTGATCGCGGTGTGGCCGACGAGCTGCGAAACGAGCGCCAGCATGAAGATCCAGAAGAACACTTCGAGCGGGTAAGGGCCGTAGGACTGGCCGAGCAGGGCCGGCAGCGGCAGCAGGCTCAGCGTGGCTACGAGGTAGGAGATGCCGGAGTAGGCCAGCAGGCTGAGACCTGACTGCTGGGCGGCCCGGCCCAGCAGCATGTTCACGGAGA
>Ga0209487_1002912_pt1 | contig 13662 bp, 13 predicted proteins | sample Poulit2012_FD_187524 | JGI IMG/M metagenome (GOLD analysis project Ga0209487, IMG submission 187524) | Agricultural soil microbial communities from Georgia to study Nitrogen management - Poultry litter 2012 (SPAdes) (version 2) | ecosystem: Environmental > Terrestrial > Soil > Agricultural land... | reverse complement strand
CTGGGCAAGGCACTCCAAGCCAATTGCAGAAGGCCAAACGCTTCACGAGTCACAACCAAATAGGGCACCAACACCAACCCTGCCAGCCAACCCCAGGTCAGCCACCCAAAGACTTACAAGCGCTTCACCCGACGCCCCAACGGCAACCGCCAATACTTAGTCCCCCAACACGACCGAGCCCTAGCTACTGCCGCCCAACGGAAAACGAAAGTCTTCACCCAAGCCACGATCCGCATCAAAAAGCAAGCGTTTGGCAAACTTCAACAGCACCACCGCTGGGGCACCCCCAAATGGATCGAAGCCTACAACCACCGCACCGCCGTCGAAGGGGTCTTCGGAAACCTCAAAGACCGCGAACAAGGCGGCATCGACCGCGGCTGGATCCGCGTAGTAGGCATCCCCGCCATGGCCCTAATGCTCGCAGCAGCAATGGTCTACCACAACTTGAAAACCGCACGGCACTGGGCCGAGAAAAACCTGAAAACCGACGTCGACATTTACGAATTCGAAACCGAATCCGAACTTCGATCGCAAATCAAAAACGACCAACCCCGCCAGCCCAACGCGCCACCCGCCGCGGCCTAAAACAATCCGCCCATAACTGAAGAAAACCCGAGATCCAGCCCGCCAGCCATAACGCTCGCGGGCTACACGCCTACCCAAAAACACGCCCAAAATTCCCTGCCGCGCGAAAAGAAACACGACCTCGGCAAGCGAGCAGCCGAAATCGTGATCTAAAAGCTAAAACTCCCCCAAAAACAGCGAAAACCGCTCTACTCCACCCGAATTTCGAGGATATGTAACCTCACACCCCAAAGTTATGCAACCACCCCTTTGTGGGGTAGTTACATAACCCCACTGACCAGCGGTGATGGGCCCGCCCGAAAACGCTCTTCACACCTCTAGGGAAAAATCCTCACACCTTTTTAATACCCACGTCCCGCACAGCGGATATTCACTAACGATGCGCCAATACAGGCTTCACCGAACTAGCAGTCGCCGAACCGAGGCTCATCTCCAGGAGTCCACAACAAACCAGTTAGTGCTCCGGGGGCGGCACGACTTGCTATCGAAGCCTTTAATTAGCGTCACGAACTACGATTTCCTTTCCATAGCAGTCGCGAACCTGACGGAAGCTTCAAGCGAATTGCAACTCTATGCAGATGACACAATAGGCTGGCGGAGGACTCGACTTGCTGTTTGATGTTGAGACACGAAACAGGATCGCTGTTCCTTCGTGGGGTCGAGCTCTTGCGGTACTTCCAGGATCTGCTAGCGGATATTTAAGTTCTCCTGCCCGGTTGAAGGCACCCATTTGACGTTCGTGTCTGGCACGAACTTTACGTAATGAGAGGGTTCCCGGAATTGCAGATGCCCTAGTTGTATCAGGGTTCGGGCAGCAGATCGAGGGCAGAGCTCATCAGAGTCGCCACCAAAACCAGAGCACATTACCAACACCTCCTGGGACGTCGCGGATAGACTGACAAACACTTGGACACAGGAGGTCGATTGGCAACGAAGATGGAAGAGTTCGACCAGAAACTCGTCAACATTCTCTATTCAGAGTGGGACATTCAAGATGCACGGGTGGTACCCAAGACAGAAGACGTGAAACAACAAGACGGCGCTAAGCGTATGGAAGCGACCTATCTATACGCCGACCTCGCTGACTCGACGTTTCTTGCCAAGAACTTTGATCCCGAGTTCGCCGCACGAGTAATTAGAGGCTACCTACGCATCGCTGTCGATTGCATCAGGGGAAATGGCGGACACATCCGCAGCTTTGACGGAGATCGCGTCATGGGGATATTCCTCGACGGGACCCGCAGGAACAATGCCGTTCAGGCAGCGATGAATATTCAGTGGGTTGTGGATAAGGCCCTCAACCCGAAAATCGCAACACGTCTATCTGCTTCCAAGCAGAAGTGGAAAGTCACTCAACGATGTGGAATTGACGACGGAGAGGTATTCGTTGTGCGGGGCGGGGCGAGGAATAATAGCGACCTTGTCTCTATCGGACGGGCGCCAAATGTCGCCGCGAAACTCAGCAGCATCCGCGGTGAACAGGGCAACACTACGGTCACCTGGGACGTTTACGCTGCACTGTTCGACAACCACAAGACCTCTTCAGAGGGTGAAGCCATGTGGGATAAACGCAAGGAGCTTAGTGTTGGCCCCTATAGCGTGAGCACCTACAGTTCTGGGTGGATGAGGAAGCCAGTATGAGCAATTCCAAAGCGTTAGACACGGCGTGGAAAGTCCACCAAGCAAATACTGACTGGACCGGAAAAGTAGACGCGAAGGCTTCGTTCGTGTTTGCGATCACCTCTGCGGCAATCGCCACGACCGTGGCGCTGAGTACTCAAGGTCGAGTTCTGGATAACTTGCCTGGTCCATGGCTGCAGTGGCTATTTTGGGCAGGCTTGGTATTACTAGCGCTTGGTGCTTACCTCTCGTCCCGCGTTGTGAGCCCACGGCTCCGAGCTACCAAAATGCGGGAAGAGTACAAGTCGAACTTCATCTACTTCGGACACCTGCGCTACTGGTCAGCCGCTGAACTTGAGGTAGCACTCAAGGAGCAAGACCCGCTGCCTGTCGTCAGTGCACAGATAGTCGAAATGGCGAAGATCGCATGGAGGAAGCACCGTTTTGCTCAATGGGCACTTCGTTACGGAATTGCTGGAGCAGGACTAGAAGCCCTAGTGGCCCTGATCGTGTCGGCTAGTCTCTAACCACTGCACCACGCCAGCCCGCCCTGTATAACGCGGTTGGGACAAATGCGGGTTTCATGCACGTTTAGGTGACATTCAGGCTTTCTATATGGGGTAATGAACTGGCGAGGCAGGGCATTTCCCACGAGATAGTAGGCAAATATGATGGCCTGATGGTAAGAGAACAGAGAGATCAAGCGTGCCAATGAGATCCTGAAGCGCGTTGCATCTTTCTTTGGCGCGGAATTCGACCGCTAACACAAGGTTTAGTGGAGTTCATGCTCTCGCTAAGACCGTGAACGGCTACTACAAGGCCGAGTTCGTGCGCGAGCCGGAGAAGCAGGTGCAGTGGATAACGATCGATGATCTCGACCTCACGAACCTCGGCTGGGCACTGGCACAATACTGGGCGAGTGCCGCAGTACCATCGCCGAGCTGTCGCCCCCGTTGTGACACAACTCGCCGCTATGATCGACACAACTCGCCACACTCTCACGTCTACCAGGAGACGTCTCGATCGTGTCAACTCTGTCAGGCTTTATGTGGAGTATCGCCGATACTCTACGCGGCGCTTACTCCGAGGGCGAGTACGGCTCTCTGTCACTTTCCCGTTCACGGTGCTGCGACGCTTGGAGTGCGCCGACCAGGGCAGAGCCGAAGCTGCGCTGTCAGGTGACCAGGAGACGCCTGCTCCACAGAGGACCATTGGTTTCCGGTCGCACGAGTCGCGCCAGGATCCGCAGCAGAAACTGCTGTCAGAAACGGTATAGAAGATCAACGGGCTGTTCGGTTCCGAGTGCGCTAACCCTCAAATAAAGGACTTAACCCCTGCGGCGGCTCGCATGGTCAAGGAAGACTCGCGCATTGTTGATCGAATCGATCACAACGCGCTCGGCCAGGAAAGGTAGGACATGGCGACAGGCAGTCATCGGTATCGCTCACACAAGGTCTGGAAGACTCTCGACCTCAAACTGGACGCCCTCAAGGCGGCTCGATACGACGATGCCAAGACAGAGCAGATGCGCAAGGACGTCGTCGAGTGGCTGTCCGAAGCAAAGAAGACGAAGCTCGCCCGGCAGCCTGCTCTGTATCTCAGCGCTCTCGATGAACTGAGTACCACGCTCAATGAGCTGCAGACCGGCAACGCCGAATTCCGTCGGTACGTGGATGTTCCGTACCACTCACATAGCCCGCAACGGATCTGGCAATTACAGGTAGCGCTGCGTGCTCTCCCACTGCCTCCGCCGAAGGAACTCGCGAGCAACTACGTTGAGCTTCTCGACAACGAGATTGAGGCGCGCACGTCGCGTCTCGACCAGTTGGAGGACAAAATCAAGAAGACCGAGGCGTCGCTCCAGGCGCGACTCGATGAACTCGCCGGCGTCAGCAAGAGACTCGATGCGTTGACCTCCGACATTGAGGCCGAGCGCAGGAAGATCGCAGAGGTCGCAGCTTCAGCCAAGACGAAGATCGACGATGAGTGGAGCGAAGCACTCGGTACGTGGAAGAGGGAACGCGCCGAGACTGATCATGAGCACGACGCCAAGGCCCTGGAGCATGTGGCGACCCTCTCGGCTACCGCAAGCGCCGGCAATGCTCTCGCTGAGCACGCTGCCGGCGACCTCAGCGCCAGCGACTGGTATGGCCGGGGGAAGCGAGAACGACGCGCTGCTCAGTGGATCCGGGCCAGTGCGTTGGCCGCATTCGTCTTCGCCGGGGCCATCGGGTACTTCATCGTGAGGGAGGCCATCGCGAACAACTTCGACATCTCTGTCGGCGGCGGCATCTTGCGCGCTTCGGTAGCCGTCATAATCGGCGCGTTCGGCGCGCTCTTGCTTCGCGAGTCCGGCAGACACTTCCGCGAGGCCGACACCGCTGAAGACGTCGCGCTTTCGCTCAAGGCGCTCGCTCCATTCTACGCCAACTCGGATGACGAGGTCCGGCTCAGTGCGCGCGTGCAGGTCGGCAACGCGGTGCTCGTCAAGAACGTTCTGTCCCGGTTCTCGCACCGCGACGCCGCCAAGTACGCCGGTGACGTGGATGCTGCCCAACTATCGAACCTCGTGAAAGACGCCACGGAGGCGCTCGGCAAACCCGAGGAGACGACGGCACCATGACGCTGACCCTCGAAGACAATCCTCCTAAGCACCAGGATCTACCCTGCCCGCCATCCGCCACACCTTCGTGCGCGAGCACGGGGACACTGGTTCCTCTTGGGGAACAACTTTCTTGTCACTCGCTGCCACCTGGCCATGCCTGATCCAGGATGAATACGTAGATCCACTGTTAGCCCGTCTTACTAGCCCTGCAAGATAGGCGGATGAGTTGAATTTTGTTAAGGATCCGATGTTTTGGGCAGCCTCGCTGTCGGCTTCAGCGCGCGCTCTCGCGCTGCGCCCGTACCCAGGATTTGAACTCCAAATGCGTTTGCTCAGGCTGTCGGAGCAGTTCAACGAGCTTCTCCTCGTCGGTACGCCCGTCAACGATGAGCATCTAGCTTCACCTCATCTGTGCAATCTGGTTTCCAAACGAGCCCAGTCTCCCGCCAACATCTAATTGGTGGTCTGGTCGCTGAGGGTGAAGTAGCGATCGACGAACTCTTCTAAGCGCGCGAGGACGCGTTGTTTTTTGGCTGCGTGGCCGCGGTCGGGGGTGAAGCGGGATACCGGTGGGAGGACTTTGGTGATTGCGGTGCCCGCAGTGGCTATTTGGCCGTCACGGAATGCAGCACTGATGAACTCTTCCGCAGCTTTGGTGTTTAGGTTTTCTTCGGTGATGATGGTTTGTAGTTCGGCTCTGCGGCGGCGTTTTATGTAGGTTTCCCATTCGTCGTCGAGATCGGTTTCGGTGGATACGGTGTTGACGAAGTCTTCGATGAGGTCTTTTTTGTTGCGCAGTGAGGGGCTGGCGTCGATCGCGCGGGATACTTCTGCGCGCAGTTCTCGGTCGTTGCCGTCGCCGTGTTCTTCGCGGTGTTTGGCGACGAGCATGAGGATGTAGTCGACGTTGATTTCGACCTGTTTGATCAGTTCAATCTCGAAGACGACGTCTTCGTTGATCGGTTCCTTATCTGCCTCACGGGTTTGTTTATACGTGTTGTACAGGTCGTTGTACCGGCCCGTGTAGTCCTGATGCTGGCGAGGGGTGAGGATCTCGTTGCCGGCGAATTCATCAAACGACGTGAGGATGTTTAACAGGCGTAGGATTTCTCCGAACAGGGCGATGAATCGTTTTTGTGCCGCTTCCCCTAGACCTATTACATCTGAGCCGGGTGGGAAGGCAGCCATGAGTTCGTGAACGTTTTCGGCATACCGCTGGTAGTAGTTTTCATACGGTTCCAGCACCACGATGCCGTGGGCGTCTTTGTTCCCAAACAAACTCAGCGCCGCGTTGGTTTCGTCTTCTAAATTCCGGAAAGAAACGATGTTTCCGTAGGTTTTGACCGAGTTTAAGATCCGGTTCGTTCTCGAGAACGCTTGAATCAGCCCGTGAGAGCGCAAGTTCTTATCCACCCACAGCGTGTTCAACGTGGTGGCATCGAATCCGGTCAGGAACATGTTCACCACGATCACCATGTCCACCTCCCGGTTCTTCAACCGTTGAGACAGGTCCTTGTAATAGTTCTGGAACCTGTCCGCGCTGGTGTCATAGCTGGTGTTGAACATGTCGTTGTAATCCTGGATCGCATCCTCCAGGAAATCCTGCGCATCACCAGACAACGCGTCAGTATCGAAAGCCTCATCCTCCAAAATCCCGTCCGGCTCGACCGTGTTGGGCGCGTAGGAGTAGATCAACGCGATCTTCAACCGTTCACCCGGGGGAACGTTCTCTTGTTGGAGTTGGAACTGGTTGTAATACTGCCTCGCAGCGTCGATAGAGGCGGTAGCGAAAATCGAGTTAAACCCCCGCACCCGCTGCTTCGCCTTCACCTGCTCCACGCGCCGCCTCCCTCGGGAAGAAGCAGCCACATTCGTCACCACAGAGTGTTCATATGACGACTCGCGGCGGGTCTTTTGGTTGAAATGTTCCAACACATACGACACCACCCCCGCTACCCGGCGGGGATCCAGCAAAGCTTTCTCGGTGTCGATGGCGGAAACCTGCTTATCATCCACCGCCCCCACCCGAACCGTATCCACATAATCGATCCGGAACGGCAGCACGTTCTTATCCGTGATCGCATCCACAATCGTGTACGTGTGCAGTTTCTCCCCGAACACCTGCTCCGTCGTCTTCAAAACAGGCCCGCCACCCGTGGGGGCGTTCTCCGCGAAAATCGGAGTACCAGTGAACCCGAACAAGTTAAACCGGCGGAAGGCCTTCGTAATAGCGGCGTGCATATCCCCGAACTGAGACCGGTGACACTCATCAAAAATCAACACCACATGCCCGGAATAAATCTCATGCCCAGCATTACTTTTAATGAACGTGGACAGTTTTTGGATCGTGGTGATGATGATCTTCGCGTTAGGGTCCTCCAACTGCTGCTTCAACACCTTGGTGGAAGTGTTGGAGTTCGCCGCCCCCTTCTCGAACCGGTCATACTCCCGCATGGTCTGGTAATCCAGGTCCTTACGGTCCACCACGAACAACACTTTTTGCACCGACGGCATCCGGGTCGCCAACTGGGCCGCCTTGAAAGACGTGAGCGTCTTACCCGACCCCGTGGTGTGCCATACGTACCCACCCGCATCGATCGTGCCGAGCTGTTTATAGTTCGTCGACACCTCAATCCGCCGCAAAATCCGCTCCGTAGCAACAATCTGATACGGACGCATCACCAACAACGACCGATCCACCGTAAGCACGCAATAGCGCGTCAGAATATTCAATAGCGTGTGCTTGGCGAAAAACGTCTTCGCAAACGCCGTCAAATCCTGAATCGGCTTATTATTCCCATCGGCCCACCACGAAGTGAACTCAAAACTATTCGACGACCGCGCCCGCCGCCGCTTCCCCAACTGTTCATCCACATGCGTGCGACGCACCGTATTGGAGTAATACTTCGTCAACGTCCCATTCGAAATCACAAACAACTGCACATACTCAAACAACCCCGACCCCGCCCAAAACGAATCCCGCACATACCGATTGATCTGATTAAACGCCTCCCGAATATCCACCCCCCGACGCTTCAACTCCACATGCACCATCGGCAAACCATTAACTAACACCGTCACGTCATACCGATTCGAATACGGCGCCCCACCCTCACCGCGGTCCGTCTCGTACTGATTAATCACCTGCAGGCGGTTGTTATGAATATTGACCTTATCCAACAAAGTGATGTTCTTCGTCGAACCATCATCCCGAGTCAACAACTGAACATGGTCCTCCTGGACCCGCACAGTTTTCTCTATCGGACCTTCAGCCGCAGATGCAATCGCAGTGGAGAAAAACCGTTCCCACTCCCCATCAGAAAACTCGATGTTGTTGACGGTCTCTAGTTGGGTGCGCAGATTCTCAACCAAATCCGCTTCTTTGGTAATCGGTAAAAACTCATACGCCTGCGACTCCAGCAAACGAATGAACTCAGCCTCCAATGCCGACTCAGACTGATATTCCTGCCCTCCATTGGGCTCGGCAACATACTCAGCAACCACCGTCGACTCCGACGACACCGCCACCGGATCATACTTACGAACACCAGTCTCAGGACTCATGACGCAAGTTCCTTAAACGTCAACAACCGATCACGGTAATACTCATACTGTCTACGCCGAGCCACAATCTCCGCAGGCAAACCAGACGACAAATCATTCACCAACGCATCAAAGCTATCCAGTGTTTGAACCACACCGTTCTGAACAGCGCGTGAAGGGATGGGTATCTGAATAGAATCAAACGCCTTCGTAGGAAGCGCCCGTACCTTAGCTCCTGTGATGTGTCTGCGCTTTTGTACTTGAAATGATTCACTACTCAGGAAATAGGCGACAAATTTTGGATTCAGGTCGGAGGTATAGATCAAAGTGTGATTGCTGATGGCCACCGCATCCTGTCCTAGCCAAGCGACACTTTTCCCTAAGTCCTCATCGTTCTCGCTCGTGACAGCAATTACGACATCGCCTGGGCGAGCCATTCGTGAGTTAGCAGCCACATCGGGAGCGATACAACTCAATGTTTCATGGGCGTACGGGCCGTAGTGCGTGTAGATCTGGCCGTAGTGGATGCATCCAATACCTTGATCCACGAAATCCTTCTTTTGCGGGCCTCCTCCACGAATAAAGGTACCGACCTCACTCATCGGCACCCACCTGACGCTCTCTCTCGAGTCAGCGAACGTTAGTAAATGGTCGCGATAATGGGCGTACTGTTTTTGCCGGGCCTCCAGCTCCGCTTCCAGCTCCGCCTCCAGCTGCGTGAACTTATCTAAGATCCGTACGATCTCCCGCTGAACCTCCAGCGGCGGCACGGGGATTCGGATATTCTCGAGCGAGGCCCGAGAGATTCTGCGTACTTTCGCACCGGTTAGGTGACGTGCCTTCTGTCGTTGGAAGTCCTCACTTTGAAGGAAATAGGATACGTATCTTGCGTCCAAGGTATGTCGATAAATAAACGCATCACCGCTCACAGCAGCGTTCTTGTCCCCGAGCCACGCTGTGGCCTTTCCGACTGCGTCGTCATCTTCGCTGGTTGTCGCAAGAATGACATCACCTGGTTTGGCTTGCCTTAACCGCGAAGCGAATTCCACATCGACGAAAGAAATCGTTTCGGTGGCCCAAACTCCGTAGTGTGTGTGAATTTGGCCATAATGGATAGCAGGCATTCCTTCGGTCTTTAAATCAGCCTTCTGGAGGCCGCTTCCCCGCACGAACTCTCCGACTTCACCCATCTGCTCGTGCGGCACACCTTCGGGGCAGAGCCTAGATATCAAGCCGTCGATATCATTCATTCTCGGTATCTTCCCTTCAGGATGAACCTTATCTAATATTTGTTTCTCTTCCATAGGAGAAACGTTCATTATGCCCTCACCACTGCAAGTCCGCTTTCATTATGTGTCCATCCAAGCTCGATAATCGCATCTTCAAAAACCTGCCGGTTTCGAGCTTTTTCGATGATTCCCAAAACGAGCGCATAGCATGGGGCAAATTTTTTGAGCGCCGTTGCTTCATCAGTGTCGCCATGAATAATTCCGCTCAGCTCGCGAAAAAGCGTATAGCCTCCACTCGCGAACTCCTCTGGTATAAGCGGCACCGCGTCGTGTACTTCCTGTAGCAACTTTTGAAATGGCTTGCTACGCCCCTTTGCGGTCTTAAGGTCAATATCTACGGCTTTTGCAGTTTCAGTAGTGATAATTTCGAAGGCTTTACGTAGGTAAATTATCGAACCGGCGCCCAGACCCGATCCGTGTGCCGCTCGTGCACGCATAAGCAAGTCATCCAAAGGATCCGAGTCTAAAGTTGTGATACCTGTCGATGCTCGACGATATTCCGTGAATCGTTCTACAAATACTTTTGGCGATGGCGAGAATAGGTCATTTATCGAGCGGACGAGGAACCAAGCAACAACTCCCTCCCCCTTGCAGACCGTACAGGTCATTAATGTGTCAATACTCAGAGCTTTTTCACCCGTCACTAAACAGGAAAGTTCACTTTTTGACGCGAACGTTCTGGTATCTGAGCATTCTTGACAGTGGCGATTGCGTATCGCGGTCCCGACTCTAACATTTCGGTGCGTTCCAGGCCGTAATACCCGGCTTCCGAGAAAATTTTCTACCTGTCTCGTTGATGTGTCAGGAACGTAATTTAAGACTTCAGATAATCTCATTCTACTGCCTCAAAATTCATCACGATCGCGTCAATTGCGGTGCGTAGTTCTGCTTGGCGGGCGACGATTTGGGCGATTTCGGCGTTGAGTTCGGTGATGTTGATTTCTTCGCGGGTGTCTTCTGGTTCTACGTGGGCGGACACGGAGAGGTTGTAGTCGTCTTCGGCTAGTTTCTCGTTGGAGATTAGCGCGGCGAAGTAGTCAACTTGTTCGCGTGCAGTGTAGGTGTCGAGTATTTTGGTGCGGTTTTCTTTGGTGAGTTTGTTTTTGTTGCCTTCGCGTTTGAATTCTGCTGAGGCGTCGATGAAGAGCACGTCGTTGGTTTTCTTCGATTTTTTGAGGACCATGATGGCGGTGGCGATGGTGGTGCCGAAGAACAGGTCGGGCGGCAGTTGGATGATGGCGTCGATGTAGTTGTTGTCGATGAGGTATTTGCGGATTTTCTTCTCTGCCCCGCCCCGGTAGAGCACGCCGGGGAAGGAAACGACGGCGGCGGTGCCGTTGACGGCGAGCCAGGAGAGCATGTGCATTACGAACGCGAGGTCGGCTCGGGATTTGGGGGCGAGCACTCCGGCGGGTGAGAACCGCTCGTCGTTTATAAGGAGTGGGTTTGCGTCGCCGTCCCAGCGTATGGAGTAGGGCGGGTTGGAGACTATTGCTTCGAATGGTTCGTCGTCCCAGTGGGCTGGGTCGGTGAGGGTGTCGCCGTGGGCGATGTCGAACTTTTCGTAGTTGACATCGTGGAGGAACATGTTGATTCGGGCCAGGTTGTAGGTGGTGAGGTTGATTTCTTGGCCGAAGAAGCCTTGACGGACGTTCTGTTTACCGAGCACTTTCGCGAACTGCAGCAACAGAGAACCCGAACCAACTGCTGGGTCATAGACCTTATTTACCTGAGTTTTACCTGCGACCGTGATGCGGGCGAGGACTTCGGAGACTTCTTGGGGGGTGAAGAACTCTCCTCCGGATTTGCCTGCTTGGGATGCGTACATGGTCATCAAGTACTCATACGCGTCGCCGAACAGGTCGATGGAGTTGTCGTTGTAGTCCCCGCCCAAAGGCAGGTCCCCAATAGCGTTTAGGAGTTTGACGAGTTTTTCGTTGCGCCGGGCGACAGTGTTTCCAAGTTTGGAACTGTTTACGTCCAGGTCATCGAAAAGGCCTTTGAGGGCGTCTTCGCTGTCTGTTCCCAGGGCGGAGCCTTCAATGTTCTTAAATACCGCTTCGAGGGTTTCGTTCAGATCGGGGTTGTTGGCAGCGTGTTTGCGGACGTTTTCAAATAACTCGGACGGCAGGATGTAGAAGCCTTTTTCCGCGACGGTTTCTTCCCGCCCGAACTCGGCTTGCTCATCGTCGAGGTTGGCGTAGTTGAAGTCTGTGCTCCCGGCGGCGTGTTCGCCTTTGTTGATGTAGGCGGTGAGGTTTTCGGAGATGAACCGGTAGAACAACATCCCCAGCACGTAGGATTTGAAGTCCCATCCATCGACTGAGCCGCGTAGGTCGTTGGCGACCCGCCAGATCGTTTTGTGTAATTCGGCACGTTGAGTATGGCTGACATTTTCAGTCATGAATTGGGCTCCTTAGACGCGCGTTACCAAGAGTTCGAGTAACGATCTGGCTTCTAGTTCCCAGGCTAGTCGCGGGGTCAGACATCCCTGTCTGAACCACCGCACCGGCGCGCCGTCTTTGCCTGCAGGTCGTGTCGAACGCGTCGTCAGCCCGATAAGTTGAATGCTCTGCTTAACCTATAGCAACTTTATGCAATAAAAACCAAAAGCGCTGCACTTGGGTGTTGCCGTTGAAACGCGGCCGCAGATTTAACAGTTGTGCATCTTCAATTGGCGTTGCCGCTCGCTGTGTTGCCTCTGATGCCTGCTGCGTGCCACCGGCCCACATCTTCGCGTGCCATCGCGAATAACATGGCTCGGGTTTTTTCGTCTCGGTCGATGATGTCTACTGCCCGCTGGTGTTCGAACTCTGGTAGTGGTGCGGTTAGCCAGTAGATAACGGTCCAGGGGTCGGCGCCGGAGCCAAGGAGAATTTTCAGGAGCGGACGCAGATGCTCTCGGGCCAGATTCTGTTCGGTGTCGAACTGAAACTTGGGAAACACTTGGATGCCTTCAGCCGTGACGGGTGCCAGCAGGCGGTGGGCGGTTACGAGGCGGTCGAGCTCGACGTCGGTGATGTTGAGGAGTTGTTTGACGCGGGCCCGTGTGAAGAACGGCCCAAAGCGGGCGTTGAGGCGCTCGGTCTCGTCGTGCTCATCGTCGCTTGGCATCTGATCGTCGTATTTCAAAGCATCTCCCAAGGCCGGTTACTTAGTGTCTCATTTTCCTCTCGACAGCAAATTTTTAAGAAGATGCTGCGTTGCGGCGTTCTTTTATGGTTCGGCGCAGGTGACGCATGAGCGGCGTGGATGCCAGCCACTCTTCCGCCGGGATGTCGCCGGGGTTTTCGCCGGTTAGTTCATAGGCGAGCACTTCACCGGAGGCCCGTCCTTCGATCATTGACTCAAGGATGTTGATGGTTGCGTCGACTAGCGCGGCGAGGTGGTAGCGGCGGGGGTTTTCTTCGAGCATGCTGATCACGTTGGCGATGTGATCGGTACTCATTTCGTCGATACGCAAAATCTGGGCTTCGCGGTTGATCCAAAAGGTGGTTTGGTTCATGATCCGGACATCGAATTTGCCCGGCTGAACTTCAAACATCCAGGGTTCGGGCTGGTGCTGGTTTGGTTTCTCCATAACCGAACTGTGCCGCCTCATCGCCCGGGTGCAGTGAAAAACCGGGATGAAATTACAGGGGCAGGTCCGTGATGGGCCTGCCCCTGCATGTTTTTCACGTTCCCGTTATGCCGCGATGGTTGCTGTCGCTATTTGTTGGCATAGCGGGCAGTCAGCGGGCTGGTCGGTGTCGGGGTCGTGAATTTTCTTCGCGTCGGAGATTGTCCATTCGTTAATCCATTTGGCGGCTTGCGATGGCCATTGATCGGTGATGGCGATTTCTAGTAAGGCTAGGTCTGCCATCACTTTTCCCACCCCAGGTTGGGCGTGAGAGATTTGCTGGGCCCACATCCGGCCCAGTTCTGCTCGCTTGTGCAGTAGCTGGCTTTGGCGAGTTCTTTTATGGCGGATTCGTGCTGCCGGTTTTTTGATTTGGGACATGGAGTCCTCCGTGGTTTGGG
>Ga0209487_1002911_pt1 | contig 13662 bp, 16 predicted proteins | sample Poulit2012_FD_187524 | JGI IMG/M metagenome (GOLD analysis project Ga0209487, IMG submission 187524) | Agricultural soil microbial communities from Georgia to study Nitrogen management - Poultry litter 2012 (SPAdes) (version 2) | ecosystem: Environmental > Terrestrial > Soil > Agricultural land... | reverse complement strand
CCTTATGGCGATAAATCTTGTTTATGGAATTGATTAGGGCATTTTCATAATCAACCACATTCAAGCCATATTAAAAAAAATCATAATTGCAACGGTCTTGAGCAATTATGAATTTCATCATAATGGCCGTCAGACCTAAGATTATTGAAATGAATAGTTCATTTTCATAATCAACCAAAATGTAGCCATATCATAGAAATCCATAATTGCAACGGTCTTGAGCAATTATGAATTTCATCATAATGGCGTTAGACCTAAGATTATGAAAATGAATAAATTAGTATGGAGGCAAAATAATGTTAGCTGATTTTTTACAATTTGATTTCTTACGTCACACATTTTTAACTGGCCTACTCATTGGCTTAATTGCTCCATTACTAGGAACTTTTCTCGTTGTTAGAAGGCTCTCTCTTCTGGCTGATGCATTATCACATGTAACCTTAGCGGGAATTGCTTTTGGTTTATTTGTAGATAAGAAATTGGCCATTCCCATTATTACACCTTTATACTCAGGGATGGGATTTTCTGTTTTAGGAGCTATTTTAATCGAAAAACTGCGAAGTGTTTATAAAGCCTACCAAGAAATTGGCATTCCGATTATTCTATCTGGTGGTGTTGGACTAAGTGTTATTTTTATTTCACTTGCTAACGGATTTAATACAGATTTATTTAATTACTTATTTGGCTCAGTTTCAGCAGTTAGTAAAAATGATTTCTTAACGATCCTATTTATTTCTGTTATTATAATAATGATCATTTATATTTTTTATAAGGAACTTTTGACACTTTCTTTTGATGAGGAACATGCCACTGTCTCTGGTATTCATTCAAAACGAATTCACTTTTTATTTATTGTTTTAACTGCTTTAGTTATTGCAGCATCCATTCGTATTGTTGGGGTTTTATTAGTCTCTGCTTTAATGACATTACCAGTCGCTGCTGCAATGAAGCTTGCTAAAAGTTTTAAACAATTAATTTTCTTATCAATTTTATTTGGTGAATTGGCAGTTATCATAGGGTTAATTAGTGGTTATTATTTGAGTATTCCACCAGGTGGTACAATTGTAATAGTTTCTATATTTATTTTATTGCTTACAATGGTCATAAATCGATTTAATTTTACTTTTAAAAAGAGAGAGGCGATGTAAGTGGATGTAAAAGAAGCAATCAATCTTCTCAAAGAAAAAGGTTATAAAACTACGAAAAGACGTCATGATATATTAACATTTTTTGCTGAAGCAGATGGTTATAGAACAGCTAAAGACGTCGGCGAATTTATGGAGTCAATGTATGAAGGTATTAGTCTGGACACGGTCTATCGTAACCTTCATCTTTATGATGAACTAGGCATATTAGAAACGACTGAATTAAATTCTGAAAAACATTTTCGAATGAACTGTGCTCAGCACCATCACCATCATTTTATTTGTAATGATTGCGGAAAAACAAAAAAAATTAATCTCTGCCCAATGGATGAGTTAGGCGATACGTTAAATAATTATTATGTAGAAGATCACAAATTTGAGATTTATGGTTTATGTCCACAATGTAAAGTAGCATGAAAATAAAACTCTTTATTCTAATTGGCGTTGGTGGAATGTTTGGTTCACTTGCAAGATATGGCATCTCGCTCCTATTTGTCACGAATAATAGTTTTCCATTTGCGACATTAATAACAAATTTCATTGGTTGCTTTTTGCTTAGCTTTTTATTAAACAACATCTACATTAGACAGAAATTATCTGCCGAAATTAGGACTGTTCTAACAACTGGGATTCTTGGTTCTTTTACTACCTTTTCAACATTTGCACTAGAAACTATTTTATTATGGCATAGCCAAATTTTATTAGCACTTGTCTATATTTTGCTCAGCATTTTAGGTGGAATAAGTTTTTGTTATTTAGGATATAAACTAGCCATTCATGGAAAAAGGTTGGATGTCAAATGAGTTTATTATTGGTTGCTATAGGTGGATTTTTGGGTAGTATAACTCGCTTTTATATTTATGAGAAAGCGAATCGACATATCATTGGTACATGGATAGCAAATATTACAGGTTCTATCTTTTTAGCATTCATCTTTCACTTTTATTTTTCTCAGATGATTTCCGACCAGCTTTGGTTATTTTTTGGCGTTGGATTTTGTGGTGCTTACACAACCTTTTCTACCTTTGGAAATGAAACATTGCAGCTTATTTTAAATAAAAAGTATCGACTTGCCTTTGCTTATGTACTCAGTTCAATCGTCATATCTTTTCTCTTAGTAGCCATTATCTTGAAGGTTTTATCATAAAGAAAAAATTAAAACAAATATATGCCTTTTTCATTACTTTTCTAATTTATTTACTAACACCCTATGTATTACTCATTTCCCATGGCTGCTTCAAATGATTTTCCTTCAAACTTCTTACAAGTTTCTATTAAGAATACAGAATAAATATACTCATTCCAATAGATAAAAAATCAATGTCATTTCGTAACTTCAACAAATCCATTCGGCCTATTTTTCATCAACATTTTCATTTTCATGATATAATTATAGTGTATATTTATTTAAGGGTGTGGTCATATTGGAGTTATTTATTTATATTTTGGCATATTTAATAGGTTCTATTCCCTTTGCATTAATTGTAGGGAAACTGATGTATCAAAAAGATATTCGAGAGTTCAATAGTCGAAATCTTGGAGCAACAAACAGTTTAATCACATTGGGCATTAAGGCTGGATTATTTGTTGCATTAGGAGATATTGGTAAAGGCGTTTTTGCTTCGGCACTTCCGTCCATTTTGAGTATTGATGTGGATCCTATTTATGTAGGCTTCTTTGCAATCGTTGGCCATTGCTTCCCAATTTTCGCCGGTTTTAGAGGTGGAAAGGCAGTTGCAACTACAATTGGTGTATTATTATTTTCTGTTCCTTGGCTATCATTTTTTGCTGTTTTTATATTTTTTACTGCTACTTATATTTCGAAATATCTCTTTATTGGATCATTATCAATGGGATTTTCCATATCAATTAGTTACCTTGCATTAAATGATTTAAATAAATCAATGTTATTCCTAGGTTTATTTGTTCTCATGATTTATTTGCATCGCTCTAATATTAATAATTTTATTCATAAGAAAGAAGTAAAAGTTAGGTATTAACTTAAAACACGCCTGAAACCAATATTATCAAAAAAGCATCGACTTATTCATCGATGCTTTTTTCTATTTGCTCTGCATTATTTACAATTTTAATCTTCTTTATTTGATAGCCATCAATTTCCTCTACAATAAATTGATAACTTCCATATTCAAGAACTGTTCCTTCCTTAGCTTCAATATTATGAGTAATAAACCATCCACCAATTGTATCAACATCATCATCAATTAATTCAGCAGTAATTAGATCATTCACTTCTGTTAGTAACAATTTCCCATCAACAATCAATGTGTTTTCATCAATTTTCTCGATCATTGGTTCTTCGTTGACATCAAATTCATCTCTTATTTCACCAACAATTTCCTCAAGAATATCTTCTACCGTAACTAAACCAGCAGTCCCACCATACTCATCAAGAACAATAGCCATATGTATCCGTTCCTTTTGCATTTTCAATAATGCCTGTTTGATCGGAGTACCTTCAGAAACATAGATAATTGGACGAATAAATGGTTCAATTGATTTTTGATTGTGATCCATTGAGCCTGTGAAAATTCGTTTAATATTAACTAGTCCAATAATATGATCTTTATCTCCATCTGCTACGGGATACCTTGTAAATTGTCCTTCACGAATAACGTTTATATTTGTCTCATAACTATCACCTAAGAAAAAACAGACCATTTCAGTTCGTGGTACCATAATTTCCTTCGCTAAACGATCATCAAATTCAAATATATTGTTTACATAGGTCATTTCTGCCTGATTAATTTCTCCACTTTCATAACTCTCTGATAGAATAACGCGAAGTTCCTCTTCAGTGTGCGCAACCTCGTGATGATTAGCTGCATGAAAACCAAAAGGTCTTATGATTAATTGCGCTGTTCCATTTAAAAGCCAAATAAATGGATACATGACTTTATAAAAGATTATAAGTGGTTTTGCTAACCATAATGTTATTTCTTCTGCTTTCTGAATTGCAATTGTTTTTGGCGCCAATTCACCGATGACAACATGTAAAAATGTAATTGACATGAAGGCTATGAGAAATGACAATATGCTAGATACTGCTGGGCTAACACCAAAATTATCAAACAAGGGTTGCAGTAACCTCATAACGGTAGGTTCACCTAACCACCCTAAACCGAGTGCCGTTACAGTAATTCCTAGTTGGCACGCAGATAGAAATCCATCAAGATTTTCTAATAGCTTTCTTGCATCAGATGCACGCTTATTACCTATACTGATTAAATAATCGATTCGGGTTAATCTAATTTTTACAATGGCAAATTCAGCAGCTACAAAAAAAGCAGTTAACAATATTAAAATAGCTACCATTGTCAGGTTAACAATTATCAATTAGCGTCCTTGTATGCGTTAACACAAGGACTTCACCTCCCAAAACTTATATACTTTTAATTATATCATAGTTTATTCCATATGTTACTACGAAAAGCTAGCATAAGCTCATTTTTTTTTGGATATTATTGTTTATGGAAACATATGCATATATTACTAAGATTGGACAAGGGTGAACAACTATGATAAATAAAGTAACTTCAATTTTAATCGGTAGCTCCCTAATCGCTTTTGGAATAAACTATTTTTTAATACCAAATCACTTGATAAATGGGGGTATGATTGGAGTTGGTTTGATTGCAAACTATGCTTTTGGTTTTAGACCAGGATTAACTACTATTATTGTTAGTCTCCCATTATATCTTTATGCCCTAATCTTCTATAGAAGTTATTTTTATAATGGATTACATGGACTCTTAATTTGTTCCTTTTTTATTGATTTACTTTATCCATTGTCAACAGTTCCACATTCAAAAAGTATTTTAATAAGTGCAATTTTTGGCGGTATTTTCATAGGGACTGGGGTCAGTTTAATGTTGTTAGTAAAAGTAAGTACTGGTGGCGGTGATCTATTAGCGCTTATCATTTCAAAGGCTACTTTAGTAAACGTGGGTCTGATTATTTTTATCATTGATATGCTTGTTATATTGTGGGGGTCTCTCTATCTTCAGGAAACAGAGATTATCATTTTTTCTTTTATCATGATCTTAGTAATTGGTTTCACTACCTATACAATTACGAGAAACTTAGGTAAATATATTAAAATTTATTAAAAGCCTAGTTAGGAACCTAATAAATAAACCCCATTCTGTGCCTTTCAAATTGAAAACAGATGAAGTATGAAAACCTGGGGATGTAAAATGAATTGATGTTGACTTATCGAATGTTATACTGACTTATTTCAGAACCAAAAGCGCAAGCGCCCGTTCAGCGACGTACAAATTGGAGAGCTTCTGACGAGATAAAGGAAACACAAAGAGTGAAACGAATTGATGTTGACTTATCGTAGGAAGAAGATCGAAATTTGGGACTGCGCACTGCTCGCCCCACCAAAAGATCTGATAGTCGTTGGGCGATTAAGCTAGACGATGCTGTTTTAAAATAGATAACCACTGACTTGGAAATGTTATACTTTCTTTTTTTAAAAAAATCGTATGGTTCCTTTTTAGAACCATACGATCATTATAACCTTATTTTACTCTACGTACATGACCACTGAACTTATCTTTCCAGTAACCACTAGTCATATCCGCATAAGCTAGACCAGTCGAGTTTTGAGAACCAATAAACTGTCCATTCCCAACATAAATACCAACATGTCCATTTGTTTTATACGTATTAAAAAACACGAGGTCTCCTGGCTGAATATCTGAGTACGAAACTTTTGTACTTGTTCCGCTTAACCCAGCAGTACTTGATGGAATTGAAATTCCTGCCTGTCCAAATGCCCATGATACAAATCCAGAACAATCAAATCCACTTGGACTCTTTCCTGCCCATCGATACGGTGTTCCAAGGTATGGATTTCCAGCAGTAATTGCCGTACTAACATTGCCATTCGCTTTAACAGTGGCCGGAGCACCTGAATCCCCACCGTCATCGCTTAAAACAGTTAAATCATTACCTGATGAAGTAGCACCGTTTGAACTGCTTGCAACCTGGGTAGTTGCCCGTAAAATATCTCTTCTAATTTCTGATTCTAATGTTGCCAAACTACTATCTTGATCCTCTAAATCAGATTTTAAAGATGCTAATTGCTTTTCTTTTTTCTCTAACTTTTTCTTACTTGCTTCATTTTCCGCTTGTTGATCTAGAATGAGTGCTTCCATTCCTTCTAATTCAACTTTTGCCTCTTTTTGTTCAGCAAGCTTTTCCTCTACTTTTGCTTGTTTCTTTTCTACTTCTGCTTTATCTTCTTCCTGTTCTTTAATTAAATCAGTATCAGAATTCGTAATTTTAGTGACTGCTGATGCGCGACTAATAAAATCACCAAAGTTTTTAGATCCAAATAGTACCTCTAAAAATCCAATATTCCCACCAGATTTTTGATATGAAGTTACACGTTGTTTCAATATGTCAAATCGAGCTTCGATTTTCTCTTCTAATTCTGCGATTTCTTCTTCAAGTTCTGCAATTTCTTCTTCAGTTTTTTCTACATCTTTTTTTGCCTGTTTTAACATTTCTTGGTTTGCTTTTAATGCCTCGTCGACCTTAACAATTTCCTCATTTATTTCCTTCAAATCAAATAAAATATCAGCAATTTCAGCATCTGCTTTTGAAAGCTTTTCTTTTACTTCTGAACGTTCCTGTTCTATTTTAGTTTGTTTGTCCTGTAATTCATTTACTGTGTTAGCATGAATTGGTTGACTGAAAATAACGCTCGATAAGCCTACTACAGCAACTGTAGTAACTGTCATAATGGTTTTTTTCAATTAAAATTCCCCGCTTCCCCTATTGATGTCTCTGTAAACTCTCTCTATGTCTGCTATATGTATTTTATATAAGAAATCATGTAGAATTCTCTAAAACTAGCTTAAATATTATGTTGTTTTTCATAGATTTAAATGCATTATATCATTTCATGATTACACAAAGATATTAGTAATGTTACAATTATATTTCATTTTGGCAAATTTGATAGTTCTTTTTACATATTTTTCAAATAAAAAACTGTGTATCTCCATATTTTGGCTTATACACAGTTCTTTATTTGAATTATTTTACAAGATTATGTTGAAACGCATAAATAACTGCTTGGGTTCTATCTTGTACATCAAGTTTTCCTAAAATATTACTTACATGTACCTTGACCGTCTTCACCGCAATAAATAATTCGTCTGCAATTTCTTGGTTTGTTTTTCCCTTAGCGATGAGCATTAATATTTCGATTTCCCGATTTGTAAGTTGATCATGCGGATTATCTTGGGTCTTTTCTCTCATTCGTGACATAATTTTTCCAGTTACTTCTGGTTCTAAAATGGGCTTACCTGCATAAGTTGACCGTATTGCCTCGGCAATTTTACTTGCTGCTGATGTTTTTAACAAATAACTTGTAGCACCTGCTTCTAATGCAGGATAGACTTTTTCGTCATCCAAAAAACTTGTCACAATAATAATCTTCGCCTCTGGCCAATTTTCAATAATTTTTTTGGTTGCTTCTATACCGTCCATTTCCTTCATGACTAAATCCATTAAAATAATATCCGGTCTTAATGAAAGGGCCTTTTCTACTGCTTCTCCTCCATCATCGGCTTCGGCAATAACCTCCATATCGGTTTGTGCAGATAAATAGGCTGAAACACCTATTCTTACCATCTCATGGTCGTCTGCAAATAATATTTTAATCATTTTAATCATCCTCATTTCTAAATTGGGGAACTTTGACCTCTAAACGTGTACCTTGATTTGGCAAACTAATTAATTTAAAAGTTCCACCTATTTCATATGCCCGTTCTTTCATATTTTGTAGTCCATAGGAGCCTGTCCGTACTTTCTCCACATCAAAACCGATCCCATCATCTACTACGCGTAAAATTATATTTTTATCACGTTCAATCAACATTACATGTAGATTTGTTGCCTTCGCATGTCGAAGTGTATTTGAAACAGATTCCTGAATAATTCTAAATAATTGATCTTCAATCCCTTTAATAATTGGAAAATTTTCAATTTGTTGTGAAACCGCCATTGGGACCTTTTCGATTAATTCAATAAGTAATTCCCTAACACCATCTTGCAATGTTCTTCCTTTTAAGGCTACCGGCCTTAGATGAAGTAACAATGCACGCATTTCAAGTTGTGATTGGTGAATCATTCCTTCTACCATAACGAGCTGTTTTTTTATTTGGGAATTCTCCGGTGGATTTGTTTCATTAATAGCAGACATCATCATTGATGCTGCAAACAACTGCTGACTTACCGAATCATGGAGTTCCCTTGCAAGTCGGTTACGCTCCTGTATTACTACCTCCTGCAAACCTTTTTCCCTTTCTTCGATTCGCTCTGTCGCTTGTTTTTGGGCGTGTTCTATTTGTTTATCGAATTTGTCTTGAATTTGTTCAATCGACTCTTCGATAAATGAAATATCATTTAATTTTTCTTCATCTTTTATCAATTTTTGACCTTTGATGATTTTATTTAATTGTCGGTCAATTCGTGATAATCTTTGTTTCCAATATAATCCACGAGTGGTCCCGATAATCGTACCCAAAATAGTGGGTATACCTAACATAATTCCCCAAAATGGAACATCATATATTTTAAGTTCGAGCAAAATCATCCAATCATCCAGAGGAAAAGCAACAAATGATGTGGCAAGTACTATTGTTGTTATAAATACACTACTTATTACCCAGATAACGACATGACGCAAAATAATCATCATATTCTCTTCACCTCAATATCTCCAGAAATTACTGAGGTGATAATTTTAACCCGGGGTACATTTTTCTGATTATATCCTTCAGTTTGATATGAAAGTGTCTGATTCATCAATTGCTCTGATGGATTCCCTAATATAAAAGCTTTGCCATATAATGAACTATGATGAATACTTACCTCTACTTCGTATGGAACATAAACTTCTATATTTCCCAAAATGTGTCTAATTGAAATAACGGCTGTATCATCTAAAAGCACTGTATTACTTAAATCAATAATACGGTCACCGAAACCACTGTGAATATTGATATCACGCCAAGTATAGGCAGTATCTTCAGTTTCTTCTGTTCCAAAAAAGCGATTTTTAAATAATGGAGTGATCCGATACAAAAATTCCCGATTTTCGTCATCATGAACTAAAAATTTAGGTTTAATCGTTACTGTTTCTTCCCTCGTTTTTATATAATTAATAACAAAAATAATAATAGCAACTAAGATTAAAAAACGAACAGCAATCATATTCAGAATACTGAAGATGATTATAATTAGACCTATCCAAAAGATGACTTTTCCCCACGATTGGCGGAAGTTTTTCCATCCAAAATACATAAGAATACCCGCAAATAGTGCAGAGAATATGAGTCCCCCACTAAAGAAGACGAATTCTAATAGAAAGAGGATCACTCCTATAACAATAATCCAGTTAAGATGGTCTGTTGATAACCTATGCAATGTAAGTGATTCCCCTTTCATAAATGACTAAACAGGCACGAACGATTGCGCCTGTTTAGTATATCATTTTTAGAATTATACTTGTACTAGTAGGGTATAATTGAAGATTGAATTAACCTTCATTTTCTTTGTTGCGCATTTCCCTTTCAAGCTTGTCGATTTTACTATCAAATGTATTCTTATAATATGCACTGTTTACTTTATACTCTAATCCTTCAATATATCTTTCCAATTCTCCAAATTTAGAAAATGGCTTGTCTGAAATTTCCTCAATCACCCTATTTATTTGATGACTTGCCCGGGCAATGTTCTCTCTTCCCATTAATTCCATTCGACGAAGGCGCATATCTTTTAATTTATGTTTCATTTCTTCATACTTTTGTTCAAGTATAGTTAGTTGCTCTACTGCCTCTTCTCTTGAAGCTTTCATACGGTCTGCACGAGCTTGATATTCTCCATGTTCCTTCATTGCAAATTCATACATTTCTAATTCGCCAGCTTTTTCAGCGATCTTAGCTTGTTTGATCCGTTTATCAGCCAAATCCTGGGCTTGCAAATATTCTTTTGTAAATTCCTCTTTTAGACGATATTGTCTTTCTACTAATTTTCTTACTTTTTCTTTTTCTCGCTCACTTTGTCGTAAATAGTGATTTAAAGCTGTAACGGGATTCTGTGCTTCCTTATTGTCCATTATCTGATGTAAGTCTGCTGATACTGAGTCTTTAATACGTGTAAATATGTTTGTCATTTCATCCACTCTCCTTATTGATTTAATTCTGACCATTGACGTTCAAAGTTTGTAAAAGGATCTCCATCATCTATGACGTGCGGATCATCGTCATGATCAACACCATTCCAATTTTTGTAAATTAAATACAAGGCTATTGCCGCTGCAACACCTACGATTGAAAATATATTCGCTGTTGCCATACTTAGTATTATTAACCCTAAAATGGCCCAGCCAATCTTTGCACCAATAGAATCACTTTTCATGAATTGTTTAAAGACGATGTATAACAACCAAATACTAACACCTAACAAAATCATTGGTCCAAGATTAGCAACCAAAATGATCACTGCAATGAAAGCTAAAATAAATAACAATAATTTTTTCATCGAATACTGCCTCCCTTCCTTGACCTTGTATTCATCTTATCTAAAAACCTATGTAATCGTAATGAGCCTAAGCCATATTTTCATATAAGACCTAAGGCGTATTTTATGTGTGCATAGAAAAAACCAGGGCATCATTCCCTGGTTTCATGGTAAATAGAAAGTTGTTTATTAAATTTTATCAAACATGTTTACAGCCACTTCAATACAGCGTATTTTTCTAATGAATAATCAGTACCGTGATCACTTGCTAATTTCTTCAAAGTTTTCCGTTGCTGTTTTGGATTCCCATCCATAAACTACTTCTTATTCAACATGAACAACTCTTGTGTTTGCAACCATGTCATGAAATCCCTTTTTTTCTTTATTAAAAGCTACAATCAGATAGAGTAAATGTAGGAAAAAGAATGTTTTATAAATAAATCTCGTGATGACCTCTCTGAAAATTAAATCCCCCCACTCGAGTGGTTGATGATCAACTCGGATTACTTTTAGTCCAAAAATCATTTTCCCCATTGTTTGACCTAATTTTTTTGTCAAAATTAAAAAGTACAAATAAAACACAATTGCTGCCATAATACCATGTAGTGTCCAAATATTTATATAGATTTCGGCACCTTCATTCATAAATCTCAACGGACTAAGTAAGATACCATTAATACTAAATATAATCAATAAGTCTGCCAAAAAGGCCCAAAACCGCATCCAAAACCCAGCAAATCGATCGGTTCCTTGTTGATCAACTGGGGTTTCTTCTATAGATTTATCCGGACTCTTTAACCCGCTATTCTCATCATTTTCTATTATTGTCATTGTTGGTATCCTCCTTATCTAGAATATAAGTACATGGCACGTGGTCCACTTGAATCCCGAATCATATTCATAATTCCTTGTAGCTCAGTATCTTTTCTAAAGATGTTTTGAGCAGAATAGTTTAAAAGTCCCCAAAAACCTTGGCTGACTTCATATTCAACTACCTGTGCATTTTCTAATTGGTAATCGTTTTGCATGAAAGCAATGGTATCTTCAAGTGAACCAACCTCATCAATTAACCCATTTTCCTGTGCTTGCTTTCCTGTATAAATACGCCCATCAGCTAATTTCCTTACATCTTCTTCAGCCATCCCACGACCTTCAACAATCACTTGAACAAAATCATCAAATAATTCATCAATCATTGTTTGTAATATTCCTTCCTCTTCATCAGTCATTTCTCGTGAAGAAGACATAATATCTTTAAACTCACCACTTTTAATCGTGTTAAAATCAATTCCCAATTTATCCGCTAACTCAGCATAATTCACAGATTCCATAATCACACCGATTGATCCTGTTAATGTAGCTGGATGGGCAACTATTTTATCAGCTGGTGCTGACACATAATATCCCCCTGAAGCTGCCGTATTTCCCATGGACACATACAATGGTTTATTATACTTTTCTTGGACTTCTACTAACCGAGCATGGATTTCAGCACTTTCAACGACACCACCACCAGGTGTATTCACATTCAAAATAATCCCATCAACACTCTCATCTTCCCCTGCATGGGTAATACTTTGTAAAAACTGACGATGATCATAAATCATTGGATTAGAAAATGGTAAGGAACCCATATCTTGAATAATCCCGTCTAGGTTAAGTACTACAATTTTTTGATCAAAATCCCCTTCTTGAATTACTTTTTCATCAAAGTAAATTTCATTGCTAACAAATCGATCTAATGAATCTGTATTTGTTAATGATAGCTGGTAAAATACTGAGACAAAAAATAATCCTATTGCTAAAATTAATGCTGCCCAACGTTGTCCACTCATCTAAAAGCTCCTTTTATGTAGTTTTTAATAATCATGATTGCTTCGTCTTCATATGTATTCTAACATAATTTCATTTATCGTAAATATCTGCTTTTTACATCAATTCTGATAATAATTGATATGACCTTCTTCTTGCTTCATAACTGTGGGTGATCGTCACAACCATCAATTCGTCGTTACTGGTATTTTTATCTATGACCTGTTTATATTGTAGATTTTCAAAAAGTGACATATATTTTAGTCAGGAAAGCTTCTCAAATTTTTCATTGAGTAAAATAGTATGTCATTGTATAATCAAGGGAACACACGATCTATAGGAGGTGTTTTGTATAAATGAAAATATATGAAGCAGCTTATTTAGCAGGGATTATAGATGGAGAAGGAAGCATAATGCTTACCAGAATGCATAAAGGTGAAAATAGAAGGCCAAGTATTACTATCTCTTCTTCTGATATGGAATTATTAATGTATGTACAAAAAATTGCAGGGGGAAGAATCTATAGTAAAAAAAATTATCAACCTAACATTCATAAGGATTCATATACACTAGTCATTAAAAAAAAGGACGAGGTTTTTCGTTGTCTCAAAGAAACATATCCTTTCTTAAGAATTACTCAAAAAAGCAAACGTGCAAAATGGATTCTTGACCATTATAATTCAGTAACACCCAGAAATGGAAAATATACTGAAAAAATGCTTATAGAAAAACTACAATTTGAAGATGCTTTTTTCAAATTTTGAACAATAAAAAAACCACCAAATTTAAAATTTGATGGAGACGGTGGGACGCATTATTCCATTCTTTCGAAATGGTACTGACTATATCTTGAACCAATATAAATATTGGTTCCTCGGCGTATTATGCAGAATATATTTTTTACCTTATAAAGGCAAGATTCCACATCCTAGTACTACCAAATTATTGGCAGCCTATAAGTCGATACATGGCTGTTGGATTACTCCACATACCACTCGGTATTGCCTTATTGCTTCACTTTTAAAATATAGCAACTTAGATTTCACCGATAAAGCCGAGTTTTCACTATTGTGTTACCACAATAGGCGACTATTTACTAATCGAACCCACGTCCAAAGATATCGCCACTCAGGCGTCTACG
>Ga0209487_1002910_pt1 | contig 13662 bp, 20 predicted proteins | sample Poulit2012_FD_187524 | JGI IMG/M metagenome (GOLD analysis project Ga0209487, IMG submission 187524) | Agricultural soil microbial communities from Georgia to study Nitrogen management - Poultry litter 2012 (SPAdes) (version 2) | ecosystem: Environmental > Terrestrial > Soil > Agricultural land... | reverse complement strand
TTACACGGGGCCTTAGCTCAGCTGGGAGAGCGCCTGCCTTGCACGCAGGAGGTCAGCGGTTCAATCCCGCTAGGCTCCATATATTAAAGTTAGTCTGGAAGTTAGATTTCCAGGCTATTTTTATATAAAAAATGCTTCCATAGCTCAGTAGGTAGAGTGCTTCCATGGTAAGGAAGAAGTCGCCGGTTCGAATCCGGCTGGAAGCTTAATAAAGAAGTCTATAGCCATAAGGGTTGTAGGCTTTTTTATTGTTTAGAATAACTTTAAATAAAATTATTTGTTGCCCAATTGTTGCCCATTTTAAAAAAAGAAAAACACCATATAATAATATGATGTTTAAATGTAATCTTCATCAAGCATATCTGCAATTTTTTGATCTGCTTCTTCCAGGTAATGACCGTATATATTCATTGTTGTATTTATATTGGCGTGTCCAAGTCTTTTTGAAATTGAATATATATTAGCACCTTTATTAATCAAATCAGTAGCTGCACAATGTCTGAGGTCATGAAATCGTATTTTCTTTAATAATGGTTTACCTTCATCTTTAAGTTGTTTATTGACTCGTTTTAAGAATCTACACCACCATTTGTTAGGAACATCTGGAAATAAAGGCTTTCCAAAATCAGATGAAAATACAAATTGATACTTTCCACCTTCCCACAATTCGCTTGTTTCCATTCGGTCAGTTTTCTTTTTATAAATATGTTTCTTTAATACTTCCATAAATTTAGCAGGTGGTGCAACTTTTCGATTAGAGCCTTTAGTTTTAGGTTCTTTCAACTGATAACCATGTTGTTTAGTATACGATAGTGAATTTCTTACATGAATGGTATTGGTTGAAAAATCTACATCTTCCCACTGTAACGCCAATATCTCACCTTTACGCATACCAGTTAAAAGAGCTAGTTTAATGATAGTCACCATTTGTTTATTGTCTTGTTCATTCAATAATAAATGTAGCTGCTTTAATTCATCTGAATCATAAACTTGTCCTTCTTTATAAGTAACAGATGGTCTGTCCACTTTATCTACAGGATTACTTTTTAATACATCATTTTTAACAGCTAAATTAAATATACTATTTATTATATTGAAGTTTTTAATCATAGATGAAGATGAAAGACCTTCTTTTTCTAAATCATCAATATAATTACTTATATGGATAGGTTTAATATCTTCTAACTTAAAATAGCCCAAAATAGGTATAATACGAGCGTTTAAAACATAATCATATGATTCAATAGTAGATGGTGCTAAACGCTTTAAAGCTTCATTTCTCCATATTTTAATGTAGTTACTTAGTAAAGTATAAGATGGTGCAACGTATTCTCCAACATCTATTTCAGTAACGAATGCAGCAAGCTCTTTTCTTGCTTCTGTTTTATTCTTAGATCTAACTGTTTTAGTTTTTCTTATCCTTTTACCTTTTGAATCGTAACCTACATGATAAACCAATAAGTATGAGCCATTACCTCTATCTTGAATATGTCCAGCCATTTTATCACCTTCCCTTTAAGTGAATGTCTATTAATTGGTTGATGTTTTCTCTATCTTCATTAGAAATTAATTTGTCTTTATAATAAACTTTTAAATCTTTATTTGTGAGAACATTATCTAAGTATATTTTAATTAATTTGCTCTCTTTTTCTTTAGATATAATATTACGATCTTTTAGGCTATCTATTTCACTTGGACTAAGAGCAAAAGCATCAAAAAGTGAATCAACAGGGATAGAGCCGTCTTCTTCTGCATATCCAGCAGCCTTCATTAGTTCTATATAAGGAACATTTAGTCCTTTAGATAATTTTCTTATTATGTCAGGTGTAGGATTTTTATTTCTTCCTGTTTCTAATTGTGACAAATAAGGGTGTGAAATATCTGATCTTCTTGCCACTTCTCTAAGTGAGAGATTTTTGCTTACTCTTATCTCATTGATGCGTTCTCCAAATGTCATGAAATTACCACCTCATTTTTTGTTATTATAATCAGTTTAATCTACTTTGGTAGCTACGTCAAACTATATTTAAAAAATGGTTGACATATTTACCAACAGATAGTATTATTAAAAGTACAGAAAGCTAAATAGGAGGTGTAAAAATGATTGTGATGATGTTAAAAGATAATACGTCTACAAGATTATCTATTGCAAAAAAAGGGGAAAGTTTAAGAGGTTTTTCAAAGAATATAGGAATATCACATGCTTATTTATCGCAAATATTAAACGAAAAAAGAAACCCCTCACCGATAATTGCACACAAAATAGCAAAAGGTTTAGATAAAGAAATTGAGGAGATTTTTTTAATCAAAACGGTTGATGAATCTACCAACTTGAATGAGGTGAACTAATGATAAAAATATTTAACAAGCTAAATTCTTTCTTTCTCCATGATAAAGATGAAAAAGCGCCATTAAAAAATTATATATTGTTTTATGGTTGGAATGGTGCATTAATAATATATTTAGTAATAATAATAATTTTAAATATAACATTTTAAAGGAGTGGTGATTATGGAAAAAGTAAACATACCAACTATTAAAAGAAGTACATTAACAGCAAAAGAAGCAGCAACATATTTAGGTGTAAGTATAGATAAGATTTATCAAATGGTAAGAGAAAAGGAATCTATACCTCACTTTAGAATAGGTAGTCGTATTTTACTAAAAAAGGAAGCTTTAGATCAATGGATTGATGAAATGATTGAGGAGAGTATTAAAAATGAGCATTAAAAAAGACACAGATATTAGCGTATCCATGTCTTTAGAAGAAAACACCAATCTTAAAATAGCATTGGGATATGCACGTTTATTAGGTTGGAGTGTTTTTCCATTACATTCTATTATACATGAAAAATGTACATGTAACAACTTAAATTGTGAAAATAAAGGGAAACACCCTGCTACTATTAACGGTGTAAAAGATGCAACAACAGATACAGATATAATAACTAAATGGTGGACTGATAGACCATTTCTTAATATAGGAATTGCAACAGGTAAAAAGAGTGGATTCTTTGTTTTAGATATAGATACAGACTTTCATAAAGGTACTGGGATAACTGGTTTTGAAGCATTAGAAGACTTGCAACAAGAACATGGTGAATTACCATCTACTCCATATCAAATAACAGGTAGTGGAGGTAATCACTTCTTATTCAAACATGTAGAAGGTATTGGAAACAAAACTAATCTATTTCCTTCAATTGATATTAGAGGTGATGGTGGTTATATAGTGGTTAGTCCTTCTATTCATGAAAGTGGTAGGGAGTATGCTTGGGAATTAGATCATTATCCTTCAATGATGGAAATAGCAGCAGCGCCTCAATGGTTATTAGATGCACTTCTTCCTAAAACTAATGGAAAGTTTAAAGCTAGACCAGTTAGCGATTATATAAACATTCTTCAAGAAGTCCATGAAGGCGAAAGAAACAACGCTTTAATGACTTTAATAGGACACTTGATAGTTAGGTTGGATTTTCGAGAAGCGTTTGAAATTGTGCATATATGGAACGAATCAAGGGTAAATCCACCTTTAGATAAAGATACAGTTACAACAGCATTTAACAACGTTTTAAGACGTGAAACAGAAAAGAGGTGAAGGAATGGTTGAATTAGACCAAGACGCAGGTGAGAAGTTAATAAAATTCAAACAAAAGAAAGGTCAATTTTTTAATGAGAACGGTAAATTTTTGCATCACGAAATGGCAAAAACTCTAATCCATGAATATAATATCATTATTTTAGAAGGTCAAATTTATTATTATGATGGAAAGAAATATGTTCATGATGAAGGTTTTCTAAAAAAGAAAATGACAGAATTTATTGAAATGATTAAGGAAAAAGAACGCAATGAAGTTATCCATTCAATTAGATATATGGCAGATGAAAAAGAACATGCACCAATTAATTATATTGGTTTATTGAATGGAATATATGATATAGAAAGCAAAAAAATTATGGATCATACACCAGATTTAGTATTTACTAACTTAATAAATGCAAATTATAATCCTGGTGCTGCATGTAAAGATATTGATAATCTATTTTATAAAATAAGTAATAATGATAATGAAGTGATTGAGCTTCTAAAGGAAATGTTAGGCTATACAATTTACAGGTCGAATGTATTAGAAAAAGCTTTCTTGTTAAAAGGTGAAGCAGGAAGTGGTAAATCTACTTTATTAAATGCAATTGCAAAATTTATTGGTGAAGAAAATATCGAAAGTTTATCATTATCTCAATTAAACGAAAAATTTTACACTGGTTTATTAAAAGGTAAATTAGCGAATATAGGTGATGATATTCCATATAGAACAATTGGTGACACTTCTGTTTTTAAAAAAATTGCAACTGGTGAGCGTTTGATGGGCGAATATAAGGGGGAATCACCATTTCAATTTAGACCCTTTGCCAAGTTGATATTTTCTGCGAACAGAGTGCCACGAATGAATGACAATTCTAAAGCTCTAATTGATAGATTTATAATTGTTCCACTTGAAGCAAGGATTAGAGGAACTAATGAACAAGACCCGTTCTTTGAGGATAAAGTAACAACAGATGAAGCTAGAAGTTATTTGTTAAATATTGCTATTGAGTCACTGGATAAACTTTTAAAGAAAAGACGTTTTACCATTCCTCATATTGTACATGAAGAACTTAAAGAGTTTGATGTGATGAACGATCCAATAAAAGAATGGTTAGAAGAATATGAAGAAGTTGGCAAAGATTTACACGAAATGCCAGTAGCTTCTGCTTATAATGAATATAAAAACTTTTGCGAACATAACGGATATAAGTATCCGATAAGTAACAAAAAACTTACACAAGAATTAAAAAATTATGGTTATGAAACTGGTAGACCATATATTGATGGTAAACAAGTGCGAGCATATATATTAAATGGAACAATTGATATTTAACAAGACACATAAGACAGTTATAAGACACTTACAAAAACATCTGTCTTGTACTTAAAGCTATATGTATCAAGGCTTTGCATGATTACAAGACAGATAAGACACTTATTTTAACTTAGTAAGGCAATAATAGATATAGGTATATATATAAACAAACTCAAAACATCTGTCTTATCTGTCTTATCCGTCTTGTTGCTTAAAAAATACAGTCATATCAATGGTTTGTAGCAAGACAGATATAAGACAGATACAAGACACTTAGGTAAAATCAAGGTTAAAACATGAATATATGGTAAATGAGAGGTGTATAAATGATTGAAATCATTAAATTAATCGAGTATGCAGAATTAAGTGGATTCTCATTATCTGTAAATAATGATAAATTAAGAGTACGTAATGGTTCAAATCTTCCTTATCATTTAAAGCAAATGTTAATGGTTCATAAGGACGACATTTTACAACAATTAGGAGGAATGGTGCAAAATGACGGTTAAATATAAAGAACTAGCTTATGTATTAGAAACATTTAGTAATTATGATGATAGGTTATGGAAGTTATTAAAAGGGTATGATTTTGAATATCCACATATTGATAATTTTGATTATGCTGCATTGTTCCCTTACTTTGTATTAAGTGGTGCAACGATTGAACCTAGTTATGTAGGTAGTGAAGAACAGAACACACTTGTAATAAAGATAAAGATTGACGAATCAAAAGAAGAAGAATTTTATAGAAAACTACTTAATTATTTAAGCAGATTTCCATATAAAATAAATTTATTTTAATCAAGAAAATAATAAATAAAGGAGTGTTAAAACATGGAAGAAACTTATTATAAAATGTACGATATTGAACTTATAAATGGAAGAAAAGGCATGGTTACTATTCCAAAGAATATGGAAATGCAAGACTTATTAAGTAATAACGATTTCATAAGAGATCAGTTTTCCGAGAACTTTTTACGTACAAACTCAATCATAAGATATAAATTTATTGATTATCATACTGAAGGAGATGTTAAATAATGAACAATAATAAAATAATTCAAATCATACCTGCACCAGAAAACCTATATGCAATATACAAAGATGATGATAACCCAGACATTCCAATGGAAGTGAAAGTAATTTGTTTAGGTTTAACAAATGAAGGTAAAGTTATTCTTTTAGATGTTGACGATACTGGTTATATAGAAGAAGTTTCCGAAGCCTCTAACTTTCAAAGCATTGAATGGAAATAATATAAACTTCCAATTGCTCTGATAGTGATTGGAAGTATAATCACTTTTAAGTAGGTGTTTAAACTGTTTGTTCATGATTTAGATATATGTAGAAAATACATTCATTCAAGTATTATATTAGGGCGTTACAAATACCTACATGAGATTGAAAGAGATGAGTTGCTAGCAGGTGCTTACTCTGAAATTGACCATGTAACAGGCAATCAAATGGTAATAAGCACTGAATCGCTAGCACTCAATCTTATAGATCATGAAGAAGTTTACAAACGAAAAATTAAGCCATATCAAAGAGATGTCGCAATCATCAGTGAAGCATTAAACCATTTAAATGAATCAGAATTAAGCAGCTTTTATTATGCGATTAATCATGATAAAGAAATACACAAATCTAAAGAATTACAGCTAATTATTATGAAGGTTGGCGTATACATTGAAAAGAACCACCATATCAACGTAGACAGCAATTATATGGATAAAAGGATAAATTACATCAATAAGTTAATAAAAGACACTTAAACGCCGTCAAATCAACAAATACGCTTGCTAAAAGCCTATTTTTTTGTTATACTTTTAGTACCAGGTATTATGAGCAGGTATTAAATTTAAATGATATATAAAAGAGTAAGTTAAGGAGTGATTGCTTGAAGTTACTAGATAAAATCTTTGGAGTAGATAAGATACGCAAAGAGCAACAGAAACAGTTGCAAAGCGCAGAAGTAATGGGAACAGGAAGCCCTATCTTTTCGCCTTTTAGTGGTAATGCTTATGAAAATGACATATTCCGTTCTGCAGTCGATAGTATTGCTAGGAACGCAGCCAAGTTGAAAGGTAAGCATATTATTTACTCAAAGTATGAAAATTTAAGGGATACAGGCGACCCTAAACTTAATCGCATATTGAATACTAGACCCAATCCGTATATGACGGCATACGATCTTATCTATAAGCTAGTAACCCATTATTATATTAATAACAATGCGTTCGCTTACTTACAGAAAGACGATAAAGGCGATTTACAAGCCATCTATCCGTTAGCTGCTAATAACGTTGAATTTATGACAGACAATACAGGCGATATGTACGGAAGATTTATATTTTCGAGTGGAGAACAGGTTACGCTACACCTTTCAGAAATACTTGTATTAAGACGTTTCTTTAATAGTAATGACTTATTAGGCGATTCAAACAGCGCCATTTTACCTACTTTAGATTTAGCACATACACAAAGCGAAGGTATGGAACAATCAATTAAAAGTGGGGCAAGTATCAAAGGGATATTACGATATAACCAAGTGTTAAGCCCAGAAAAGCTTAAAGCAGAAAAAGACGCCTTTGTAGATGATTATTTAAACATACAAAACAACGGTGGAATTGCTGCACTAGATCAAAAGATGGACTACCAACCATTACAAACGGAAGGTATATCAATTGATGATAAGCAGCTTGAAAGTGTTAAACGCAAGATATATGACTATTTAGGGATAAGCGAAGCAATCGTTAATAGTACTTACAATGAAGATGAGTGGTCAGCATTTTATGAGTCGATTCTAGAAGGTTTAGCACTTCAATTATCATTAGAACTTACTGAAAAGGTATTTACGAAAAGAGAGCAAGCCTTTGGTAATAAAATCATCTTTGAATCTAACAGGCTACAATTTGCAAGTAATGAATCAAAAACAAAAATGCTAAAAGAGTTATTGCCATTAGGTATATTAACGCAAAATCAAGCGTTAGAGATTATGAATTTACCACCAGTAAAAGATGGCGACAAACGCATACAAACATTGAATGTTGTTAATACAGATAATGTTGATGAATACCAGATGAACAATAAAAAAGATTAATATCTTTTATTGAAAGGTGTGATGCGTATGGTGAAATAACGGTTTGTTTCAAGTTTAAGCAAGAGCGTCTTTGTCTGCTTGTACAGTGTCAAAACGCTCAATTACACGAGCAACTGTTTGATTTCTAGTAAAACGCGCTTCATTAGAGTTTGCAACGCTCTATCGAAGAATTTAAGGGGCAAGACTGGAAACCTTGCCCTTTCTCATAAGCTAATAACATCTAATTGTTGGTTTATGAGAAATATTAGAACTATCCAATCGTAAAACTAAAGGGGGAAATTGAGTTGAAAGAAACACGACATATAGAAATTAGAGCGCAACAAGATGAAAATGAAGAAATGATAATTACAGGTACGCCAATCGTATTTGATACACCTACAAAGATTAATGATCCAAAAGGCGCATACAATGAAGTGATTAGTAGAAGTGCTTTAAATGGCGTTGATTTAAACGATACAAGGCTTTTAATTAATCACAATGCAAATAGTATTCCTTTAGCAAGAACACCTAAAACAATGACATTAAGCGTTGATGATGAAGGTGTACACATGAGAGCAATCCTACCCAATACAGAAGAAGGTAAGGGCGCTTTTCAGGCAGTTAAGCGCCAGGATATGGACGGCATGTCTTTTTCCTTTACATGTGATAGTGACGGTAGTCATTATGACGCAGAAACAAGAACGAGAACGATATCAAAGTTTAGAAAGATATATGAGTGTAGTCTCGTAAATTATCCTGCGTATCAAACAACAAGTTTAGAAGCTCGAAGTCAGATTGATGAAGCTGAAAAGATGAAGCAGGAACGAGAAGAAGCACTTATAACAGTAAACAAAATATTATTTGGGGGTCATCAATAATGGAGTTTAGAACAGTACAAGAAGCATTTAATCATTACAGAACACAAGAAAAGGAAAACTTAGAAAAGCGTGCGCAGGATATTAAAACAACAATTGAAACTGATCCAGACGCAGATGCAATAACTTTAAAGGTTGAAGCAAAAGGAATCGAAGAAGCATTAAACAATTTAAACGACAAAACACAAGATAATGGAGATGATGAAGAAATGAACGAACGCCAACAATTTAACCCAATTACAGGTACTAACTTTAATCAAACACAAACACCAAAAGGCGATGTATTTGAAAGCCCAGAATATCGTAACGCTTTCTATAAAACATTGTTAGGTCAAAAGCTAGATGATGTCGAACAGCGCACATTTAACCAAGCAATGGAACAACAAGAAGTAGAACGTAGAGCAGATGACTTTAACACGACAACAGATAGCGCAGCAGTATTGCCTACTGAAACACTAAACGAGGTTATTGCTAAAGCACGTAAGCAAGGTGGACTAATTGAGCATGTAAGAAGTTTCAACATTCCTACTAACATTAGTGTACCAATTGGAACACCAGCAACTAAAGCACAATGGCATACAGAAGGCGAGCAGGTAGAAGGCGATAAAGTTGAAACAGTAGCAGTTGAGTTTAACGGCTATGAAATTCTTAAAGTATTCTCAATTTCTGCAGCAGCTAAAAAGATGTCTATCCAAGCGTTTGAAGCATATCTTATTGATGAACTTACTAACGCAGTAATGGCAGCAATCGCAGACGCACTAGTTAATGGTACAGGTAACAAGCAAGGTACAGGACTTGAAAAAGGTATTACATGGAACGCTAGCAACAAGATTGAATATGCTAAAGACGGCAACCCAGAATATACAGATTTCACAAAATCATTAGCAATCTTGAAGCGTGGATATGCAGCAGGTGCAAAATTTGCTATGAGTAACGCTACACTTTACAACCATGTATATAGTTTAGTAGATGGCAACGGTAGACCGTTATTTATTCAAGACCCACAAAATGAATCAATTGGGCATATCTTAGGTAAAGAGGTTATTGTTGATGACAATATCGAAGACGGTACTATCATCTTAGGTAACTTTGAATACATGGGGTATAACCTACCAGAAGGCTTAATGCTTGAAGTATCAAGAGAATCAAGTTTCCGTAGTGGACTTGTTGATTATAGAGCTATGGCAATCGCAGATACTAAACCATTAGTAAAAGAAGCGTTTGTTAAATTAGTTGAAGCAACAGCATAAACAATACTCATATTAAGGGGGTACTCATAATTGAGTATTCCCTTTTTTACAATAAAGGAAGGTGGGAACTTATGTTAATCAGTATGGAAGAAGCAAGGGAAACATTAAGATTAGACGGTACAGACAACGACATCATCATACAGCCATTAGTTGAAGCTATACCAAGTTACTTGGAAGTAGCAACAGGCAAGGACTGGACAAAAGAGCCAGACAACAGACTTGCACAAACAACAGCTAAGTTTATCTTACAATTATGGTATGAGCCAGAAGACGCAAACAGCGCAGCACTCAAGCGAACGATTGATACATTGCTTACAGCGCTAACTGCATTGGGAAGAAAAAGATAATGCTTGATCGTGAGATATCAAAACCTTTTTACAATTCTATTGAATGGAAAAAATGTCGAGAAGGATATATGAACTCACAAAATTATATATGTGAGAGATGTCGAAGTGTAGCAACGGTTTGCCACCATAAAGAACACATCACAGAAGCTAATATAAACAATCCGAACATTACATTAAGTTGGGATAACTTAGAAGCAGTCTGTCATACGTGCCATAACCAGGAACACTTTGGAAGTAGTGTAATAAGAGAAGGATTGTTATTTGATGAAAAAGGAAATCTTAAAAAAGTATTTTAGAAAAAATAAATAATAAATAATAAATAATTTTAAAAAATAAAAAAAATAAAAAAAATAAAAAAATAATCCCCCTTTATCTTTTTAGAAAACAAAAGAAAAAAATACGGCGCCCAACATTAATTTTCCTCTGCATGAGTTTTTGTAAAACGGGGTAGGTCAAATAAGGTCAAAGAAAGGACTGATATGTTATGACTAATCAAAAGAAGTCGCCAATGTCAATGGATATGGTAAAAGTTAAGAAGTTATTAGATAACGTACAAGAAGATAGACAACCAATCGCTTTAAACTTATATGATGAGCTAGTATTCATGAATAGTACAATGCGCATGTTAAAAAGCCAAGTTGAGCGAGATGGCGCAGTTGAAGATTTTAAGAATGGATCACAAGAATTTTTAAGAGAACACCCAGCATTAACAGCCTATAATAAAACACTTCAACGTTATATGCAGGTATATAAACAAATTATTGATTTATTACCTAAAAGTAATGAAAATAATGAAACTGATGAATTAATGGACTTCATATCTCAATGATATTAGTTATAAATAATATACCGAGTACAAATCTATTTAAAACACTTAAAACGCCTACAATCGCATATTTAAGCATTCTATGAGGGAAGGAGGTTTTTAATTGAATTATATCCAACAATATTGGCAAAAGATACAAGATAAAGACATAACGGTGTCTAATCGTGTATATAAGCAGTATGAGAAGTTAATCTATGAAATAGATAATCCAGGTCAATATGTATTTGATGAAGCAAAAGCCAATAAGCCTATTGAGTTTATAGAAACATTTACCCGACATAGTAAAGGAAAGTGGGCAGGTAAACCAGTTGAATTGGAGTTGTTTCAAAAAGCGTTTATTGCTGCACTGTTTGGTTTCGTAGATAAAGATACAGGTTTAAGACGATTCAAGGAATCAATGTTCTATGTAGCTAGAAAGAACGGTAAAACAACCATGTTAGCAGGCATCGCCTTGTATATGATGATTGCAGACAATGAAGGTGGAGCTGAGATATTTTCACTAGCTAGTAAAAAAGACCAAGCAGCACTTTTATTTGATGAAGCCCACAACATGATTAAACAATCGCCATATTTATCAAAACATGTACGAAAGCGTAAGAGTGATTTATACTTTGACGCTACTTACTCCAAGATGGAAGCATTAAGTAAAAACTCCAACTCACTTGACGGAAAAAACGCACATTTAGCAGTAATTGATGAATTGCATTCAATCCAAGATAGAAACATATACGAGGTAATGAAACAATCACAATCTGCACGTGATCAACCTTTATTAATCATGATTACAACAGCAGGCACACAAAGAAATACTATTTTTGATGAAATGTATGAGTATGCTAGTAATGTTGTAGACGGTACTTTCACAGATGATACATTTTTACCTATCATGTATGAGCTAGACGACAAAGAAGAATGGAAAAGCGACAATTTAGACGTATTCATGAAGGCTAACCCTGCATTAGGTAGTATCAAAAGTGAAGATGATTTACTTCAAAAGATACAACGTGCCAAGAATAACCCTAATGAGCTTACAGGACTACTTACGAAAGACTTTAATATTAGGGAAAGTGTCCATAACTCATGGTTGACTTTTGATGATATAAACAATGAAGAAACCTTTGATATAGAAGATTTTAGAGGTGCTTATGCGATTGGTGGTGCAGATTTAAGTATCACAACAGATTTATCAGTAGCAACTTTGCTTATGATAGATCCAGAAACAGAAAAGCGTTATATCCATCAAATGTATTTCTTACCTAGAGATAACTTTGAGCAGCGTGTCGAGATTGAAAAGATACCTTATGATAAATGGCATGAGCAAGGCTTATTAAGGCTATGTAACGGTAATACAATCAATTACAGCGACATCACAGCCTGGTTTATAGAAATGCTTAACGATTATGATTTAACGCCACTATGGATATATTACGACAATTACAGCGCAAGGTATTGGGTAGATGAGATGGAACAATACGGCTTTAAAATGGAACGCTGCCAACAAGGGGCAAAAACTTTGAGTTTACCTATGCAGCACATGGGCGCTGACTTACAAGCTAAGAAAATCAACTATAACAACCACCCTATTTTAAAATGGTGCTTAACCAATACAGGGATAGAAACAGATAGAAACGGTAACATTGTACCAATTAAAAACCAATCGCCAAAAATGAGAATAGACGGTACTTCAAGCATGTTAGACGCTTATGTAGGCTTGATGGATCATTACGAAGAATTTATAAGAGCGCAATAGGAGGTAATTTACATGGAAACTACAAATTATAATAGAAATAAAAACTATAAAAAAGATAAGAAACTTACAATCATGGAACTTAAAGAGCCAGATAACGGTTTACCAGGTAGACCAAGATTAATACCTATTCCTGGTGGCGAGAATATATGGGCATATTATAGACATGCAAGCGCAAGTGAGGTTAATAACGCAGGACTTGCAGGTCATAAAGTAGAAGCAATATTTCATATTAATTGGCGTGATGATATTAACCATAAAATGCAGATACAATATAGAGGTAAAGACTATAAAATCACACGTATAGATGACTTTGAAGGCTACAAGAAAGACTTAAAAATATATGCTTACCTTACTAACCCTTAGAACTGAATTTGTTGCCCAGATGTTGCCCAATTCAGACAACAAGCTTCACATTTAACTATTTTAAATATTATGTATCGTTCAACAATGCTTATATGTCAATACTTAAACGACTAAACCATAATTGATAAAGTTGAATATACATAAATGGTAAGGAAGAGGTCGTCGGTTCAAATCCGACTGGAAGCTTAATAAAGAAGTCTATAACTAAAAGTTGTAGGCTTTTTTATTTTGTTTGTCGATAATAGCTGTAAGAACAGTTAAAATAAAAGCG
>Ga0209487_1002909_pt1 | contig 13664 bp, 10 predicted proteins | sample Poulit2012_FD_187524 | JGI IMG/M metagenome (GOLD analysis project Ga0209487, IMG submission 187524) | Agricultural soil microbial communities from Georgia to study Nitrogen management - Poultry litter 2012 (SPAdes) (version 2) | ecosystem: Environmental > Terrestrial > Soil > Agricultural land... | reverse complement strand
CCAAATATCACTTGGATTGGCCATCCTCATCGTTAAATACTCATTCTGCTTGTTATTTCGACCAACATAAATCGTCGTCCCATCCGATGCCGTAAACTGTTCAGGTTTTGGTTTTGCTGGTTTATTTTTTCTCTGATTCTTCTTTCGATTTGCTTTTAAATAACCCTCTTCACGCAATTCATTCCTAATTTCTTCAATATCATCAAGCCGAGCGTTCTCTAATTGCTGTAACAATCGCTCGAAGTAATCGATCTCAAGCTCAGCTTTCCGAATTTCTCGCCTCAATGTCATTCGTGACCTCTTCAGTTTCTGGTATCTTTTAAAGAAGCGCTGGGCATTTTCGCTTGGTGATTGATTCGGATCTAAATGAATCGTTAATTTACTTTGATCAGGATCATAATAATCAACAACTGTCACTTCTTCGTCACCTTGCTTGACTAAATGTAAGTGCGCTGTCAGTAATTCCCCTTGCTTTTGAAAATGATCCGCACGCTCAGCACTTTTTAAGCTCTGTTGCTGTTTTTTGATTTTACGCTTATTTTTAGCTAACTCATTATTAATCAATCGGCTTAAATCGCCAACTTGTTGCTTCACTCGATCGCGACTCGCCTTATCCGCATAAAACGTATCAAGCATTTCACCAACCGAGTCAAACGATTCCTTTGCTTCTGAAAACTGCTCCAAATCAAAAACGTGGAAATCTTCTTTTTTTCCTCGATCAATCACTGGACAAAAATTCCCCTGTCTCGTCTGTTCTATGAACGAGACAAATTGACCGGCTATAGCTGACGCGGATTGAGTTTCAGCCCGACTCACAACTTCCTTAGCAATTAAAGGGGAGATCCCCATAAAACGTCTGACAAGCGTTTGTGAGAAGTCATCATCTGATGTTTCAAGTTCCTTTGTAATCAATGATTGATCAGTTATAAATGGATCACGTTTATTCTGATCTGGTGGATAGATATAATCTCGACCAGGTAAGACGGTCCGGTAGCGACTCTGATTAGGGGAAATATGCTTAATGCTATCAAGGATGTGATCTTTATCCTGATCAATTAAAATGACGTTGCTGTGTTTACCCATGATTTCTACAATCAGTTTTTTCTTAACTTGATCACCAATCTCATCTGTTCCACTAAACGAGATTTCAATAATTCGTTCGTTTTTATATTGAATAATCTCTTCAATAAAACTTCCAACTAAATACTTTCTTAACACCATACAAAACATCGGTGGTTTTGCTGGGTTTTGTTGTTTTGTCGATGTTATATGAATCCGTGCATAACTTGAGTGCGCGGAAATTAATAATTGATGATTTTGACGATTATGTCTAACTTGAAAAATTAATTCAGTCTCTGTCGGCTGGTATACTTTCAAAATGCGACCACCCGTTAATTGTTCGCTCAATTCATTTGCAATCGCATGCGTGACAATACCATCAAATGCCATTGTAATCACCTCGTATCAGTCATTATAACATGTTTCGATTTGGACATGCATATAATCACATGAACAAAGCGTATTGGAGGGTTGCATATGGAGTGGTATAAAATGTCTGTTAATCAAACGTTAAATACAGTGGGCAGTCAGGCTAACTTTGGTTTGCCTGAGGCGATTGCGATAAAGCGTCTGAAAAAGTTTGGTAAAAATCAATTGACCGAAGCCAAACCCCCTTTTGCCCTTGCTCTATTTTTAAAACAATTTAAAGACTTTATGGTCATCGTTCTTTTAATTGCAACATTTATAGCAGCCTATTTGGGTGAAGTGGTCGATGCGACAGTCATTGTAGTGATCGTTTTTATCAACAGTATCCTTGGATTTGTCCAGGAAAATCGTGCTGAAAAATCATTAGCAAAACTAAAAGAGATGGCTAATCCAGTGGCTCAGGTCTGTCGAGATGGTAAGTGGTCGACGATTCCTTCAAGTGATTTAGTTGTTGGTGATCTTGTTCGATTAAAAAGTGGCGATCGAGTGGCAGCGGATTTGCGAATTGTTAAAAGTTCACAATTAGCTATAGAAGAATCTGCGATCACTGGCGAAACCCTGCCGATTAATAAAACAAATCAAGTGATTAAAGCAAATCAATTAAGCAGTGGGGATCAAAAGAATATGGCATTCATGAGTTCACTAGTCACCTCGGGACATGGAATTGGTGTCGTCGTTGCGACCGGAATGGATACATTAGTGGGCCAGATTGCTGATCTAATCGTTCAAGCACCAAAACAAATTACTCCGCTTGAAAAGAGATTACAAAACTTAGGGAAAATCCTCATCTTTGTGTCCATTCTTTTAACAGCCATGGTTGTTGGTGCTGGTATTTGGCAGGGGCAACCAATCTATCATATGTTTCTTTCAGGTATTTCACTTGCTGTAGCTGTTATTCCGGAAGGCCTGCCTGCTATAGTAACGGTTGTTTTATCACTTGGTGTCCAACGGATGATAAAGAAAAAAGCTATCGTACGGAAATTAAGTGCCGTTGAAACCCTAGGGAGCACATCTGTGATTTGCTCTGATAAAACGGGAACTTTAACAGAAAATCGGATGACAGTCGTTGAGTTTTTTCTAAACAAACGTCTTTTTCAAGTGAGTGGTGGTTATGGGTTAACTGGCGACATCAGTCAAGCTAACAATTCAGTCGAAGAAAAAATGGTCGAGCGCTTTTTACAATATGGTTCTATCTGTGGACAAGCTGAGTTTTTAAAGCGAGAGGGCGAACCGGTAGTCGAGGGTGATCCTACCGATGCGGCCATGATGATGGTTGCTGCTAAAAAGAATAAGGATTTAATGAGCAACGATAACATTAAGAAAATTAAAGAATTTCCCTTTGATTCAGATCGAAAGAGAATGTCTGTCGTCATTAAAGATAGAGAAAACTATTTTGCCATCGTTAAAGGAGCCCCGGATATTCTATTAAACAAGTCAACTCAAATTGAAGAAAACGGTCATATCATCAGACTTGATCCAAATCGTCGGACTGTCATAAAAAATAGAATGAACTCAATGGCGCGTAAAGCCTACCGAACGATAGCTCTTTGCATCAAACCACTTAGTCATCCCAATCGATTAAAAGTCGAAGAGGTTGAAGGAGATTTGATTTTTATGGGGCTGGTTGGTATTGTTGATCCTCCAAGACCTGAAGCAAAAGCATCAATTGAAAAATGTAAATCAGCTGGTGTTAAAACAGTGATGATAACAGGTGATCATGTCGAAACAGCAAAAGCGATTGCCACAGAATTGAAGATCCTCCCAGATGGAGGGCAGGTGATCACTGGGAATCAGTTAGAGTTAATGACGGATCAAGAATTGACAGCGCAAGTTGATCAAACCTATGTTTTTGCACGGGTCACACCGAAAGACAAATTAAGAATTGTACGAGCATTACAAGACTTGGGTCATATTGTTGCCATGACGGGTGATGGCGTGAATGACGCACCTGCTTTAAAGGCGAGTGATATTGGAGTAAGTATGGGTAAGACAGGAACCGACGTTGCAAAAGAAGCATCAGATTTAATTTTATTAGATGATAATTTTGCAACAATTGTCAGTGCGGTTGAAGAAGGCCGTCACATCTATGAAAATATAAGAAAATTTATTCGCTATTTATTAGCATCAAATGTTGGTGAGATTTTAGTCATGTTATTCGCCATGCTATTAGGCTTTCCTCTTCCTTTAATGCCCGTTCAAATACTCTGGATAAATCTCGTCACAGATGGCTTACCAGCTTTAGCACTCGGGATGGATCCAGCAGAAGACAATTTGATGAAACAACCACCTCGACATATTAAAGAAGGAATTTTTGCTCGAGGACTTGGTGCAAAAATAATCTCGAGAGGATTTTTGATCGGATGTGTCAGTTTTTTAGCTTTTATTTTAGCTTATCAAAACGGAAATCAATCTCTCGAATATGCAAGAACTATCGCATTCGTCACACTTGTTATGGCTCAGCTCATACACGTATTTGATTGCCGAAGTGAACGCTCCATTTTTGACCGAAATTTATTTGGAAATCGTTATTTAATTGTCGCTGTGATTTCTTCATTTGCCTTAATGCTTCCAGTCATCTATGTTTCGTCTTTTCAAGCTGTTTTTTACACGGTGTTTTTGTCTGTAAGAGATTGGATTACCATCTTTCTTTTGAGTTCAATTCCAACAATCATCTTTGGTTTTACAAAGCGCTGAGAAGTCGTGTATACTAGTGTTACTAGGGGGGTAGTTGAAAGACTATCCTTTTTTAATCAAGTGAATATTGAGGGTGCAATCAATGGTAAAAAGTATGACAGGTTATGGTCATGTTGATTATAGACATGAAGACGCAAAAATTAATTTAGAAATAAGAACAGTTAATCATCGCTTCTTAGATCTATCATTAAAGTTTCCAAGCGTGTTTAACCCTTATGAGGATCAAATAAAAGCTATCCTTAGCAAACAGTTTAAACGAGGGCGAATCGAACTTACGATAAATAGCGAAGGAAGCGGTCTTGGGCATCAATCCATCGATGTGAATTGGTTGTTACTTGATCAGTACAATCAAGCTTTTCAGTCCATTCAATCGCGCTACCCCGATACAGCTCAAATGATGGTTAATGGCTTGCCAGATCTCACGGATATTTTTCAGGTCACTGAGAATCATGTTGTTGATCAAAAGTTCATTGATATTGTTCTCGAAATGGTTGAAAAAGCTTGTGTACAAGTGAATAAAATGCGTTCAATCGAAGGGCAGAAATTGGCTGAGGATATCGAAAGACGTATCAGTCGATTAAAAGAGCTCGTTAATAACTTAACTGAACAACGAGAGATCATTAAAAAGCAACATTACCAGCGGATGGTCGATCGACTCAATGATTTACTATCAAAAAATGATCTCACACAGGATGATCGCTTCTATCGTGAATTAGCAGTTTTAGCTGAAAAAGGTGATTTAACGGAAGAGTTAATCCGAATTGATAGTCACATTGATCAAATTGCGTTATTATTAAATCAGTCAGGAGAAGTGGGTCGTAAGCTTGACTTTATCACTCAAGAGTTAATCCGTGAATCGAATACGATTGGATCAAAAGCTAATGACCCAATGATCAGTGAATATGTTGTTGATTTAAAGGCAACAATTGAAAAGATCAAAGAGCAAGTGCAAAATATTGAATAACGAGACAAAAGATTGATTGTTTCGATTTTAATCGTTAAAATGAGATAGATGAAACAAGCGGTTCGTATGGTTCAAAGTTAACTCAATCAGTTAATAAATGACATAGGCTATAGATAGAAAAAACGCCTGTTAAAAGAGTTACATTTATGAGCATTACATATTTATTTATCCTCAAGTTTTATGTGGGATAAGTCTGTTTGTATGACAAAGGGGGATGTCGCTTGGATTTAAAACTAATAAACGTCGGTTTTGGTAATGTTGTTTCTGCAAGTCGAATTATTACGATTGTGTCACCAGAGTCAGCACCGATCAAGAGAATTATTACTGTTGCTCGAGATAATAATAAATTAATTGATGCAACTTATGGAAGAAGAACACGGGCTGCTATCATTACAGATAGTGATCATGTTGTTCTATCTGCTGTTCAGCCAGAAACAGTCGGACAACGCGTTTCCAATCATGAAGAAGAGTTGCAGGAATAACAGCTAATCTAGGGAGGAAAAATGGATTGATTGAACAAAAGGGAATTTTATTTATTTTGTCTGGTCCATCTGGTGTAGGCAAAGGCACAGTCAGAAAAGCTTTATTTGAAAAAGATACAAACTTACAGTATTCCATTTCAATGACAACACGTGATAAGCGACCAGGTGAAGAAGAAGCGGTAGATTATTTTTACCGTACAAAGGAAGAATTTGAAGAGCTCATAAAAAAGAACCAATTCTTAGAACATGCTAAGTATGTCAACAACTATTATGGAACACCACGCGATTATGTCGAAAAAACCTTGGATGAAGGAAAAGATGTTTTCTTGGAGATCGAAGTGCAAGGTGCATTACAAGTCAGAGAAAACTTTCCAGAAGGGGTATTCATTTTTCTGTTCCCACCTAGTTTAGAAGAATTGAAGAACCGAATTATCAATCGGGGAACAGAGACTGAAAAATCAGTTGTCAATCGCTTAAGAGCTGCTAAAGATGAAATTGAGCTGATGGATGCTTATGATTATGTCGTTGTGAATGATTATGTCGATCATGCGGTAGAAACGATTCAAGCGATTGTAAAGAGTGAGCATTGTAAACGTGAACGTGTCGCAAGTGAGTATAAGAAACTTTTGGAGGTGACGGAATCATAATGTTAGAACCATCAATTGATCAATTACAAACAAAAATTAATTCCAAATATACATTAGTGACTTTATCTGCAAAAAGAGCTCGTCAGATTAAAGAGCATAATATTGTCCAGATTGAAGAACCAAAGGCTAAGAAAGATGTTGGTATTGCTTTAGAAGAAATTTACGCAGGCAAATTAACCTTTATGCCTGCGCCAAAATCCAAATAAAAAGACAGTGTGAGACTCGTCTGAAAATGCCCCCTCGTTTGCCATTTGACAGACGAGGGGTTTTAATCTACTCCACTTTTTTCGAATGAATTTTATAATTATTTAATGAGTGACAACACACGAATTACATTGTTGAGCGTTATTCCGTGATTTCCACTCTGGGTGGACGCTTTCCGCGGGCACGCCCTCAACTTTTATTGCTCCACTCCCGTGTCGCAATAAGGATTTTCGGAGCTGTGCTTTTCCCGCTGGAGTCGCCACCCGCCGTTTCAATCACTTAAATTAGCTTTCTTATTTACGTATGGTATCATCACTATATTTACATTAATTCGTGTTTCTCTAAATGTCTTTGAGTTCTGAAATTGATTCATTCACTTAAATTTCAAAAAGGAAGTGATCTTGTGTTAACGGATAAAAAAATTGTTCTCGGTGTCACAGGTGGCATTGCTGCTTATAAAGCAATTGCTCTAACGAGTAAACTATCCCAAGCAGGTGCCACTGTTCAAGTGATTTTAACAGATGGTGCACAGGAATTTGTCACACCATTATCATTTCAAGCAATTTCACGTCAACCTGTTTACACGGATACCTTTGATGAACTTGATCCGGGGAAAATTCAACATGTCGATTTGTCCGACTGGGCTGATCTATTTATTATTGCACCTGCAACCGCAAATTTAATTGGGAAGTATGCCAATGGAATTGCAGATGACATGTTGACAACGACATTATTAGCGACAACAGCTCCGGTCTATATAGCGCCAGCGATGAATGTCGACATGTATGAGCATCCCGCTGTTCAGGAAAATCTTGATCGTTTACAAAAACGTGGTGTTCAATTGATTGATCCAAATGAAGGGTATCTAGCATGTGGCTATACGGGTAAAGGGCGCTTAGCTGAGCCTGAGGATATTGTTGCTTATCTAGAAAGCAAGTTTTCAAGCAATCAACTTTTAGCTGGTAAAAACATTTTAGTGACAGCTGGACCAACTCAAGAAAAAATTGACCCCGTTCGTTATTTAACAAATTACTCGTCTGGTAAAATGGGATTTTCAGTAGCTGAAGCTGCTGCTGAGATGGGTGCAAATGTCACACTTGTTGCAGGGCCTGTTGATTTGCCGACGCCTAAACATGTGAACCGGATCGATGTGATTTCAACTGAAGATATGTATCAAGCAGTACTTAAGCATTTTCCGACTCAAGATATTGTGATCAAGTCTGCAGCTGTTTCTGATTACCGTGCCAAAAAGCAAGCGACAGAAAAAATCAAGAAACAATCTGAACAAATGTCAATCGAAGTTGAGCGAAATAAAGATATCTTGAAAACACTGGGTAAACAAAAAACAGATCAATTTTTAGTTGGATTCGCAGCAGAAACGACTGATGTAAAACGTTATGGCCAGGAAAAATTAACGGAGAAAAATCTTGATGCGATTGTCATCAATGATGTATCAAAAGAAGGCATTGGTTTTGGTTCTGATGACAATGAAGTCCTGATTTTATTAAAAGATGGGGAAGAGATCGCAATCAATAAAACAAGCAAGTTAGTGATTGCCAGACAATTGCTTAGTAAAATTGCAGAAAAGTTAAAGGCTGAAGATTAGTGAATATCGCGAAAGTTGTGGTTGACGTTCCAGCATCACAAACAAATAAAGTCTATGATTACCTGATTCCCGAATCATTGTCTGGAACGATTGAAATCGGGATGCGGGTGATCGTACCATTTGGACCGCGGACCATCATGGGCTATGTTCTAGAATTAACTGACCATAGCGATATTGAGAACTTAAAGCCTATCAAAAGCCTGATGGATATCTCTCCTATTTTAACAAAAGAATTCATTGAACTGGGTAAGTGGCTTGCTAATCATACAATGAGTTTTTATATATCGGCTTTTCAAGCAATTTTACCTCAAGCATTGAAGGCTGATTATCAAAAAATCTTACACCGTTTGACAACCGAATCACTACCAGAACCATTAGAAACCATTTTTTCAGAACGTGATTATTTGGATTATGCTGAACTTGAAGATCAATCTATCCCTCTTGCGACAATTAAAAACGCAATTGAAGACGGGGATTTAGAAGTTATTTATCAAGTCAAAAGAAAAGATAATTTTAAAAAAGTGTTGATGGTTGAAAAGATTGGAACTCCTGAACAGTTAGAAGAATATGCGAGAGGATTATCCAATCGAGCAAAAAAACAAAAACTTATGGTGGAGTTTTTAACACAACTAGAAGAGCCAATTTTATTAAAAACTTTTTTAGAGACAATGGCTACGACTCGTGCAACCATCCAACCATTAATTGACCACGAATTGATTAAGCTCTATCAAGAAGAGGTCTATCGAGAACCGTATGATGATGAAGCAATTGAGCGCACAGAACCCTTAGTTTTAAAGGAACAACAAGAAAAAGCACTTCAATCGATATTGACTTCTATTGACGAAAACCGTGATGATGTCTTTGTATTACACGGTGTCACGGGTAGTGGGAAAACAGAAGTTTATTTGCAAGCAATAGCCGAAGTGATTAAAGCCGGCCAGGAAGCGATTGTACTCGTACCTGAGATCGCCTTGACTCCACAGATGGTTGAGCGGTTTAAAGGGCGATTTGGTTCTGATGTTGCTGTGATGCACAGCGCACTTTCTTCAGGCGAGCGTTTTGATGAATGGCGTAAAGTTCATCGCAAGGAAGTGAATGTCGTCGTTGGGGCGAGGTCAGCCATTTTTGCTCCGTTTGAGAATCTGGGTTTGATTATTATGGATGAAGAGCATGAGGCGACTTATAAACAAGAAGACCACCCACGCTACCATGCTAAGGATGTGGCGATCCAAAGAGCGAAGTATCATAAGTGCCCAATTATACTTGGTAGTGCGACGCCCTCGTTAGAAACTTATGCTCGAGCAAAAAAAGGTATCTATCATTTATTGGAAATGCGAGAACGGAGTAACTTAAGCGAGATGCCAGAAGTCGAGATTATTGATATGCGTGATGAGCTTCATTCAGGTAATCGCTCCATGTTTTCTCGAAAACTAAAAGAAGCGATTGATGACCGTCTAGCTAAAAATGAGCAAGTTGTGTTGTTTTTAAATCGTCGTGGTTATTCAACATTCGTCATCTGCCGTGATTGTGGTGATGTAATTGAGTGTCCACATTGTGATATTTCATTGACGTTTCATCAAAAACAAAATCGCTTAAAGTGTCATTATTGTAATTATCATGAGCCGGTTCCCTCTGAATGTCCAACATGCCAGAGTGAAACCATTCGCTATTTTGGAACGGGGACACAAAAGGTAGAAGAATCTTTAAATGAGCTGATTCCTGAAGCGCGAATTATTCGGATGGACGTTGATACAACGACGCGGAAAGGTTCTCACGAGCGGTTGTTGAAGCAATTTGGCCAAAAGCAGGCTGATATTTTGCTTGGCACACAAATGATCGCTAAGGGATTGGACTTTCCAGATGTTACACTCGTTGGTGTATTGGCAGCAGACAGTTTGTTTAATTTGCCTGATTTTAGAGCGGCAGAACGCACATTTCAATTATTAACTCAAGTGAGTGGGCGTGCTGGCAGACACGATTTAACAGGAGAAGTCATCGTTCAATCCTATACGCCGGACCATTATAGTATCGATTTTGCCAAAGAATATGATTATCCAGGCTTTTTTGCCAAAGAAATGTCAATTAGAAGAGCTTTTCAATATCCACCTTATTTTTATTTAACATTGATCACTGTCTCGCATCCAAATATGAATAAAGCACAAGAAGTGACGCGCACAATCAGTCAGCTGTTAAATAAACACTTATCCGAGCAAAGCAAAATTCTTGGCCCGACACCATCACCAATTGAACGTATTAAGAATCGCTATCGTTTTCAATGCATGATAAAATACAAATACGAAGCAAAACAAAGAGACGTACTCGCACGAATCTTACAGTATTATGAAGAGATGATGCGAAAAGAAGATCTACTCATTCAAATTGATCTTCAACCTTATCAATTAATGTAGAAAGAGGATACAGATGAAAAAAATCGCATTTATGGGAACACCAGATTTTTCAGTACCGATTTTACAACGGATTATCGAAGATGGCTATGAGGTGGTTCTAGTCGTTACCCAACCTGATCGACCAAAGGGAAGAAAGCGAGTCTTGACTCCGCCACCTGTGAAAAAGGAAGCCATCAAGCATAATATACCCGTATATCAACCGGAAAAAGTCCGCACAGACTATCAGGAGATCTTAGATTATAAACCTGATCTCATTGTAACGGCTGCTTATGGGCAAATTTTACCGACTGAATTATTAGATGCACCTACATATGGCTGTATCAATGTTCACGCCTCTTTGTTACCTGAATTAAGAGGTGGAGCTCCGATTCATTACGCTATCATGGAAGGAAAAAAGGAAACAGGGATTTCGATTATGTATATGGTGGAAGCTTTAGATGCAGGAGCCGTTCTATCACAAGTCACCACCTCGATTGAAGAAACGGATCATGTTGGCTTGCTACATGATAAATTGTCGAAGGCCGGTGCAGAGCTACTAGCAGAAACGCTCCCGAAACTATTTGATGGAGCGATAGAAGCGGTTGAACAAGATGATGATAAAGCAACATATGCTCCAAATATAAAAAGAGAACAAGAAAAGTTGGATTGGACAAGATCCGCAAGAGAATTATACAACCAAGTACGCGGTTTACATCCTTGGCCAGTTGCCAGCACAACAATAGACGGCAAGAATCTTAACGTATGGTGGGCGGAGTATGAGAATTCAACACACGAGGCGGCTCCAGGAGAAATCATTGACGTTACCAATGATAGTATTCATGTTGCTTGCGGAGCTGGGGGTATTATAAAAATAGTAGATATCCAACTTGCAGGAACCAAACGTATGTCTGTAAGAGACTTTTTAAATGGCCGTAGTGATGTATTTCAAGTTGGTGATAGAATGGGGTTAAAAAATGAGTAAATATCAATTGAGAACCAAAGCGCTAGAGACATTGGTTAGAGTAGGTGATCGTGGTGCATTCAGTCATTTGATGATCGATCAAACCTTGAAGAAGATGGATTGGTCTAGAAAAGATGAGGCACTGTTTACTGAGCTTGTTTATGGAACGTTAAAATACAAATTAACATTAGCTTATTTTCTAGAGCATTTTGTCGATCGAGACAGAAAAGTCGACAGCTGGGTAAAATGGCTCTTATATTTATCCTTTTATCAAATGCATTATTTGGACAAGGTGCCCGATCATGCGATTATTCATGAAGCGGTTGAAATCGCTAAACAAAAAGGTCACCAAGGCATTGGTAAGTTTGTTAATGGTGTTTTACGAGCAGCTCAGCGCAAAGGGTTTCCTGAATTTGATTCAATTGAAGATCCCATTGAACGCATATCAATTGAAACAAGTCATCCCTATTGGTTAGTTGAGCGCTGGGTTGAAACCTATGGTAAAGAAAAAGCAATGGCTATCTGTGAGGCAAATCTTGAAACAAAACCAATCAGCGTTCGAGTGAATCCACTCAAACATACAAGAGAAGAAGTCGCCACACAATTAATAGATGACGGTTTTGAAGTTGAGGAGTCACGTTTCTCTGACCAAGGTCTAATCATTCAAAAAGGTGATATCATCAATCATTCTTTATTCCAAACAGGCGGATTGACGATTCAAGATCAAAGCTCAATGCTTGTTGTTGAATTGATGGATATTTTGCCTGATCAACAAGTGTTAGATGCTTGTAGTGCACCTGGAGGCAAGACAACACATATTGGCGAAAAAATGAATAATACCGGTCATGTCTATGCGTATGATCTTCATGAAAATAAAGTAAACCTTGTAAAAGGGCAAGCAGAAAAACTAGGTCTTATCAATGTTCGAACAAATGCATCTGACGGAAGAGATTTAGTCAATAAACACGAACCAGAAACATTTGATCGGATCTTAATCGATGCGCCGTGCTCTGGATTTGGAGTTGTCAGGGAAAAACCTGAGATTAAATATAATAAAACTGAAGCAGATGTTGATCAATTAGTTCACCTTCAATATGAATTATTAGAAAATATTGCCCCATTACTTAAAAAAGATGGTAAACTTTTATATAGTACATGCACGATTGATCCAACTGAAAATGAAGTTGTTGTGACAGAGTTTTTAATTAATAATCAAAAATATGAACTCGACCCTGACTTCAATAAAGATTTGCCAGAGTTTTTGAACAAAAAAGTTGATATATCACAAGTAGGTGTGCAAATCTTTCCGGATGAATATAATTCTGATGGTTTCTTTATGACTCGAATCAGACGTAAACGAGACGAAGATTAAGTATGTGCATGAATAACTGAAGGTGAATAAAAGAGGTGAGTGAGGATGAAACAGTATTACTTAACCGATCGAGGAAAAGTACGGAAACAAAATGAGGATGCTGTTGGTCTGCTTAAAAATCAAGCTGAACAAACTTTAGCTATTGTAGCTGATGGTATGGGTGGTCATAAAGCAGGTGATGTAGCGAGCAGTATTGTCAGATCACTTTTTCTAGATGAGTGGAAACAGAATGAAGGAATTGACACAATAGAAGATGCTAAAGATTGGCTTGATGAGCGTATAAGAATGGCAAATAAGAAGGTCTATGACCATGCTCAAAATAATCCTGAGTGTGACGGGATGGGGACAACTGTAATTGCTTCTATCTTATTAAAAAATGATATTATCATTGCTCATATCGGTGATAGCAGAAGTTATCTTTTCAATCAAACACTTGAACAAATCACAACAGATCACACATTGGTCAACGAGTTGGTTCAAAATGGTGAAATCACTAAGCAAGAAGCGGATAAGCACCCGCAAAAAAATGTTTTAATGAAAGCATTGGGGACAGATGAATCGATCACACCTGATGTGTTTAGTATTGAATGGGAAATAAATGATCGATTGTTAATCTGTACAGACGGTTTATCTGATAAGCTTTCTGAAACAGAAATAGCCACATTTTTAAGCGAAGATAGATCCATTGAGGATATAGCTGAAGAACTTGTCGATCGTGCTAATGAACTTGGTGGAGAAGATAATATCACAGTTGTCATATTAGAAAACACAGCAAGCGGAGAGGGTGAATCCGATTGTTAGAAGGACGTTTATTAAATGAACGCTATGCCGTTAAAAAACTGATCGGTGGCGGCGGCATGGC
>Ga0209487_1002908_pt1 | contig 13665 bp, 9 predicted proteins | sample Poulit2012_FD_187524 | JGI IMG/M metagenome (GOLD analysis project Ga0209487, IMG submission 187524) | Agricultural soil microbial communities from Georgia to study Nitrogen management - Poultry litter 2012 (SPAdes) (version 2) | ecosystem: Environmental > Terrestrial > Soil > Agricultural land... | reverse complement strand
TGCTCGTGCCAGCGGCCGAGCTTCAGGAACGCATCCGGCCGATCGGCCTGCCGCCACGATACGTGGATGGCGAGCGGGCACCATACGGCATTTAGTATGACGCCGATCCGCTCCAGAGGCGGAAAGGACAGGATGCCTTCCTCCGCCGGATGAAGCCTGCCCTCAGGGAACAGCACGAGCACGGTCGACGGGTTCTCCGCCATCATCGCTCGGGTCGAGCGGATGGTGCGGCTCCGTCGCGCGGTATTGTTTTGTGGGAAGGGGAGAGCGCCGGCGCCGCGGAAGAACGGGTAGCGGTCCCACTCCTGCATCCACGTCACGGCCGGACGCCTGAGGACGCGCTTCGCGAACAGCCAGGCAAGGTGGCCGTCCATATACGTGTGATGGTTGGGGTAAAGGATGAGCGGACGATCGGCGGGCGGTACGTCAGCATCACCGAGGAGCCAGATATTGCTGAAGGACGTCCGTAGCCCGCGCCGCAGGATCCATTCGGCGGCCGGACGAGCCAGCCGTGATGCCGTCGAGGTGGGAGGGATGCGCATATCGAAGGCGCTGCCGTCGGGCGTGCGAGATGGGGTATGGAAGGCCGGCCGGAACCGATACGGGTGACGTGCCATAATGCGGCGCGAGGTGATGTGTTCACAATCCGCTTCAGACTTTGCCGAAACGATTCGCGGTTCGTCCGCCCGAACTCTTTCCACGCTGTTCGTACTGCGCACTGGCCGACTATGTCGACGAGCTTATCCTGGCCGACACGTTTCTATATAGCCGCCAGAGCCATCAGAACCGCACGCCGATCCGCACACCCGACGGCCGGATGTGGCTGACGGTACCGCTCGAACACGGCCGGGGCGGCGTGTCGATCCGCGACGCACGCCCTGCCGGCCGGCTATGGGCGGGCAAGTTCCGGCGAGCGCTCCGGTTCAATTACAGCGCAACGCCCTATTACGAACACTATATAGACGGTGTGGTGACCCTGCTCAGCCGGGAATGGACGTCGCTCGGCGAGTTGACGGTGGCGACCACCCGTCTCGTACTCGACATGCTTCGGATCGAGACGTCGATCATAACGGCGTCATCCTTGACGAGCCCTCCACGCAGGCTCATCGATGTGGTTGATGAATGGGATGGGTGCCTCGCCGTGCCTGATGAAGCTGCGGAGCATGACCAGCGGCTGGTATCGGCGCTGGATGTGGCATCGTTGCGTGACACGCCGTATCGCCAGGCATTCGACGGCTTTGAGCCCGACCTGAGCGCGATCGACCTGCTTTTTAATTGGGGCCCCGAGGCACTCGCGATGCTCCGCGAGCGCCGCAACGTCGAGACGATCGGCAAAGGACACGTGAAACCGGCCCTAACCGAGAACGTTGGTTGACAGTAGCGAGCCGGAGAGTCTATATTTCCGCTCTTCGCCGGTCAGGTAGCTCAGTCGGTAGAGCAATGGACTGAAAATCCATGTGTCGGGGGTTCGATTCCCTCCCTGACCACCCAGAACGCCGTTTCCGCTTTGGAGACGGCGTTTTTGCGTTAGGTGTGCACGTATCGTGCAACCGAGGGCGGTTCTGAAGGATTTCCAAGCCCCCGAATGGGGAGGGGCGGCCGCGTCTGGCGGGGAAGAAGACAAGACCAGAGCGTCCGACTGCTCTCTATCCGCCGTCTTGCTCGCTTCTGTGGGATTCCTTACTCTCCAAACACATTGTACGATTCGTGTTACGCGACCCGGGGGTTGTGGTTGATGCGGGCCTAGTAGGGCTGAAGATGTCCCCACCTACTGCTCTCGCTTCTAAATCCCTAATTAGTGTTTCGTCTCCATGGAGCAAGCCCAGTTCTCTCGCCTCGTTTCCTTCATCTGGGGTATCGCCGACGACGTTCTGCGGGACGTGTACGTCCGCGGGAAGTACCGCGATGTGATTCTCCCCATGACGGTTATCCGCCGGCTCGATGCCGTGCTGGAACCGACCAAGGAGGACGTGCTGCGAATGAAGAAGCAGCTCGACGCGGCGGGAGTCGCCAATCAAGACGCTGCACTCCGCTCGACATCCGGCCACGCCTTCTATAACACGTCGCCGTTCTTACTGCGGGATCTGACCAGCCGGTCGCGGGCGCAGCAGCTTCGGGATGATTTCACCGCCTACCTCGATGGCTTCAGTCCAAACGTTCAGGACATCCTGGCGAAGTTCAAGTTCAGGAACCAGGTTCCGACGCTCGTGGAGGCGGACGTCCTCGGTGCGCTGATCGAGAAGTTCCTCGACCGGGATGTAAATTTGTCGCCGAAGCCGGTTTACGATTCGGATGGCCGCCTTCGTCTGCCGGGCCTCGATAACCACGCGATGGGCACCGTTTTCGAGGAGCTGATCCGTAAGTTTAACGAGGAGAATAACGAAGAGGCCGGTGAGCACTTCACGCCTCGCGATGTAGTGGGCCTTATGACCGATCTCATCTTCCTGCCGATCAAGGATGAGATCAAGGCCGGCACCTATCTTGTTTATGACGGCGCCTGCGGGACTGGAGGTATGCTGACCGAGGCCGATGTGCGCCTGTCGCAGCTCGCGAAGGAAGCCGGCAAGGACGTCGCAATCCACCTCTTCGGGCAGGAGGTAAACCCGGAGACCTATGCCATCACCAAAGCGGACCTGCTCCTGAAGGGCGAAGGGGAAGAGGCTGAGAACTTCGTTAACGCCTCCACGCTCTCCCAGGACGGCTTCCCGGCGCGGGAGTTTGACTTCATGCTGTCGAATCCGCCCTACGGGAAGAGCTGGAAGACGGACCTGGAGCGGATGGGCGGGAAGTCCAACCTCACCGACCCCCGGTTCATCGTGGAGCACGACGGCGAAGCCGAGTTTTCACTCGTCACGCGCTCATCCGATGGCCAGATGATGTTCCTCGCGAGCATGCTGGCGAAGATGAAGCAGAACACGCCGCTCGGCAGTCGCATCGCCGAAGTCCATAACGGCTCATCGCTTTTCACCGGGGATGCGGGCCAGGGCGAAAGCAACATCCGGCAGTGGATCCTTGAAAATGACTGGCTGGAGGCCATCGTCGCGCTGCCGCTCAACATCTTCTACAACACCGGCATCGCCACCTACATCTGGGTTCTTTCGAACCGGAAGCCCGAGCACCGGAAGGGAAGGGTCCAGCTCATCGACGCCACGAAGTGGTTCAAACCACTCCGGAAGAATCTCGGGCAGAAGAACTGCGAACTCGGCCCGGACGACATCCGGCGCATCGCCGACACGTTCCTCGCCTTCGAGGAGACGGAGGAGTCGCGGATCTTTCCGAACGCCCACTTCGGGTATTGGAAGGTGACGGTCGAGCGCCCGCTGCGGCTCAAGAGCCAGTTCACCAAGAAGGCCGTCGAGGGTCTGCGGTTCAATTCGGGCGACGAGGCCATCCGCCGGGAGATATACGCCGAGTTCGGGCAGGACCTGTACGACCGTTTCAGCCAGATTCGGAAGGACGTGGAGGCCTTCCTGGACGGTGATGCAGGCGACGCCGACGAGGAGGAGGAGGGCGGGACGCCACCCTTGAAGGTGACGGCCCGGCAAAAGAAGAAGCTGCTCGATTCTTCCACATGGGAATCCGACCGGCGGCTCTACCGCCTCGGACGGCAACTCCACGAAGCCATCGGCGACGAGGTCTTTACCGACCACAACGTCTTCCGAGAGAAGATCGAGACGTTCCTTAAGTCTGAGAAAATCAAGACAACGAAGCCGGAGCGGAAGGCGATTTGGGAGGCGATGAGCGAACGGGACGATGAGGCTGTTCGCGTCATCAAGAAAATCCACAAGCGCGGTGTGGAGCCGGACTCGCTCAGAGGCCTGTTCGCGGATGAGGTAGATGGTAAGCGGGTCGTTGTAGAATATGAGCCGGACACCGACCTCCGCGACACCGAGCAGGTGCCGCTGATGGAGGAGGGTGGCGTCGAGGCCTTCATCCGGCGCGAGGTGCTACCCTACGTGCCGGACGCATGGATCGACGAGAGCAAGACGAAGAAGGGGTACGAGATCTCGTTCAACCGGGTATTCTACAAGCCGCCGCAGCTACGGAGCCTGGCCGAGATTCGCGCCGACATCGAGGCGCTGGAGCGGGAGACGGAGGGGCTGCTGGAGGAGGTGCTGGTTGAGGCGTCTGACGCGCGGTAGGTCACACCCGGAGCAGTTTCAACGACGTACAATGGCCGGTCTTAATACCGCTTCGTATGTTGCGCCCATCAATGTCTGAGCCTATAGATCATATCGAGTTCCACCTTCAGGAGAACGGCCGGCCAGGCGAGAGCGAGTCGGATCGGCACACCGTGTCCGCCGAGGTTTTGGCAGGCGTGCTCCTCCGTGCCCAGCAGAGCGTGTACCTTCTCGCGCTGGCCGCGAAAGGCCACGAAGTCCGGCATCGCCTCCGGATACCATCCGATATCAAAGAGCAGTTTGCTCTCCAGTGCGAGCTGCCAGAGCCGGGGAGCTACGTCCAACCTGTGGGGCTGAAGTCCGCGCCCGACCTTTTCGGCGATGGTCCCGGTGTTTCTGTAATGGCAAACTTCAAGGACGTCGCTTCGGCACTTGGTACGGGGGCGTGGGACCAGGTCCAGAAGGTGGTTCCCGACAGCGCCATCCGCCGGCGCCTGATCGAGGAGTTCGCCGGCATGATGCCTGAGCCGGGGGAAACTTGGACACTCGGCATCCAGAACGCCCAGGGAGAGGTCGCCTTTTTCAACTCGGACGTTTCGCGCCGTGTTCGCGAGCACGTCCGCCGTCTCCGTGCCCCCGAGGAGACGGTTTCCGAGCCCGTGACCATCGCGGGTGAGCTAACGAAAATCGACTTCGCCGAGCGGAAGTTCACGATCCGTCATTTCCCGTCCAAGCGAGCCTTCGACTGCGAGTACAACGAGGACCTTGAGCAGATGCTCGTCGAGAACCGCCGGGGTCCGATTCATGTCTCGGGTCTTGTCGAGCTTAACGAAAAGGATGAGCCCATCCGGCTCACGGACGTATTCGAGATCCGAGAGGTCGACACATCTGCTATGGTCGTACACGATGTGCCATTAGCTGGTAATGTGCTCCGATTCCGCGGTCAGCCCCGCTCGTTTGACGTCACGCTTGATGAGTCGGGGACGCTCTTCGTCGTGGAGGATGAAGAGCTTGGAGTACATGCCTACGCTGAGACGCGGGAGGCACTCCGAGAGGTGCTCGCCGAAGAACTCGACACCGTGTGGACAGAGTACGCTGCGGCGGATGCTGATGCGCTCACGCCCGCAGCAGCACGGCTGCGAGCGAGGCTGCGCGAGGTGCTCGAAGTCGTACCGCTGACGCCGAGACCGAATGCCTAGAAAGCGGAAATCCGTAGAGGGTGCATTAACCTCGAAGGGGTTCGTCCAGAACGACACGCACCACCGCCAGTTCGTCTATTATACCGAGGCGGGAAAGAAGACAACCTTCCGTACGCGAACGAGCCACGGAATGCGCGAGATTTCTGATCCATTGCTCGCGCAGATGGCAAAACAGTGCGGTCTAAATAAGAAGGACTTCCTGGACCTCGTGGACTGCCCGCTGGACCGACATAACTATGAATCCAGGATCGCCGATAAACTGTGATGGAGACGAAGCTGAAGCCATACCCGGAGTACAAGAACTCCGGTCTCGATTGGCTGGATAATGTCCCCACAGAGTGGGAGGTTAGCCGGTTACGATACGTGCTCCATGAAGTAGACGAGCGATCCGCAGACGGTTCTGAGACGCTCTTGAGCGTTTCCCAGTACACAGGAGTCTCTCCTCGGCAGACTAACACCGACGGCTCTGTCAAGACGAGAGCCGCATCGCTGGTCGGCTATAAAAAGGCCGAAATTGGCGATCTCGTGGTGAACATCATGCTGGCTTGGAATGGTAGTCTCGGCATGGCGCGTCAGCCTGGGATTGTCAGTCCCGCCTACGGCGTATACCGCTTCCGCGCCGATGTACATCCGCGCTATGCTCATTACCTGCTCCGGACGCCCCTTTACAAGAGCCGCATTCGAGCGTCGTCAACAGGGGTGGTAGAAAGTCGGCTGCGCTTGTACACCGACGACCTCTACGATCTGGAAGCAGTTCTGCCACCGGTTGAGACGCAACGGCAGATTGCTCGCTTCCTCGACGAGTATGACCGACGCGTCAACCGCCTCATTCGTACCAAGCAGCGGCTCATCGCGCTGCTGAACGAGCAGAAGCAGGCCATCATCCAGCGGGCCGTCACACGGGGTCTCGACCCAGACGTGCCGCTCAAGCCCTCCGGCGTAGACTGGCTCGGCGACGTGCCGGCGCACTGGGAGGTGGTGCCCCTCAAGCGCCTCGCACGACTCAAGAGCGGCGATTCGATCACTGCCCTTCAGTTCAAGGAGAATGGCACCTACCCTGTGTATGGAGGAAATGGCCTGAGGGGGTACACGGAGGACTACACCCACGAGGGCGATTATGTCCTGATCGGTCGGCAGGGGGCTCTCTGCGGGAACGTCAACTACGCTCACGGGAAATTCTGGGCCTCGGAGCATGCTGTAGTCGCCACCCTGGCAAGGGGGTATGACCTTGTCTGGTTCGGTGAGTTGGTTCGCACAATGAACCTGAATCAGTACTCACAATCTGCCGCCCAGCCAGGCCTATCTGTAGAGCGTATCCAGAACATCGGAGCCCCACTGCCTCCACCGAGCGAGCAGGAAGCCATTGCAGCGTACATCCGCGAAGAGACCGTAGACATCGACGTTGCGGTCGAGAGGGCCAAGGAGGAGATCGACCTCATCCGCGAGTACCGCACGCGTCTGATCGCCGACGTCGTCACCGGCAAGCTGGACGTGCGCGGCGTGGCGGTGCCGGAGGGGGAGGGCGACGGCGCCGCTGATGACCTGGATGTCGTCGTGGACGAGGAGCCCATCTCGGACGAGGAGGCCCTCGCGCCGGAGGAGGCATGAGCGACCAGCACTACCTGGAGAGAGATGTACAGAAGTGGCTGGAGGCTCTCGTACATGAGGGAGACCTCTACCCGTATATCACGGGCAGGGACGTTCCTAGGCACATCGTGGAGGCCGACGCCGATCCGCTCAGGATCCCGGAGTTCTCGATCGACTACCTGACCCGGCTCGGCGTGGCGAGGTCCGCCGTGGAGGCTCTCAGCCACATGGGGCTGCTGACGCTGGTCAGCGGGGACACGAGCGTCTCAGCGACGACCGGCGAACACCTCCGCCCGGACATCGTCGCGTACAACCCGGCGACTGACTGTTTCGTCGTCTTCGAGTTGAAGAAGGCCGGGCAGACGGCGCGAGAGGCGATGACGGAGCTGCTCGCCTACGAACACGAGTTGCAGAACCACTTCCCCTTCCTGTCGAGCCACGACATCGTCTTCGTCCTCGTATCCCCAGAGTGGCCGGCGCTCGTGGACCACGCGGTCGCCAGCCTGGCCACGTGGGGCCGACGGAAGATTCTCGCGCTCGACCTTCAGGGGGACAAGGACGACTGGACACTCGACGTCCGCCTCCCGGAGCCCTGGCAACTCCTCGGCAGCACGGGGATCCCGCCGAAAGGACTCTCGACAGCCCAACTCGTCCTCTACCCAAAGACGCCGCCGGAGCAGGTCGATGGCCGGGTCGTCAAGCCGGACCTCACGAAAGAGGATGTTCAGACCCTCATGTCGTCACTCGACCTGATGAAGGCAGACGGGGACCGGTCGGGGAGTCACGGGTTCGCCCTGCTCTGGGAAGACCACTTCCCCGTGAGCCAGGCCCGCGTCTTCGTCACGGTCGGTGCGCTCAATCCATACGCGTTCACCCCGCTCGCCTTCGAGGACCACCGTGGCTTCCGATCCGGACCTCTCATGGAGTTTTATAGGGGTCGGCAGGACGAGTTCGAGATGGGCGTCCACCCGCCCAGCCTGTGGCGGGTGACCGACCGGGCGAACCGGTTCTTGAACGATCGGTTCTCGCCGGAGTTTGAGGGGCGGTGGTCGTGGGAGGAGGAGTACTCGCAGCTCCGCCAGCGGGCGGCGCCACTCAAGGTCGTGTTCTGGGGCGCCCTCGGGGAGTACGTCGAGGAGTTTGTCACTCGGTTCGCCGTCAGGGAGGTCTACGCTCCTCACCTCACCGCGGGGATCGACTGGAGCCACCCGATCGTCGGGCTCCCCCTCCTCCGTGACCTGACTGGGAAGCGGACGCTCCCGGACGGCGAGTTCACTCCGAGCGTCCTCTTCGAGATCGCCCGGACGCTCGGGACGTTCATCGCTGTGACCGACGTACTCCTACAGCAAGGCGACGACTCGCGAGCGGAGCCGCTCCACGTCCTCCACTGCTGGTTGGAGGCGGAGCTGATCCAGGTCGCGAGCGAGATCGGCTGGATGTGGTACAGCCACTCCGCTGAGATCGACAGTCCCCCGCCGCCGCTCACGCTGGGGAGGTCCGCCCCACTCGAGGGCAAGGTGGAGCCAGCCGCGGCCTACGCCAATTGGATTGCGAATACGCTCCTGGGGGGGCAGGGGCACGAGCTGCACCGGCAGCTGTTCGCAGCCGTCATGGCAGCGCCCGTCTTCGAGCCGCTGTTCACCCCACACATGGCTTCGCAGGAGCGCATGCGGCTCGCGGAGACGTTCACGGTGAACGTGGGGCCGGCCGTTGGAGCCGCCGCCGCCGTCACTTTTGAGAGGGAAGAACTAGGCGAGGCAGACTCCGATGTCGTTCAAGCCCTGTCCGAAATCGCCGAGGCCCTAGGTGCCGAAGACACGACGCGGGAGGCCCTCCTCGCAGCGATGGCCGCTAACCCCTCGAGGGTAGTCACGCTCTGGGAGCCGGCGCTGCTCCCCTTTCTAGACCAGGCGGTCGGGGCACCCTTTTTCCTGCCGAACCCGAGTCTTCCTTATGGTGTGGACTGGGACTGGCTCCGAGCTGAGATCGATCGAATGCGCGAGGCCGGCCACCGCTACCCGGCTGTCGTATTGGCGGCAGACGGTGGCTATCGATCTGAGATTATCGCCTCCCCTAAAGGCGATGTCGATGACCCCTCGACGCAGGTTCTATTCGTCGTCAACTACGGAGGCGCAAGGATCATCTCGAAGGAGACTTGGAATAAAGTGATGGACGGCACTGCGTATGTGAACAACCGGCTCGTGAGGGCGCCCTCTCCTCTCGAGGACGACGATCCTGAGACCCCATGATTCCTACCGATACTTCCGAATCCGGCCTCGAAGCCCTCATCGTCCGTCATCTGATCGGAAGCCTGCCGGGCCTGCCGACGCCTGATGGTGCGCAGGCTGACAGCCGGATACCCTATAGGGGTGCCGGCTACGTTGAAGGCAATCCGTCGGACTTCGACCGGGACCATGCTGTCGATCTCGCGAAGCTTCTGGACTTTTTCCGAGCGACGCAGCCGGACGTCCTCGAACATTTCTCACTCGAGAACGATGGGCCTGAACGGCTGAAGTTCCTGAACCGAGTGCAAGGGGAGATTGCTCGGCGTGGCATCGTCGACGTGCTGCGAAAGGGAGTGCATCACGGTCCGCTACACGTTGATTTGTTCTACGGCACGCCCTCGGCAGGCAACAAGGAGGCGCAGGAGCGCTACGCTGCGAATATCTTTAGCGTGACGCGGCAGCTTCATTACTCGAAGGATGAGACGCGGCTATCGCTGGATCTCTGCCTCTTCATCAACGGGCTGCCGGTCTGCACGTTCGAGCTCAAGAATAATCTCACGAAGCAGACAGTAGACGACGCGATCGAGCAGTACAAGCGCGACCGGGATCCCCGCGAACTGCTCTTCCAGTTCGGCCGGTGCCTTGCCCATTTTGCCCTGGACGACCAAGAGGCGTGGTTTTGCACGCACCTTAAGGGCAAGGCGTCCTGGTTCCTTCCTTTCAACAAAGGACACAACGACGGCGCCGGTAACCCACCGAATCTCCATGGCTTGAAGACGGACTATCTCTGGAAGGAAGTCCTGACGCGCGACGGGCTGACCGACATCATTGAGAACTATGCCCAGATCATCGAGGAGAAAGACGAGAAGACGGGCAAGAAAAAGCGGACGCAGATCTTTCCCCGGTACCACCAGCGCGCTGTCGTTCACAAGCTCCTAAAGGATGCTGCCGAGAAAGGGCCCGGCCGCCGCTACCTGATCCAGCATTCAGCCGGGTCCGGAAAAAGTAATTCCATTGCTTGGACGGCGCATCAGCTCGTGGGACTGAAACCGGCGGGTGATCCCAAAGGGAAAGAGGTCTTCGACAGCGTCATCGTCGTAACCGATCGACGCGTTCTCGACAAACAGATCCGGAACACGATCAGGAAGTTTGCGCAGGTTGGCTCCATCGTCGGCGCAGTAACCGAAGGCTCCGGACAACTACGCCGGTTCATTGAACAAGGGAAGAGGATCATCATTTCGACGGTCCAGAAATTCCCCTTCATCCTGGACGAGATCGGCGACGACCACCGAGAACGGACTTTTGCCATTCTCATCGATGAGGCTCACTCGAGCCAGGGCGGCAAGACGGCTGCCGCGATGAATCAGGCGCTGTCGGGGTCCGAGATCGACGACGATCCTGAGGATCAAATCAACGCCGCGCTCGAGGCAAGAATGCAGCGGCGCAAGCTCCTCCAGAACGCGAGCTATCTCGCGTTCACAGCGACGCCAAAGAATAAGACGCTGGAGCTGTTTGGCACGTCTGAACAGGGACCCGACGGAGCGGTGCGGCACCGCCCCTTCCACACGTACACGATGAAGCAGGCGATCGAGGAGGGCTTCATCAAGGATGTGTTGCGCCACTATACACCGGTCGTCAGCTACTACCGGCTCGAGAAGGCGGTCGAGGATGATCCTGAATACGACGTCAAGAAGGCGAGGAAGAAGCTTCGACGGTACGTGGAGAGTCACGACCATGCCATCAGGACGAAGGCAGAGATCATGGTAGACCACTTCCACGATCACGTCGTCGCCAAGCAGAAGATCGACGGACAGGCCCGTGCCATGGTCATCACGTCGTCCATCAAGCGGGCCGTTCAGACTTGGCGGTCAATCGAAGCATACCTGAAGGAGCGTAAGAGCCCTTTTCGGGCAATTGTCGCTTTCTCCGACACCGAAATCGACGGGGAGAAGGTGACCGAAGCGCAGCTCAACGGCTTTCCATCCTCCCAGATCGAGCAGCGGTTCAAAGAAGACCCGTATCGATTCCTCGTCGTGGCCGACAAGTTTCAGACGGGGTACGACGAGCCGCTCCTCCATACGATGTACGTCGACAAGGAGTTGTCGGGCGTGAGGGCGGTGCAGGCGCTGTCTCGACTCAACCGCGCCCATCCGGCGAAGGCCGATACATTCGTGCTCGATTTCCACAACGACGCCGATTCGATCCGGGCCGCATTCGAACCTTACTACCGCACCACGATTCTCGCGGAGGAGACGGATCCTAACAAGCTCCACGACCTGAAGGCCGACCTCGACGCATTGCAGGTCTATACGCAGGAAATCGTAGATGACGTGGTCGCGCTGTACCTGGCGGGAGCAGATCGCGACAAGCTCGACCCGCCTTTGGACAGTACGGCCGTCCTCTACAGTGAATTGGAGGAGGAAGAGCAGGTTGCCTTGAAAGGAAAGGCGAGAGCCTTCGTTCGCACGTACGAGTTTCTCGCTTCGATCCTGCCGTACAGTAACGTGGCGTGGGAGAAGCTGGCCATATTTCTACGGCTTCTTATTCCGAAGCTACCGACGCCTGTTGAGGAGGATCTGTCGAAGGGTATTCTTGAATCGATCGACATGGATTCGTACCGGGCCGAGAAGCAGGCAACGATGCAGATTGCGCTCGCAGACCAGGACGCAGAGATCGACCCGGTGCCCGTCGGTGGCGCCGGGATGAAGCCGGATCCCGAGCTGGATGTCCTCTCCAATATTGTCCGCGCCTTCAACGACCAGTTCGGCAACATTGAGTGGAAGGACGCCGACAAGATTCAGAAGGTGATCTCGGAGGAATTACCGGAGCGCGTCGCCGCCGATGAAAAGTACCGAAACGCGATGGCGAACTCTGACAAGCAAAACGCGCGAATCGAGCACGATAAGGCCCTCCAGCGCATCATCACCGAGATGGTGATGGACCAGACCGAGCTGTTCAAGCAGTACAGCGACAATGAGTCGTTCAAGAAATGGCTGTCGGATGCAATTTTCGCGGCGACGTATTTCCAGAGTTCCGAGCGACGCTCGGGTCAAGCCTCACGTGGCGCGTAGCTCTTAAATGTGCTGGGCTGTCTCTCTAGGGGTGATACGTCATACGATGCCAGAGTTGCCCGAAGCGTGGAGCCCATGTGCGAACGATGATTGCTCCACTGGGCATATCGCTGCGTCGGCTCCGTATTCAGGACGTCGCTGCACTTCGGCGTGAAATCGAGTAATGGCTGACGGTGCAAGGCAGGGTGACATATGGCGCCTCGGGTGTATTTGAGAGCCCGATGCGCTGAGCGCATGCCATCGACCTTCCCCATTGCACTTCTCCTCCCCGCAACGCTTCTTGTTGCTGATCGAGGTGCATGAATCACACCCGTCGGCGAGCCATGAAGAATACCTGCGCACGGACCGTCCTCCTGCTGATCCCGTGTCTGATGCTCGCCGCGTGCGCCGGCTCGGGGCGAGCCGGAAGTGACGCCACGCGCATACACTAGGACCGCGGCGACGACGTCACACGGTACTCGACGCCTCTCATTCGCCTCACGCAGGTCGTACACCTCGCGCGCTTCCCGGACAACCTCACGATTTCGAGCGGGTGCGAAGGCCGGGACTCGCACTGCCGTCCGGATGACGTGCTCTGGGAGTTCGATGCCTCGCCGGAGTTCTCGCAGCTACTCGGCAGCGATCGCATCGACTTCGTGGTGGATGATGATTACCAGACCTTCGAGATGAACGTCTACCAGGGACGCGTCGAAGAACGCTGGATGACGTCCCGCTTCCGATTCCGGATCTCGTTCGAGTTCACCGAGCGCGTGGCCAATGCGGATGAGGTGGTCATCAGGATCAGCGGCGAAAAACGCGAAATCCCATTTGTAGACGTTTTAATGATAGTAGGCGACGACACTATGTCACTCGTACCGCTCGTCGTGTGACGACTCAAGCTCTGTGGGGTGTCGGTAAGTGTATGCCCATGCACGTGCGCCCGCTCTCTAGTCATCATCAGCTGGTCGTCCGCAAGCAGGTGTTCATCCATTTGATCCCGGGACGTGTAACAGTTACTCTGCACTGCTGCAAAATGGTTTTGTGATGGTGCAGAGCGGCATCTACACGTTGCAGCATGACTTCTACACGTTGCAGCGTGGCTTCTACACGTTGCAGCATGACTTCTACACGTTGCAGCGTGGCTTCTAGACGTTACAGCATGACTTCTACACGTTGCAGCAGGACTTTTACGCGTTGCAGCGTGGCTTCTACGCGGTGCAGCGAGGCCTCTACACATTGCAGCATGACTTTTACGCGTTGCAAAGCGACGACTTCATACTGCAGCGTTATTTCTACGCGTCGCAGTGTCACCACCCCCAGCATCTGAATCAGGCACCTCGCAAGTAGCGGCGTTGCGCCGCGCCCTCTACCGAAGCCGGAACGTGATGGGGATCGACATACGGACGGTCACCACCTCGAAAAGGCCAATCACACAGATGACTTCCGTAATGTGATCATTCTCGGAGGCGATTCGATTATGGCA
>Ga0209487_1002907_pt1 | contig 13667 bp, 13 predicted proteins | sample Poulit2012_FD_187524 | JGI IMG/M metagenome (GOLD analysis project Ga0209487, IMG submission 187524) | Agricultural soil microbial communities from Georgia to study Nitrogen management - Poultry litter 2012 (SPAdes) (version 2) | ecosystem: Environmental > Terrestrial > Soil > Agricultural land... | reverse complement strand
TCTTCATTATTAAAGATTTTTACATGTTTGCTTTCTTTCGTTTGATTATACATAGAAACGATCTCATTTATTTGTTCATCACTAATTTCATTTCTTTTGTCACCTAAACTTTTACGCATCTTTTCATACATATCCACAGCATTGACTAAGGTGACTTTTCCCTTTCGGTGGGGCTTTTTGTTATTCGTTAAAATCCATATATATGTAGAAATTCCTGTATTATAAAATAAATCATTCGGTAAAGCGACAATACCTTCAACTAAGTCATGTTCAAATAAGTAACGCCGAATTTCACTTTCCCCGCTTCCAGCATCTCCTGTAAATAGTGGAGAACCGTTCATAATAATGGCAAGCCGGGAGCCTCGAGGGTCTTCTTCCGTGACAGGTTTCATTTTTGCAATTAAATGCTGTAAAAATAAAAGTTGTCCATCACCTATTCTTGGAAGTCCCGCTCCAAATCGACCACTAAAACCTAAATCCTCATGCTCAGCTCGAACAACATCTTCCGCTGGACGCCATTCAACTCCATAGGGAGGATTAGTGATTAAATAATCAAAGGTTTCATTTTTAAACTTGTCGTTTGATAAAGTGTTCCCAAGTCTAATGTTGCTTGCATCTTGGCCCTTAATAAGCATGTCCGCCTTTGAGATGGCATAGGACTCTCCATTTACTTCTTGGGCGAAAAATTCTAGATGGGCGGCAGGATTATGCTCTTCAATATATTCCTGGGCGACGGTACCCATCCCCCCAGTTCCCGCACAGCTGTCATAGAGCGTCTGGGTAATACCTGACGTGGAAAGAATCGGATCATCTTCTTGAAACAACAAATGGACCATTAACATAATCACCTCTCGAGGTGTGTAATGGTCTCCCGCTTCTGCATGTTCAGAAAAACGACGAATTAACTCTTCAAAGATGTAGCCCATTTCTCGATTGGATACTGAATCTGGGTGTAAATCAATTTCATTAAAACGTTGGACAACTAAATAAAGCAAATTATTATCCGCCATCTTATCGATATCATGATCAAAGTTAAAATGGCTTAACACATCCCGGGCGGAGGATGAAAAACCATGAATATAATCATGTAAATTATCGACGATATTATCTGGATCACTTAATAGCTTATTAAAATCATATTCACTTGTATTATAAAACTTTTGTTTGGCTACCCGGTTTAACACTTCATCTCGGGTTGACTCTGGTAAATGTTTATATTGCTCATATTGCTTAAGCACTTCTTCTTTTGTATCTTCTAAAACCGCATCAAATCGACGAAGGACTGCCATTGGCAAGATAACATCTCCATAATCTTCCGGACGATAAGGCCCTCGTAAGATTTCAGCGATTGACCAAATAAAACTTACTTTTTCCTGGAAATTATTCATTTGTTAAGACCCCTTTTTTATGTATAAATTTGCTTTTTCCCTACAAAAGTACTACTAATAGCATACAATGTAAACGCTTTTTAGACAAAAAAGACCCACCCTGGTTCGCATTGTGAAGAGGCGTGGTGAGTTCTGTTGCTTTAATTATAGCATACGATTACTGACCATTTCACCCCCTTGTCAAATCAAAATCTTCTTGTAAAATGGAAAAAAGAGTAAGGTTAGGATGATGAAACATGGAAAGAAAAAATATCATCATTGTCTCACTCACAATTTTACTTATAGTTAGCTTGTTTATCGACTTTAAAGGAAAACCTTGAAGGTATGAAACAAGAATTGGCAAATAATAAGGGCAGGCTTTCTGATGCCATTCAAAAAGATGACTTCGACGAACTTCTTTATAAATATATCTTTGACATAGAAAAGGAAAGCGAATTACTGAAGGCTTATAAAGAAAATAAATAGTTAAAAGATAAAACTCCCTGTAAAGTCATGAGACTCGCTTTTTCAGCGTCTACTTTACAGGGAGTTTTTATGAAGACAAAAAGCGTTTTATCTAGTCAATTACACGAATATAATCCATAAAATAAAGGTCACAAGCATGGCGACAAGTCCTTGGAGTAAAGTTGCCATTGTTTGTGCTTTGTATGCCTGTGTAACCGACATACCACTAAATTCTTTGACGACCCAGAAATAACTATCATTGACGTGTGAAACTACCATAGAGCCGGAACCAATTGCCATAACGACTAATGCTAAAGGAATGGCCCCACTAATACCAGCCTCAGGCAATAATGGTGCTACAATTGTTGCTGTTACAACTAATGCAACTGTTGATGAACCTTGTGCTGTTTTTAAGGCGGTAGAAATAATAAAGGGTATTAATATAAAGAAAGCCCCTGTAAAGAAAGCGTTTTGTCCAATTCCCTCAATAATTTCATTAATTGATGTTGCCTGGATAGTTGCTCCAAAGGCTCCACCTGCACCAGTAATTAATAAAATAGGTGCAGCTTCTTTAATGCCTACACCAATCCATTCGGTTAGTGTCTTTTCGTCATAGGAAGGTAATAGTAAGAAGGCAAATAAAACTCCAACTAACAAAGCAACTACCGGTTCCCCTAAAAATAAGAAGATATCGAAAAACAGACCAGACCATTCTGCAAAAGCAATCACCGAATTAAAACCAATTAACAAAATAGGTATAACAATCGGTGCAAAGGAATTAAAAGTTGACGGTAATTCGCCAAACTCTTCTAAAATCTTATCATAATCAAAGGCACTATCTTCTTCATCTTCACCTTCAACTTTAATGGTCGTCCCCACCCGTACGGCCCAAATATACCCAGCGATAATAGCTGGTATCGAAACAATTATTCCAAATAAGATAATCGTTCCTAAATAGGATTGAGCGCCGATATTTCCTGCAGCGGCGATAGGACCTGGTGTTGGTGGAACTAAATTATGTGTCGCAAATAAACCGGTAGCCAATGCCACCGCCATTGATGCCACAGCAACCTTAGCCCTTCTCGCGAGAGCTTTCTTTAAAGAAGATAAGATAACATAGCCAGAATCACAAAAAACTGGAACACTGACAATAGCCCCAATAATACTCATAGCTAATTGAGGTCTTGTATCTCCAACAGTTCGCAACACAACTTCTGCCATTCTCAGCGCAGCTCCAGAACGCTCTAGGATAACACCTATAATCGTACCAAAAGCAATCACAAGTCCAATACTACCCATCAATCCACCAAAACCATCATTTACTGTTCCCGCTACATCTGTTAAGGGAATACCAGCTAAAATTGCTAAGCCAAAAGCGGCTATTAACAATGATAAAAATGGATGCAATTTTAACTTAGCTGTTGCAAAAACAATAAACAAAACAGCTAAAGTTATTAATATTAATAATCCAATTCCCGTCATAACTTTCCTCCTTACATATTTTTATAAAAGTGTACAATGTTCTTTGTTTGCTCATAAAGCAAACTTTTCGCTTGGACTACACTTTGTTCTAACGTGATAGGATAATGAACAATCGAAAAACATCCCGAGAATGTTTCTCGTAATTTATCCATATCACCTTTTAAACTACCTGATATTAAAATAGTTGGTACATCATACTTATTCGCCATATTTGCTACGTAGCTTGGAGCTTTACCATAATAAATTGTCTGTTCATCTGTTTGCCCCTCTCCAGTAATGACTAAATCGGCATGTTTAATTGATTGTTCTAATTGAATAGCCTCAGAAACTAATTTAGCTCCTTGGACTAAATCACTTTCTAATGCTAACAATGCAAAACCTATTCCTCCAGCAGCTCCCGCGCCTGGAAGGTTCTTTATATCTTTATCTAATATATTTTCGATAATAGTGCCAAATTTATTTAGAGCTTCGTCATAAGTTTTAGTTTGACTTTTTGTTGCTCCTTTTTGTGGACCATATACATAGCTCGCTCCTGAACTTCCACATAATGGATTATTTACATCACAAGCAACACTTATATGAATGCCCTCTAACCGTTTATCGATGGTGCTAAAATTAACAGCATCTAATTCGAATAAGTCTTTTCCATAAGGACCAATCTCTTTTCCGTGTTTATCATATGCTTTCATACCTAATGCCATAAGCATCCCTAATCCACCATCGTTTGTCGCACTTCCTCCTAGGCCAATAACAAAGGACTTGCACCCTTTATCTAATGCGTTGATCATAACTTCCCCAACTCCATAAGATGTTGTATGATCAGGGTTTCTTTTTTCTAGTGGGACTTGGGAAAGTCCTGAAATATTAGCCACCTCAATAATTGCGGTGTTTTCATCAATGATTGCATATGAAGTGTTTATCTTTTTTCCTAAAGGGCCAGTACAGGTAATTGGGATTCTCCCACCCTTTTGAACACTTAATATTGAATCTAGCATCCCCTCCCCTCCATCAGACATTGGCTTTAAAGTAATATGACAGTTAGTAGTTAAATCCTTAATTGCTCTTTCAATTGTTTCAGCTACTTCAAAGGAAGTTAAACTTCCCTTGTAAGAATCAGGTGCAATAACTACATTCATATGAGGCCTCCTAATCCATGTATATATATTATTCTATCAATTATGTTAGCGCTTTCAATTGTGTGAAGAGATGATATTCACTTTGAAATTAAAGACCTTTTTTGTGCATTCGTACAATCAGCCCTGTCTTTCCCTAATAATTTTAAGGAGCATTGCATCTTCAAATTGACGTGGATCTAATTTTGTTTTTCTTTTTATTTGTTCTAAACGATAAAAAAGTGTATTTCGATGAATGTGAAGGATACTTGCGGTTTCTTTTATGGAGAAGCTGTTATTAAAATACACATCTAATGTTGTTAAATATTCTTCACCTAATGTAGATAAGCGCTTCTCATATTTTGTACAAATGCTTGTATATTCTTCTGCCGCAATTGAAACTAGTAGTCTTTTTAACTCCCACCGCTCACTAAAAGCTATCGTTTCACTGTTTTCTGCAAAGGTTAAAGCTTGTTTAGCTTGAAAGTATGATAAACGGATACCTGAAACACCATATTCAAGGTCTCCAACACCTATCTTCAACTCATGAAAAAGTCTCCTTTTTAAATATTTAACTAAAAATTCTATACGTTTGAAGGAAGATGGAATAGCAATAATAACCTCTTCAGTTAAAAAAGGGAGAACAAATAAAGAATTTATACTTTGCTTTTTCAATTCTTGTCGTATAGTTTCTATCTCTTTTTGAACATGGGTTCCTATCAAAACAAGAACACGCCAATATTTTCCTGGATGAACGTTTAATGTATAAACTGCTTCCTTTTCTAATTCTTCCTTTTGAAATCCCTGGGGATGCAATAATTTTTGTAACCAGGAGTTCCATTGTCTTTCATGAAACCGTGCTTGTCTCTGTAAATAAATTTGTTCAAGCACAATTTCCACAGATGCTCGAATGAGTCCAGATACTTTTGTAACTTCTTTAGGTCGTCCACTGACACCTACGACTCCCTTTATAGTGTTTTGGTGCATAATGGGTAAGTTCACGCCTTTTTTTGTTCCCGGATAATCATCGATATTATAATCATCTAAAGTAACATCCATTCCTGTCTCAATCACTTGAATAGCTCCCAGATGTGTTGTATTTATTCGGTTTTTGTCTGTACTCGAAACAATTATCCCTTCAAGATTCATAATGTTAATATCTACATCTGTATATTTTGTAACTTCCTGGATGACTTTTTGGCCTAATTCTTCTGTAATGTCCATATCGTTATAATCTCCTTTTTCTATAATTATTGCTTATATTTATCCTAAACGAAGGATTAACCTTATGAATAAGCTAGATATAAAAACACACCCTTCAAAGAATGAATTCTTTAAAAGGTGTGTTCCCTCTACACGCCGAGCTCACCACAACCACAATCATGCTTTTCAAAATGATATTCTTTGTATAATTTACTTTGCTTACTTTCTACATCCATTTCATAAACCTTGACTAAAGGGGCGATATCTAAATCAGCGTAATACTCAGCTTGCTCATCAATGCAATCAGTACATCCGATTCGAAAGGTGTTCATTTGATGGACGAAATCCATATGTTCACAAACATCAAAGGTAACCGCAAAATAGACAAGAGACATATAATCCCCTCCAAAAAGTTTGTAAAAATATTATATAGAGTTATTTTCGTTTTCTCAACTAAATAAGGAAATATAAGGAAAGGGTATGGTTTCATCAATGCGGACACAAAATATGCCTACCCTTTAAACGTTTTTCTTGCACTTTCTATCCTTTCCCCTACCATATAATAGACAACAAAACTTTAAAAAGGAGTTTTACTTCATGCAAGACATTTATTTACGGGCGATAGAAATGGAAGACATTCCATTTTTGCATACATTGTTTAACCATCCGGACATTATGGCCTATTGGTTTAGTGAGCCTTATCATACGAAACATGAATTAGAAGAGCAATTCAAGAAGAAAAATGAACATTCGCGTTTATTCATCATCACAAATAACGAAAAAGAAAATATCGGGTTGATCGGCTTTTATGGAATTAACCAAAGACATCGTCACGCCGAATTTGCGATTGCCCTTGATCCGGACCACCAAGGAAAAGGCTATGCATCAAAAGCAACTAAACTCGTTTTAGATTACGCCTTTTACATCTTAAATTTGCGGAAAATCTATTTAATCGTTGCCGACACCAATGCAAGGGCCCACCATATTTATGAAAAAGTAGGCTTTGAAATCGAAGGGCGCCTAACGGAACATTATTTTATTAATGGGACTTACGAAGACGCCATTATGATGGGACTTTTCCGAAAAGATTATTTGGAAAATAGATAGGCTAGAGTTGTCCAGCGAATATTTCTCCATCAAAAAACAGTGTTCTCCCCTTTCACTCAAAGGAAGAACACTGTCTATTTTTATGTGATTAGCTTTTTAAATGTTCTAATACAGCGTCATAATCGGGATGGGTACCAACTTCTGAAACATATTCTGCATAGGTGACAACATCATTTTCATCAATCACAAATACAGACCGAGCTAAAAGGCGCAATTCCTCAATTAAGACACCGTAATTTTCACCGAAGTTTGCATCGCGATAATCGGATAAAACTTCGAGGCCCTTAACACCTTCTGTCTCACACCAACGGCCTTGGGCGAAAGGCAAGTCCATACTTACAGTAAGTACGGCAACATTATCTAAATTGTCTATTTCCTCGTTAAATCGTTTCGTTTGATCCGAACAAACACCTGTATCTAAGGATGGGACAACACTGATTAATTTTTTCTTACCTGCATAATCGGCTAGGGAAACTTCTTCCAAAGCATTATTTAACACCGTAAAATCTGGTGCCTCCTCACCTACTTGAACGGGACTACCTACTAATGTCACTGGGTTTCCTTGAAACGTCACTTGGACCATAACTCATCCCTACCTTTCATGAATATAATAACTTCTACTTTTAGTATGGGACATAAAAAAGGAAATGTCTACATGTTTTGCGGGTGAACCTTTAGCAAAATCCTAATTCATCTCTTCCCACACCTTTGAAAAGATATACTTTTCCATTTCAAAATAGACATCCATACTGCCATAAATGATGGAGCAATCATGTCTAAATCACAATACTCACTCTCCTCTGGTAATTGAAGGGACGGTATTTCTATACGGCCGTCTTCTTTAATAATAGGGATTCCTTGGCCATTTTCACTGGATTCCGGCCTCTCTTTACTAAAGATAAGGCTCTGTTAAAGTTTGTTGTTGGTATTTGATATTTCGAAACACACGTTCCAAAATGGAGATATCAATATAAAGTTGGTGGTGACAGTGAGAGCAACTGATATTCTTAAAGCCATTCAATAACTAAATCCAGCAGAAAAAGGAAGGGATATTTATCAATTCAAGTCTGATGGAAAGGTTCGAGTAAAGGGGTTATACATATTCAGAACGTCAATAACTACCACCGACGGCTAAAGGGTGGATGCACCGATTTAATGGAGTTGCGACCAAGTATTTAAACAATTACCTTGCTTGGTTTCAGGTCTTGGAAAGTATCCATCACCAAAGAAATGAAATTACAATGAATGACTTGATTATTAAAGGAAATTTGCTGCAAAATTATGAAACTTACGATACAATTAGGTTAACCAAATTTGTCGTATAAACACTGATGATTAATTAACTAACGTGTCATACAGGGGGATTTTGGATGAGACAAGTTATATTAGTACCACACCAGTTAAAATATGCGAAAGAAATGTCAATTTTATCTTCAACTCCACAGGTAAAGGATGCTTTAGGTCTTGAAGAAGAACACACAACATTGGAAGGAACCATAGACTTTATTGAATTTATTATTGAACAAGAAAAATTAGGAAAACAATATTCAAGGTGTATATTAAATGAAGACGAGAAACTTATCGGGGTTATCACTCTTAAAGATATTGATAGAGTAAACCGAATATGCCATATAGGTACTTGGATAGGTCATCAATATTGGGGGAAGGGATATAATCAATTAGCAAAGGCAGAAATACTTAACACCGCATTTAGTGAATTGAATTTAGATTATGTATTCGCTGGAGCGAAAGTCGACAATATACGTTCTCAAAAAGCACAAGAAAAGTTACCTTATATTACCTTATTTGTAGAAAATGATTTCCCAGAGGAACACAAGAAATTAGAGTCTCAAACGAATTCAAAGTGTTTTTTAAATGTTATTGAAAAAGAAAAGTTTTTATCTTGGTATAATAAATCTATGTGAATTGATCATTAAACATAAGGGTTGTTTAGCCGAATAAGACATTATCAAAAAATAGGACCTCCAATATTTGGAAGTTCTATTTTTTTATCTATACAACAATGAACTTTAACAGAGCCAAAGATAAAAATAATAGCAACCACAGTAACAAGCAGAATGAGCAAACCTATTTTCCTCACGGATAGCCTCCTTTGTCATTTAAACAAATTGCCGAGTATTCTTGATTGCTTATTATACCATATGTTTTAAGGGTATTACTTCGATTGTTGGCACCTTCGAAAAAAGTCATTGCTGGAGTAAACTTATTTTATTTTTTTGCGGGAAGTTTACTTGAATAATGACCTTGAAGTAAGATAAAGCTCTTTTTCATGCGTAAGTTTACTTCAAAGGCACTCTCGGAGTAAGATAAAACTTTTTTTCGTGCCTAAGTTTACTTCAAAGCCACTCTTGGAGTAAGATAAAATTTTTTTCGTACCTAGGTTTACTTCAGATACACTCTTGGAGTAAAGATGGACATATTTTTTCTGCTAAGCTTACTTAGGAAGGCACTTTGAAGTAAGGTTACATGAAATTTTATTGCTAAGCTAATTTTAAAACACTGTTTCAAGTAAGGTACATGTGCCTCCTGTGTAAACTCACTTCATAGATAACTTTAAAATAAAACCATTCTTCCTTAGAACAATATGAATAACTTTTGCCTATCCACAAACTAAATATCAACTATTAATCAAATTTCACTAAAATACCAGGACCTAGCTCTTTTGAGTTGAACAATAACTCAAAGCCGTTTTCTCGCTCTGGTATAACGTATTCAACTATCCCTTTTATTTTCCCATCAGCAACACCTCTCAAATACCCTTCATCTAGTCCAACACTTTCTAATATCTCCACTTGTTCAGGCTTATAAGTCTCATCCCCATCGAGAAGGAGGAAATTTTGTTCCGGATTCATTTCATAAGCAGAAGAATCTAAAATTTCAAAGGTAAATTCTATGGCAATATTTTTCATCCCACTCTCTGGGTCAGGGAGACTGCTGTCTACCTGATTTGCATAAAAATCTAGAACAAACGATTCTGGACTTTCTCCTTCTTTTAACTCATATAAATAACCTTCTATGCTGACGTAATCAATATCTTCTTGATTTGTCTCTTTATCGTTTTCCGCATCCTTAGCTTCTGATACTACAATATCTCCTTCTGTTGCATGAATTTCTTGTTCGTTATGAGCATCTGTAGCCGTTTCTATTTTAGGCGCAACCTGAATCATGGTATATATAAATAACGAAGCTAATAAAAGGGAGGTGATAGCTCCTACCCATTTCAGTCTTTTTTCAACAACCTTTCTATTGGAAATTGTCCCCCTTATATTTTGAGATGCTCTTTGACTAAACTTTTTACTTATCGCCTTGGTCTTTGTAGTAGTTCTTATAAATGAAATTACTAATATTAGGATTTGCCCGTTTTCATTCATGAAATATTGGCAATTAGTTAAAACCAATCTATTTAAAAGTTGTATATCAATATTTTCTATTTGAGTCTTTACCACTTGGAATATTAGAGACTTTTAAAGTCATTGTTTATACACGCAGTCCTATTATTCAGATTATATGCAATAAAACGAAAATTGTAAACGTTCTTTTAAGATTGTACTCCAAACAAAAAAGCCTATACAAAAATGTATAGGCGTTCATTGGCAATCGGAATGACAGGACTTGAACCTGCGGCCTCTTGCACCCCATGCAAGCGCTCTACCAAACTGAGCTACATCCCGTTATATATCATTTTTAAAAAGAATGGCTATTTGTAAAAGAGCTCCTTCTGGCCAATTCCATGGTTATTATAACATAAAAGGAGAATTATTTCTCGTCATACACAAATCCTTTAGAAAAAAGGACCTCCCGCTATATTGGAACAAGCTTTTTATCCAGAGCTGAATAAAATTAACTAGATCAAAAAAGAACATTAATACTTTTTTATCATTATGGAATTCAAAGTGTATTTGTAAGTTTTTCTATGATACGGTTAAAATGTACATTCGTTTAACTAAACATAAAGGGTGAAAATATGAGAAAATCTAGCATAATTATGATCATTCTTTTTCTAAGTAGCATTTTTATGATTGGCTGTAGTGATAGTAATAACGAAAGCGAGCAAGGAAACATTGATAAAAACGAGGTAAATAATATTGAAGATAGTGGGCTAAACAACGAATCAGATGAAGAGAACGCCCAGAATAATAATAAAGACAATGAGAATGAAGAAGAAAAAGGAGCCAAAGCTGATTATGATGTAAATGTTATGCTTAATGGGAAGATGACTTATGAGGACAATGTATTGACGGTGGAGGGTGAGTCAAATCTTCCAGAAGAGGCTTCCTTAGCCATTGCTCCGAGTGCAACTGAAGATGATATGATATTTATTGGGGCACTCGTTATGCAAAAATAGAGGCTGATGGTAGTTTTTATAAAGAATTACCTATCCCTAAAGAATATGAAGGAAACCTCCTCGTCAAGCTAAGCTTTCAACCTGGAGAAACAGATGATGACTTTATTCACGACCTTTACGGAGAAAAAGGCGAGTATTTAGAAGGATCCTTTGTACGTTTATATGAACATATCGATGAAGTAAAACAAGGAATACAGACGGAGGTCTACCTTCTCCTTGATGATAACGGTAAAGCTGAAGCCAAAATTGCAGAACCTGAATGGGATATCCCAGTAGACTTAGGTGACTTTAATATTCGAATAGAAGCAACTGCTGAAGTTATAGATGAATTTATTGAAGTTCATGGGGAAAGTAATTTGATCGAAGGAAGCCAGCTCAGTTTCAACCTTCTCGATGATGAAGGAAACTGGCATCCAGGTGGCGGTTTCACACACGCGAAACCAGATGGATCATTCTTTCGCATCATTGAGCTGCCTGAAAATGCACAAAATCTTGATAGCTATAAACTGGAAATCTATTTTGAACCATCACAATATGAATGGGAAAATGTTGTCGAACATTATGGCGAAGATGGAAGTAAACTATCTGGTGAACTTGTCGAAGATGAAGAAGTTTCTATTACGATACCAGTTACGACCGAGTAACGATTCATGCACAAACAAAATAAAGGACTGTATCAATTTTCTCAACTGATGCAGTCCTTCCTTTATCTATTATCATTCAATAATTGTCTCTTTCAAGGCTGGGTTTTTTTTCCGAGTCCTCTTACCGACTCTTATATTTCGGCGTTCTCTTTTCCTGACAATCCCTTGCTGAATAGCCATCTTTCTCGCTATTTGCGGCGCATTCCATAATGGTGGAAGGAGCAAGATCGAAACAGGTACAGCCGTTACAACAATGAAGTTTTGAATGGCTGTAATACTACCTTCTCCGATAATTAAGAGAACGATAGATAAGGCTCCGAAGATCAATGCCCAAAAGATTCTTAACCAAGATTGTGGGCGATCGTCTCCCGTTAATGTTACGGCAACTGTATAAGAAATTGTATCTGCAGTTGTTGCCACAAATACAATAGCTACGAGAAGAAAACCAAAGGCCATTAATGTTGGAAAAGGTAATTGATCCATAATAGCCATCACGGCGGCTGGCATTCCTGATTCAGCTAAAAATGTTGAAACAGAACCCGGAGTTTCTTTTTCTAAGAATATTCCTGTTCCACCAACAACAGCAAACCAAAAGTTACTGACGAGAGGTGCAACAATAGATACCGCGATAATAAGCTCACGAATCGTTCGACCACGAGAAATTCGACTAATAAAGATGGCCATCATTGGACCATACCCGAGGAACCAACCCCAGAAGAAAATTGTCCAAGCTCCTAGCCATTCTCCGTCACCTCGATATAAACTCATCTCAAAGAAGTTTTGTAAATAGCTTCCTTGACCGGCAACAAACATATCGAGAATATACATTGTCGGTCCAATAACTAAGACGACAATGGCTAATAAAATAGTTAAGCCTACATTAAACCGACTTAGCATTTGAATTCCTTTGTCAATTCCACTTCCTGCTGATATCGCTGCAATCGTCACTAAACCGATGACGAGAAAGATACTTAATGTTAATGAGTTCGGGATACCAAATAAATGGTGTAAACCATAACCAACTTGTAACCCTAAAAACCCGAGAGGTCCTAAGGTTCCGGCTGCAACAGCGATAATCGACATAATATCAGCTGTTGAACCGATAAAGCTTTTATCATAAATCTTTTTACCAAAGATTGGATATAATACCGCCCTTGGCTGGAGTGGGTATCCTTTTACATAGTGAACATACATCATGACAATCGTTGATAATGTTCCAAGGATTGCCCAGGCAACAAAGCCCCAGTGCATAAAGGCATGGCCGAAAGCGCCTGCCTCATTGTTAAACTCTCCTCCGCCAAAGATTGGTGGTGTGTTCATATAATGGTACATCGGTTCTGCTGCTGCCCAAAATACTCCACCACTTGCAAGCAATGTTGTTAATATCATCGCTACCCAGCGATAATAGCTGTACTGAGGTTTTTCCTGATTACCTAAACGAACATTTCCGTATTTTGTAACAGCTAAATAAATACCAATTAAAAAGTTTCCTAATAATAATAATTGCCAATAACCACCAAAAAACTTTGCTGAAGCATCAAAGGATACTGTTATCCAATGTCCTACCATTTCACTATCAATAAATGAAACAATAATAAATAACAGTAAAAATCCTCCACTGATGAAAAATACTGTCCAATCAGTGTTTAGTTTTCTTTTGTCTTGCACACTTTTTCCTCCTAATATTTTTAGGAGCAAGTGTCTATAAATGCTTATCTCATTTGTCCTTATAGACCGTTGGATGGTAATGATTATGAAATGTCAAAATCAATTAACATCCCGAATAACCATCGACAAAAAACCACCGGCTTGCCCGACTTTTTGTCATGTACAGTTTTGTATTATAGGACTGTTCGGATAGAAGCGCAAGTGCCTATAAATCCGGTTATGCCTGTTCACATCGCGTATGGGCACTTATTTC
>Ga0209487_1002906_pt1 | contig 13667 bp, 13 predicted proteins | sample Poulit2012_FD_187524 | JGI IMG/M metagenome (GOLD analysis project Ga0209487, IMG submission 187524) | Agricultural soil microbial communities from Georgia to study Nitrogen management - Poultry litter 2012 (SPAdes) (version 2) | ecosystem: Environmental > Terrestrial > Soil > Agricultural land... | reverse complement strand
CCATCTTGGTCAGATCTGCTCGTTGTTTCTGTACAAAGTGCTTTAATTTCATCTGGCGCATTTTCCATGGCTACGGAATATCCGGCGCGTTCCATCATGGAGACATCATTAAAACTGTCGCCAATCACCATGACATCATCCATCGAAATTCCCTTCAGGTTTGTGTATTCTTCAATTGCAATCCCTTTTTGGGCATTTGTGTTATTAATCTCAATATTTTGGATGCCTGAAGAGGAAACGGCTAAGCTTTGGATTGTCTTGAGTTGTTCATTGGCTCTCCGTAAATTTTCGGGTTGATTAGAAACGGCGAATATTTTGTATATTTCATGTCCTCGTAAGGTGATCATTTCATCGTAGGAATCAACGAGACGAATGAAGCCTTGTTCGACACGCCCCATGACTTCCTGGCGAATGCTATCCTCAGGGACAGTTTGGCCAATCGATTTAGCAAGATTTATAAACATTTGAATCTGTTCTTCCACATTTATGGTATAAATAGACTCATCAATATATAGTTCATGGTGAATATTTTCTTGATTTAAAATAGAGGTAATTTTTGGGATATCCTTTTCTGGTAAATAGGTTGCCGAGATGATATTGCCTGATTCATCTCTAACATCCGCACCGTTTAAGCATACATAGGAAGTTTCTAACATGGCATCCCTAACAGGACCATGTGCTTCTGGATAACTTCGGCCGGTTGCGATAACGACCTCGATACCTTTCTCTTTGGCTGCACGGATCGCCTGGATATTTCTTTCACTAATCGTATGATCGGGTGCTAATAACGTCCCATCCATATCGATTGCAATTAAACGAATCATAATATTTTGGACTCCTTTATAAACAATGATAAACTCCAACCATTAGTATAGTACATTTCTTGAATATAAACCTAGCGTTACGGGTTATGTAGACTGATAACAGATGAGTTTGCTCGTATCATTATCCGGAATCAATGATTAGGATCACCGAGCAAATGAGTATTGAATTTATAGTAATTCGGGAGTAAATATGGTGTGTCTTCGTGGTATAATAGAGAAGGATCAAGATTTTAATTATAGGGGAGTTTATGTAGATGAGAAATTGGGTTTCATACGCTTTAATGGGATTGCTGTTCTTTTTAATCAATCTATTTTTAACTTATTTTCAAGAAAGTTATTGGGCTTTAAAAGATAGTCTTGGCGTCGCTGTATTATTTATCGCCTTTTTATTAATACTTGATGGGGTAGCATTTTATTTCCGGAAGAAGAAAGAAAAGGATCAATAAGAAGATAGATCATATGAGGAGGATTATAATGAAATTTGGAATTATTGGAACGAACTGGATTACCGATCAATTTATTGCAGCGGCAAGCAATCACGCTGAATTTTCTATTGGGGCTGTATTTTCGAGGACAGAAGATAAAGCACGTGTATTCGCGGAAAAGTATGATGTTCAGAATGTGTTTACAAATATGGAAGAGATGTTTCAGAGTGGTACAATCGATGCAGTTTACATAGCAACACCAAATGTTTTCCATGCGGAGCAAAGTATTCTAGCGCTGAAGAATGGCATTCACGTTCTTTGTGAAAAGCCAGCGGTAACATCGATGAGTGAAATTGAAGAAGTGATTAAAACAGCAGAAGAAAATCAAACGACATATATGGAAGCGATGAAATCAACCGTTACCCCCGCTTTTCTAAGTTTGAAAAAGCAGGTAGAGAAGATCGGAAAAATACGTCGATTTGTTTTTCACTATAATCAGTACTCCTCCCGCTATGATAAATATAAAAATGGAGTGATTGAAAATGCCTTTAAGCCGGAACTTGGAAATGGGGCGAGAATGGATTTAGGCGTTTATTGTATTGCGCCTTTAGTTCATTTAGTAGGGAAACCGAATTCCGTCGTAAATAATACATATCGTTTATCGACTGGTGCTGAGGGTCAAGGGAGTATGATTTTAAATTATGATGATTTCGAAGCGATCATTATGTATTCCAAAATCACCGACTCCTATTTGCCGAGTGAGATTCAAGGGGAGAAGGGTGTTATCGAAATAGATAAAATTAGTGAGCCGGAGAAAATGAGAATAAAATACCGGGATGGAGAATCAGAGGATATTTCTGTCGATCACACATTTGATTTGATGTATTATGAGGCGGCAGAGTTTATCAAGACGGTCAATAATAAGCAAATCGAATCATCAATTAATACACATGATATCACTCGGAAAATAACGGAGATTCTAACGAAGTAGTTTTCCACATGACTTTTATAAACTGTGGCGAAGATGCTCACAGATTACACCAACAATGTGATCTTCGCTTTGTAGATCAAGATGTCGAGTGATCGGCCGGTACACGAGCGGTAGAGGAAACTACAGATGCGATCAAATAAAAAGACAAGCTGTGAGAATGAATCTCGCACCTTGTCTTTTCGTATTTACGATAAGAAACCTAACCAATAACCAAGGATTCCTAACGCAAAGAATCCGAGGATAATCCATAATGGATTGACCTTTTTCCGGAGGAGCCACATACTTCCAAAGGTAAGGAGTAAGGGTACTAAACCAGGCATTAATGAATCAAGAATCGTTTGAACCGTTTCGACTTCCATTTCTTTCGTTTCCGGATTTTCAAGTTCGGAAACGACAATAGGGATGTTTACGGTCGTCCACATATTGACTAACGCTCCCATAATGAACAGGCCGAGCACAGATGCTCCAACAGTTAATTTCTGAAGTAAGCCTCCACTCATATCTTGAACGAGATCTGTCCCTTTTCTCAGTCCATAGGAAACGCCCCAATATCTAAAACCTAAACGGATGATATTAAATAATATAAAGAATAAGATCGGTCCCATTAAGTTACCGGTTAAGGCAAGTCCCGCACCTAATGCTCCGATTACCGGACGAATGGTTCCCCAGAAGATTGGATCCCCAACCCCTGCTAGCGGTCCCATCATTCCCACTTTTAATCCGTTGATGGCGGCGTCATCAATTGGCGCACCTTTTTTACGCTGTTCTTCCATAGCCATCGTTACACCGACAATCGGTGCCGCCATAAATGGTTGCGTATTAAAGAATTCCAAGTGTCGTCTCATCGCAGCCTTACGTTCATCGTTGTTTTCCGGATATAGTCTCTTTAATGTTGGAACCATTGTATACATGAATCCTAAAGCATGCATTCTTTCAAAGTTCCAAGAACCTTGCCATAAATTAGATCTTAAAAAAGTGTTCGTTATATCTCCTTTTGTAATTGAAAACTCTTTATCAGACATCATTCAACCTCCTTTTTGGTTAATCTAATTCATCATCTAAGTCGTCATCCAAGTCATTCCCAGAAGGGCCACCTGCTGTCTGAACATCAGGCTGATTGAATTGAGGATGTAACTGCAAGTACAGAATAGCTAAAATGACACCGATTACTCCAAGAGCAACTAGGTTAAATTCAGTAAATGCGGCAATAACAAACCCTAAATATAAGAAGGGCATGAGAGCGCCAGTTTTCATCATATTAATAACCATGGCATAACCAACAACAACGATCATCCCACCGGCAACATTTAAACCACCTGTAATGACATCAGGAATTGAAGTGAGTAAATTTTGCACTGTATCTGTCCCGACTGTGATCGCGACAATCAGTGCGGGAATTGCTATCCGTAACATTTGTAATCCCAATGCGGATAAATGTAGGAAATCAATTCCCCTAAAACTTCCTTTATCGGCCATCTTATCGGCAGCATGTTGAAATCCAACTGTAATGGTACGAACAAGGATCGTAAGAACTTGTCCTGCTGCTGCTAACGGGATTGCTAATGCAATACCAGCACCAATTGATTGGCCGCCAGCAATAACAATAATGGTTGAAATAATCGAAGCGAGAGCAGCGTCTGGTGCTTGTGCTGCACCGATGTTCATCCAACCAAGCGCGATCATTTCTAATGTCCCACCAATGATGATTCCAGTCGTCATATCGCCTAAAACAAGACCAATAAGTGTACAGGCGATTAACGGTCTATGTGTTTGGAATTCATCAAGGACACTTCCAATACCAGCAATACTCGAAACGACAAGTATTAAAACAATCTGAATAACAGACAGGTCCATCGTTATTCCTCCTTTTGATTACATGTTTTTACTATCTAGAAGTTGGATCATATCTTCCCGTGAATCATTGACAACGCCTCTGACATCAAGGTCGACCCCTTGATCGGCTAATCTTCTTAAGCTATCTGCTTCATCTTTGTTTACAAAATTAGATTTATTTAATTGAACTTTACCTTCTTTATAAGAGATACCACCAATATTCAATTCCTTAATCGGAATTCCTGCTTCAATGACCCGCTCTGCATCAAGGGGTGTTGTGAATAATAACATCACGCGATCATCAGCATATTTCGGATTATTAAAGACACGAACTGATTTTTCGATATCGACAACACTTGCTTTCACACCTGGTGGAGCAACTTGTTTTAATAATGTTGTGCGCAATTTATCCTCGGCAACGTCATCACTGATCACAATGATTCTTGATATATTTGCTTCTTTCGTCCAAACGGTGGCTACTTGTCCATGGATAAGTCGATCATCAACTCTTGCTAGACCTATAATCATTTATAATTCATCCTCCATTTCATTTTCGTCAGCTAGATTTTTCTCTAAAATGGTTATGCCTGACATACCAATTGCTTTTGCATTTTCCGTTAGTTCTGTTAAAGAGAGTGATTGTTTTAAAGCTAGTGTTTCTAATAACATGGGGAAATTAACGCCAGCGATGACTTCAATATTCTCATCTGCCAATGCCAATTGTGAAATAGCGTTAAAGGGACTCCCACCAAATAAATCCACCATAACCAATAATCCTGAAGTACAGTCTAATTGCTTCATTTCTTGTTGATAGTGTGCGATTAAATCTTCTGTATTTTCTCCTGGAACAAAGTTTACGAAGCCAATATTCTCTTGCTCGCCCATGATCATTTCAGCGGATTTAATCATTTCCTCAGATGTATGTCCATGTGTACATACGATAATTGCCCTGCTCATATTCTCACCTCCTTTAGTCAATAGATTGCTTTGTGAATAGGCTTTCATAGTAAAAGACGCCATGGATTCGCGGACGAAGGGTACTGAATCCATGAGTCTATCAAAAAGCGATGCCATGGTTTCATGGCTTATGAACCGGTATTAATACGTTTTATTTAAAAGTGAAGCAGCAGCATCATCCATAATAAAGGTTACATTTGGGTGAGCACGAAGAATCGAGGCAGGACAGCCTTCATGAATCGGTCCTTCAAGCGTAGCTTTCACCGCTTCTGCTTTTCTTTCACCTGATGAAGCAACAAGAATATGTTTTCCTTCCATAATATCGGCGAGGCCCATTGTGAGCATTTGTGTTGGTGCTTCTTCGCGTGATAAATGATGATAACCCATCGTACTCTGAATCGTTGACTCATCACTGTCCGCTAGGAACATGCGTGATTGAAAGGATTCCCCAGGCTCATTTGCAGCTAGATGTGCATTTGTACCGAGACCAACAATTTGTAAATCTCTTGGATATTTTTGCAGGACCGCCTTATAGCGTTCAATCTCTGCATCTGTATCTTCTAAACTACCATCTAATAAGCCAATATATTTCGGTTTAGCGTCGATCAAATCATAGAAATTTTTATGCATATACGTATATACAGAATAGGCTGCATCTCGATCTGAGATGTATTCATCCAAATTTGTAAAGATCGTATTTTCAATTGGAAGTCTACCTTGGTTAATGGCTTCAACTAATAAGGCAAACATCCCATCATAACTGGCACCTGTAGTCGTATTAATGGATGCGTGTTCATTTTTATTGATCGTTTGTGCAACAACTTCAAAAGCTGCTTTCGACATATCGTCATAATTTCTTGTTTGAATAATATTCATTTTTTATTTTCCCCTTATATGTGTATTTCTGCTTCGTGATGCAGGCTAGATTAAGTCATCCGTCGTTTTTAGGAATTCATGTAAAACAAGAGCACTTGCTCCAATAACCCCGCTATCTCTTCCAAGAACTGACTTCTTTAATACGAAGGAGTCTCGTAACGGTCCGAGTACATAGTCATTCGCTTGCTCGTCTACCCCATCCAAAATTTCGGGAAGACCTTGAACCATAGGACCGGTTATTAAAATAGCTTCAGGGTTATACATAAGTACCGTATTCGAGACGGCTAAACTCAAATAATTTCTTGCGCGATTGATGAGTTTCAAGGACCAATCCTCTTGGCGATAATAAGCGGCATAGATTTCCTCGATCGGTTGCTGCGCTTGTTTGACTAATTCCGTCGAACAAATAAAAGTTTGTAAACAACCAAATCGCCCACACTCACATAATGTCCCATCCGGATCTAGTGTCATATGTCCGATCTCTCCGAGTGTGTTCATATGTCCGCGGATCATTTTGCCCTCAATCATCACGGCTCCACCAATACCACTCCCAATGTAAATGCAAACAGCGTTCTTGTAGGCGCTCATACTTCCGAATAAATTTTCGGCAAGCAATACGGCGCGGACATCATTATCAACATAGACAATATAATCCAATTGGGCTTCAAGATGAGCTTTAATTTCGACATCTTTCCAATGGAATTGTGGAACCATCAATGTCTTCCCTTCAGGTAAAGTGACAAGCCCAGGCAGACTAATTCCAATGGCTAATATTTTGTCTCTCACCGCTTGCTCCAATTGCTGCAAAATCTCAGTTATATGAAAACTGATGGTATCGAGTACGGCCTCAGCCGCCTCTTTTACATCAAATCGACAGCTCGTATCGTGAATGATGTCGCCATCCAAGGAAACAACGGCCATTCGAATGGTATTTAATTGAATTTCTACGCCAATGATATAGAGTCCCTCTGGATTGATTTCCAAAAGGGTGGCTCGGCGTCCGACCGTGCCTTTCGTTTGGCCAACTTCGATGACTAATTCATCAGCAATGAGCTCATTCATGATCTTTCCTACACTTGTATTACTCATTTTAGTCAATGTAGCCAACTGAGCTCTTGAAATTTGTTTGTTTTGTTGGATTAAGCTTAATAACATAAAATAATTATGTTTTCGAATTCTAGTTTGGTCATATTTAATGTTAAATGACAAACGATCACTCCCATCAAATGAAGGTAGCTGGCTCGCCTAGTTAAGAAAAGGGGAAGACCATCGCCCACTTCATAAATAAACTTGCATTACTAAACAATGTTTATCAATTATGATTATAGCATTGAAAAAGAAAGGACGCAACAAAGGGTTTTAAAAACTATAAACCATTTTTAGCCAAATGGTCTTCTGTTATGTGCACGTTTACATTGTCTTGATGATCAACTTCACCAACAATTACTTATGTATCATCAGATCATTGCTTGAATTAACCAAATACTGAAACTTCATGGAGTTGCTAAGCTACTATTAGCAAATGGTGTTAGGGTGATGTAGCTATAAATAGGGATTATCAAGTTTTTTTATTATGTTATAATGATTGGATTGATAGGGATGAAGGAGGGAAATGACATGCGACAAGGCACATTTCAATGGATGAAATCAGTTAATAAATCAATTATTTTAAATAAAATACGTACAGATAGCCCTATTTCACGGGCAGAAATCGCTAAACAGACTAAATTAACCCCGCCGACCGTAAGCAATAATGTAAAAGAGTTGATTGAACAAGGAATCGTGAAGGAAAGTGAACTGGGCGAATCACAAGGGGGACGTAAACCGACTATGCTTCTGATCAATAGTGATGCCTTTTATATTATTGGTGTTGATGTTGGTCCAAAAACTGTTGAATGTATCGTCGTTAATTTATCAGGTGAAATAATCGAGCGCTCGACAAATACGCTAACTTTACCACTGACAAATGATGCATTCCTCGCGATCATCGTGAAAAACATTCATCATGTTATAAAGCAAGCTTCTATACCGACTGAAAAGATGATTGGGATTGGTGTGGCGATGCATGGAGTCGTAGAAATAAAGACGGGGACTTCGTTATTTGCTCCGAATTTGCGTTTGCAAAACATCCCCATTAAAGCAACTCTTGAAAAGGAGTTTGACCTGCAAGTAAAGGTAGAGAATGATGCGCGAGCCATGGCTTTAGGAGAGGCTTGGTTCGGTGATTATGGAGAACAACTCAATATGGTAGCCATGAATATTGGTCGCGGGGTCGGTGCGGGGATTGTGATGGGCGGAAAGTTATATCATGGTGCACAAGATATCGCTGGTGAGATCGGACATATGACGATTGATGTGAACGGAAAAGTTTGTGAATGTGGAAATCGGGGCTGTTTACAAACCTTTATTACGGGTTCAGCAATTGCGGCGCGAGCACTCCAATCATTACCAGCGTCTGAACAAAACGGACATTCCTTATCAGGTGAAAAAGTGTATGAATTAGCGCGGGAAGGTAGTGTGGTATCCAGACAAATCTTAGTGGAGACGGGAGAAATGATTGGCATCGGATTAATCAATTTAATTCATATCCTCAATCCCGACAAGATTATCCTTGGCGGCGGTGTGACCGGATCGGAAGAGTTTATTTTCCCAGCCATTCAGGAAACAATTGAAAAGCGAGCATTGACACCACAAGCACGGAAGACGGAAGTGCTGATCTCGGAACTTGGGAAAGATGCGACCATTATTGGCGCTGTTTCATTATTATTAGTAGACTTATTCGCCCCTGTGTAAAAAAGGGAAAAGGCACATATGTCTGGGGGGATTGATTTGTCGGGAAAAAGAAGGGTTATTCACTTGGTCGTCTCATTGGTGGTAATTTTTACGGTGCTCGTTTATTTCGACTATCGTAAATATGAAGAGTTACTGTTTAAAAGTAACTTTCTCGAGGCTTTATTTATGACGGCTTTTATTCAAGTCGCCCATTGGTACGTCGATTTTATCGATAAACGGGAGGCAAAGAAAAAGAAAGAAAACGAGGAGAACACTCCATAGTTCTCCTCGTTGTTTGGCAACCGTTTATTTTTCGCTATGAAAGGAAAATACGGTTTGTTTAGCATAGGTTTCGCCAGCAGGCAACACGACGCTTGGAAATCCATCATGATGTAAAGAAGCTGGTGCAGCTTGTGTTTCGAAACAAATCCCCATGTACTTTCCTTGTTCATGCTCCACCGTCTCGATGTCGATATCATCTGGGAGACCATTTGCTGTATACATCACCATTCCTGGTTGATCTGTTGTGATGGTGAGCACACGCCCACTTGTTGCTTCCTTTACAATGACACGGTTCTGATCTGCTTTTGAAAAGATAAAATAATGATCATAGCCATGATCGACCCGTTTATTTTGCTCATCAACGGATTCGATTTTATCGACTATTTTCCGTCCCTTGCGAAAGTCAAATGGTGTTTGACTGACATCGCGTTTTCGTCCGGTCGGAAGGAGGGCCTGATCAAGTTCAATAAATTGCTTACTATTCATTGTGATATGATGATCATGAACAGGTGTAGCACGATGTCCACTTAAATTAAAATAGGAATGATTGGTTAATGTAAGTGCTGTCGTTTGATCGGATTCTGCTTCATAGTCAATGATCAGTTCATTGTCATTTGTTACGGTATACGTAACGCTGACGTCAAGATTGCCATGATATCCACCTTCTCCATCTGGACGAAAATGGGTTAGACGAACACCGACTTTTTCCGTCGTTTGGAAAGAAGTTGCTTGCCAGACGACTTGATGAAATCCACCTGACCCACCATGAAGATGATGGGGTCCTTCATTTGCCTCTAAGCTGAACTTTTTTCCTCCGAGTTGAAAATTACTATTTTCAATGCGCCCGGCAACCGGACCGATAAGGGCACCGATGTAATTTGGATTGTGTTCATAGTCCGCTACATCCTTAAACCCAAGCACAACATTTTCGAGTACACCTTGTTTATTCATTACGCTAATGTCTGTTATGATGCCACCAAAATTTAAAATGCTCACACGCATCCCGTGTTTATTCGTTAATGTGAATAATTTCCACTTTTTATGAACGTCCTGTACATCGATATGCATTTATTTTACCTACCTTAATGAATTTCATAATCCCTATTTATAGCTATATCCGCATAGCTGGTTACGGTAATTATGAAATTCACTTATTTAATGTATTGATAAATCGTTTGCTCGCATCCTTATCCTTAAAGACGTCGGCATCTTCCAACACACGGGTGAATTTTTTGCCAAGTTCCTTTTCAATGATCATATCGACTTGTTTTTCAGTTAATTGGTCTGGATAGATTTCCTTCATGTGATTCGCCCAATCTTGATGATAGGGAGCGACATCGTCCTTCTCTTGTAGTAAAAATTGTTTGATCTCTGCTAACTCCGTTTTCAGTCGAGCAGGTAAAACAGCAAGGCCCATGACTTCAATCAAACCGATGTTTTCTTGTTTAATATGATGGACATCCCGTTTCGGGTGAAAGATGCCGGTCGGATTTTGTTTATTTGTCCGATTATTTCGCAAGACAAGATCAAGTTCCAAGAGATCTCCATTCATGCGAGCGATTGGTGTAATTGTGTTATGCGGCGTGTCGCCTGTAAATGCTTGAATATGAGCTTGTTCATCATCATAATTTTTCCATATACCTAAAATATGCTCGGCTGCGGCGACGAGTTGTGCTTTGTCTTTACTTTGCAATCGGATCGCTGCCAAAGGCCATTCAAGGACAGAGGCAGCTACATGGGTATATCGCTCCAATTCAAAGGTGAAATCAGTTGCTGCCCGAGTCATCGCAAATTCATAGTATCCAGCTTGGTAATGATCATGACTTAGGATCGAGCCACCAACAATCGGTAAGTCGGCATTTGAGCCAATGAAATAATGTGGATAAAGCTCAACAAAAGTTAATAAGCGAGCAAAAGCTTCTTGATCAATCTTCATATCACGGTGTTTCTCAGCGAACAAGATGCTATGCTCGTTGTAATAGACATAAGGTGAATATTGAAAGTACCAATTTTCGCCACCTAAGGGAACCTGAATAATGCGGTGATTTGCTCGTGCAGGATAGCCCGTCCGTCCTACATAACCTTCATTCTCCATGCATAAGGGACATTTTGGGTAATTGATCTCCTGTTTAATCGCACGCTCGCGTTTGATTTGTTCTGGATCTTTCTCAGGCTTGGACATATTGATCGTGATGTCCATATCGCCATAGATTGTTTCCGATTTGAAATGGATGTTTTTTCGAATGCGGTTCATTTGAATATAGTTACTATTTTTACTAAGTTCATAAAAATAAGTTGTCGCATCCATCGGACTTTGTTCATATTTTCTTTGAAAAGTTTCATTGATGATGGATGGGCGTGCGATCAAACAATTCATGATATTGGCTGAGAGGATCTCCTTATCATCAAACACATCGGCAATGATTTCCGCATCAATGGCATAGGTGATGATCTTCTCTACTAAATTTGGAATCGTATCATCTGCTTGTTCGGTAACCTGTTCAGGGTAGGATACAAGATTTAAGAGACCAAGGATTTGATTGCGTGCATAGACCTCATCCGCTCTTTCGATTAAATGATGATCGATTGCTTGTTGGATCAACCCAGCGATCTGCGCATAAATCATGTCGCTTCCACATCCTTCTCATAGCCATGTGGATGATTCACATGCCAATTCCACGCATCTTCAATTAGTGTTTCGACGGATGTCCTTGTTGGGTTCCAACCTAGGAGTTTTTTCGCTTTCGCAGAACTGGCAATTAACACACTCGGATCACCTGCACGACGATCACCAATTTGTACAGGGATGTCTTTCTTTGTGACGGCTTTCGCTGTTTCGATCATTTCTTTTACTGAGAAACCTTGACTGCTTCCGAGATTAAAGATATTGCTTTCTCCATGTTGAGCTAAATAATCAAGCGCTAATAAATGAGCGGCAATTAAATCCTCAACATGAATATAATCACGAATACAGGTGCCATCTGGTGTATCATAATCATCTCCAAAGATTGAAATCGAGGCGCGTTGTCCAAGTGCTGTTTGCAGAATGATCGGAATCAGATGTGTTTCCGGTTGGTGATCCTCGCCAATTTCGCCTGATTCTCGGGCTCCAGCAACATTAAAATAACGTAAAGACACATAATTGATCCCGTGCGCTTGTTCACACCACTTCATCATTTTTTCCATCGCTAGTTTTGTTTCGCCATACGCACTTGTTGGCTCGGTTGCCATATTCTCCGTAATGGGCACGGACTGTGGTTCCCCATATGTAGCAGCGGTTGATGAGAAGACAATCTTTTTAACTTGATATTCGGTCATGACTTGTAATAAAACTTGTGTTCCATACAAATTATTATCATAGTATTCGAGTGGTTTTTCCATCGATTCTCCGACGAGAGAACTCGCTGCAAAATGCATGACCGCATCAATGGGCTCCTTTTCAAATACGGAGCGGAGAAATGTTTGATCACGAAGGTCCCCTTCATAAAATGTTGCTTGTGGATGGATTGCTCCGTCATGACCGGTTTGTAAATTATCAATGATGACGACATCTTTTTGTTGATCGATGAGTTGATAGACGGCATGAGAACCGATATATCCTGCCCCACCTAATACGAGTACACTCATTTATAACACTCCTTTTGTAATTTCCTTTGCACCGTCGCCAATGTGAGCCACATAAAATGTCGCGTCATAACCAATGGCTGTATGATACGCTTGATTCACATTGATCTTGAAAGATTCGATCTTGTCTTTGTCAACAATGGCAATCGCACATCCACCAAAACCTGCACCCGTCATGCGCGCGCCTAATACACCATCTTGTTCCCAGGCAGAAGTGACGATTGTATCCAGTTCGATTCCAGTTACTTCATAATCATGTTGCAGGGAAATATGGGATTCATTCATTAATTTCCCAAAGCCAATTAAATCGGTTTGTGCTAATGTATGTAATGCCTCAATCGTACGTTGGTTTTCATAAACAGCATGTTTCGCGCGTTTTTGATTCACTTCGTTTGTAATGAGGTGGCGATGTTGTTCGAATTGTTTATTGGTTAAATCACCAAGACTCGCGATGTCGAGTTCCTTTTTTAAGTCAGCTAATGCTTGATCACATTGGGTGCGACGTTCATTATATTTTGAACTTGCAAGTGTTCGCTGTTTATTCGTATTGATAATAAGGATCGCATGATTTGCTAAGGCGAGTGGTGCATATTGATAAGCAAGTGTTTGGGTATTTAAATGGATGGCATGATCTTTCTTTCCTTTACCAATCGCAAATTGATCCATGATACCACTCTGGACGCCAATATATTGATTTTCGACTTGCTGCCCGATTTTGATTAGTTCTAGGTTATCGAGCGAAAGTGAAAATAGACGGTCTACCAGAACACCCGTCACCATCTCGATGGACGCTGATGAAGAAAGTCCAGCTCCATTCGGGATATCACCGTAAAATAAAATATCCATTCCTTTGGAGATTGAAGCGCCATGATCACGGATATAGCTGATGACTCCTTTAGGGAAATTTGCCCAATCATCTTGCTCCAGATACGTTAGATCATCAAGCGAGCATTCAATGATCCCGCTGTCTGGGAAGTTCATCGAGTAAAACCGTAATCTTCGGTCAGTGCGTTTATGTCCGAGCGCATATGTCCCAAAGGAAATCGAAGCAGGGAAGACATGGCCCCCATTATAATCGGTATG
>Ga0209487_1002905_pt1 | contig 13675 bp, 10 predicted proteins | sample Poulit2012_FD_187524 | JGI IMG/M metagenome (GOLD analysis project Ga0209487, IMG submission 187524) | Agricultural soil microbial communities from Georgia to study Nitrogen management - Poultry litter 2012 (SPAdes) (version 2) | ecosystem: Environmental > Terrestrial > Soil > Agricultural land... | reverse complement strand
AGATCTGATTCGAGGAGCCCCAACAATGCCGAATGCGGAGCCCACTGAATTACGATGGCCCGTTAATTCGTCAGATGAGCACGAACCCGCTCAATCAAGCGATCGGTGAACTCCTCGGTCGACGCCGTCCCGCCAAGATCGCCCGTAAGGTGCGTCGCCTCATCATACACGTCATATAATCCTTTGTGAATCGCATCCGCCGCATCGAACTCATTGATGTAGCGGAGCATCGCCTCGGCCGATCGAATGAGCGCCGTCGGATTGGCTTTGCCTTGCCCCGCGATATCGGGCGCGCTACCGTGAACGGCTTCGAACACCGCCGAGTCGTCACCGATGTTCGACCCCGGCACCACGCCGAGTCCACCGACGAGACCCGCACCTACATCGCTCAAGATATCGCCAAACAGGTTCGTCGTTACGATGCATTCATACTCCTGCGGACGAAGCACGAGTTGCATGCACATGTTGTCGATAATCCGGTCGTTGAACTCAATGTCAGGATACTCATGCGCCATCTCGCTACCGATCTGCAAAAACATCCCCGATGATAGTTTCAGGATGTTGGCCTTGTGGACGAGCGTAACCTTCTTGAAGCCGTGCTTTTTGGCATAGTCGAAACAGAAACGCAGGATGCGTTCTGATCCCTTGCGCGTGACGCGGGCCGTGGAGTCGGCAATCTGCAGGCGCTCGTCGAAGCTCTCGATCCCCGAATAAAGTCCCTCGGTGTTCTCCCGGAAGATAACCAGGTTCACGTCGGTAAAGTGGGGAGACACGCCCGGGAGCGAGACGCATGGGCGGACGTTCGCGTACAGGTCAAGCTTCTGACGGAGCTGCACGTTCACGCTCTTGAACCCGCCACCGACCGGTGTGGTGATCGGGCCTTTCAGCGCGATACCGTTCTTTCTGATGGAGTCGACAACAGAACCCGGCAGGGGCTCGAGACCTTGTTCGATGGCGGCATGACCAACCACTTCTTGCGGCTCCCACTCAACGTCTACCCCTGTTGCTTCAACGACCCGCACCGCTGCAGCGGTAACTTCCGGCCCGATGCCGTCTCCTGGAATCAGCGTGATGGTATGCGCCATGACGATCAGTAATTTCGTTAGTACCCAAGCTTATCAATGTACTAAGCACCCGCGTTGATGGGCCGGAATCGGCGGTGAATTCGCCGAAACGAAAAAGCCCCGCCGGGCATGAAAGCCAGGCGGGGCAGATTCCAGTCGCAAATCGCGCAGCTACGTCAACGTGGCACGAGGCGCTTCGTCGAGTAGTTGATACGCAGTGTCTGACCGTGGCGAAGCTCGTTCTGGACGTCCTGAACGAAGCCCATCTGCGCATCTTCGTCTACACGAAGCGACACGATGAGCCGCGGCTGCTCGAGCAGCTTGCTGTACATGATGTTGCGGATACTGCCGATGTCATCAATGATGGCATCGTCAATCTGCACCGCGGTGTCGCCCAGCCGGTTGCCGTCAAGGCGGCGCGGGCCGATCCATACGTACGAAATCAATCGCTTCTGCTCGATCTTCTCGATCGCCTCAGCCTCAGGCAGCTGCGTCCTCACAAGCATATCCTGCTCGCGGAGCACGGTCGTCACCATGAAGAAGATCAGGAGCATAAAGACGATGTCCGGTAGCGACGCCGTCGGGATTTCCTGATTGAGCTTTGCCGATTTCTTTTTAAAGCGTGCCATTCTATTGACGCCTCTAAAGTCTATGTATCACTTCCAGGATCCGGCTCTGCAATCGAGATACCTGGCTTGAAACGGCCACGGATCTCATTTTCCTCATCGCCGCCGAGCTGGTCGCGATAGGTCCGGTAGTTGGAGTAACCCATCCGCCGCGCTTCGTTATCCCAGATTTCGTAGTACCCCATCCACACCTCATCAAGCGTACGGACGTAGATACTGTACGGCGTCTGCCGCTGGGTTTTAATCGAGACGATCGCCGCTTCGGGACTTTCCGAGTAGTTCGGGTCCTCGCCGAAGTTCGTCACGTGACGAACGACCTCCTGGCGGATCTGATTGAGCGAGGCCGGTCGATCCTCGATCAGCACCTGTCCCTGTGCGTTGACGAGGATGGCGAGCATATTCCGCTCACGCACCGGAGGCGGCTCCTGATCATCCTCGAGCGGCGGCGGCAACGTCATACCGATACCGGTATCAACGTCGATCGTCGTCGTGACGAGGAAGAAAATCAACAACAGGAACGCGATGTCGGCCAGCGAGGAGCTCGGTATATCCGCCGACGGACGCGATCTTCTTTTATCGAGTAATCCGGCCATGTCAATTCAGAGTTTTAACATCTTGTCCGGGTATATCAACCACCCAGAACACTTCGGACGCCGCTGAGGATAACCGCCAGCACACCAACCCCGAACATGACCAGCACGGTCACGATGCCGGCATAGCCCCAGTCGCCGATGACGAAGCCGAGGATGGCCAACAGCACGAGCGGGACGACGACCAGCGAGGCCGAGATGGGGCTTACCTTGCCGTGCGCTGCACTACGAATGCCGAACACGAGCATCGTAAGCAGGGCAAGTCCCATGACCACCAGAACCGCCCAAATCAAAATATGAACGATGGATTCCATAAGATCAACCTGATGATTTCGGATCTAAAAGAGCTGTCGGAGGCTTATCGGGCCGCCGACGGGCGTAAATACCGTCGACGGCGCTTCGATATTAGCCAACCGTAGTCGTCCCCGGATCCGAAGGTTTGGCGACTGTCTTCTTGGTGGTCGTGCCGGTGGTCTCGACAATCGGCAGACCTGCCTGAAGCAGCACGAGCGAATCGATCAGCTCGATCGAGGCTTCTTCCATCTCAACCACGATGCGGTCGATTTTCGCGACGGCGTAGTTGTAGAAGAACTGAAGCGTGATACCCACGACAAGACCGAAGACCGTGGTCAGAAGGGCGATCATGATACCTTCGGCAACGAGCGTCGGCGAGATGTCGCCGGCAGCAGCGATGGCGTCGAAGGCCACGACCATCCCCCACACCGTCCCAAGGAAGCCGAACATCGGCGCCGTGACGATAAAGAGCGAGAGCCATACGAGGCCTCTTTCGAGGAAGCTCATTTCAATCGAGCCGTAGGAGACAACCGCTTTCTCGACAGCTTCAATGCCGTCGTCGGCGCGCAGAAGTCCGGCCTGGAATACCGAAGCAACCGGGCCACGCGTGTTCGCGCAGACCTCTTCGGCCGCCGAGACACCGCCTTCTTCGAGTGCCTTCTTGACACGGACGATGAACTTACGCGTGTTGATGTCGGCGCGGTTGAGCGTGATAATGCGCTCGAATGAAATGGCAAGGCCCAGGATCATCACAATGAGGACCGGCCACATAAAGCCGCCGCCCTGATTGAAATACCGAACCAACGAATTGACAAAACCACCATCCGCTGCGGCATCCTGTGGCAACATCAGGAGAAGGCTGAAGAGGTCCATGGATAACATCCTCCGGTGAAACAGGTGAAACGGTTAAAGAGAGGTAGAACGCGAGTGCGCCTGGAAAAAGTGCGCCGAAATATAAGCAGGGACTGCCCGACTCGCCACGTGTATTTCTCCTCCCCTCAAACACCCCTTCATAATTGATGTGATGAAGGATGTATCAGCAGCGGAAAGGTGATGGGTTTGACCTGGACGGACGGCCTGCCTTTCTTCGATGTGGTGGAAAAGACAACCGGTACAGCGTAAAGTTGCTGTCACCCACCCGGATGTTAAAGATAACTTCACGCAGACCTACATGGTGGCCAATGTTTCGGCGGACGGCCAGAGCGTCATCGCCTCCTGGAACGTACGGTCAATATCATGAAATACCGGATACCAGGCCGCCCGCCCGTATAACCTGTTGCCCACGTGCGCTTTCAGCAGGACGGAAAGGGTTCTTCGCTCTGCCTGGAGTTCGGCGTGGCTAAAACTCGCCTCGCCCACCGGCCCCACATCGAGCCCGTGGCTCGTCGCGTAGCTCGTGAACTCGGCCATCATCTCATCATCGACGGCAAAGTCGGCGATGAATGAACGCGCGTCCGGGAATGCATCACGCACCTCATCGCCATGCCGATCCAGCCAGCCGCGGGCAAATTCCTGATCGATGCTCCGACCGCGAATCACGCGCATGATCGGCGACAGCGTGTCGGGATAGACAAGGTAGTCAGGCAGAATACCGCCGCCGCCAAAGACAATCCGGCCGCCGGCAGTGGAATACTTCAGCGAATCAGGCACTTCGTCGATGAGCGATTCAGCGCTCTGAGCGCGTTCGTTCCGCAGTTGCTCATACTTCTCCTGATAATAATCGTCGCGCAGACCGTCTTCATAGGGCGTCTGAATAAGCCGGCCCGAGGGCGTGTAGAATCTGGAGATGGTCATGCGGAGCGCGCTGCCGTCGTTCATCCCGAACTGCTTCTGAACAAGCCCTTTGCCGAAAGATCGCCGGCCCACGATGAGCGCACGGTCATGATCCTGCAGTGCGCCGGCAACGATCTCGCTCGCTGACGCCGACCGCTCGTTGAGTAGCACGATCACGGGCTGACTCTCGAAACGGCCGTTGGCCCGTGCGATGTTTGCCTGATTGAATTCGGGATGACGGCTGCGCGCGGTGACAATCTCAGCGCCGTTGCCCAGGAATTCGTCGCTGATGCGCACGGCCATATCCATGAAACCACCGGCGTTATCCCGCAGGTCCAGGATCAGGCGCTGCATCCCCTCCGCCATCAGGTCACCCATCGCATCAACGAACTCATCGTAGGTACTCCGGGCGAAGCGATTCAGGCGGATATAGCCCGTCACATCGTCGACCATATAGGCCGCATCGAGTGTATAGAGAGGTATGCGGTCTCGCGTGATATCGTAGCTGATCGCGTCAGGTCGGCCGGGCCGGGTCACCACAACATTCACGTTGGTGCCCCGCGGACCGCGCAGTGTGCGCTGAACATCGGCCGTCGAAAACCCGATCGCCGATTCCCCGTCTACTTCCACGATTCGATCTCCCGACAATAGCCCCGCACGGTCGCTCGGTCCATCCGAAATTACATTAATCACGGTAATGGTATCCTGCCCGGCCTCCGCACCTTCGATCATCTCGAACGAGATTCCGACCCCTTCGAACGAGGCGTTGAAATCCTCGTTGACGCTGCGCATCTGCTCACTCGACAGGTAGATTGAGTGCGGATCGAGATTGCCGAGCATGCCCTTGATCGCATCTTCCGACAACTTGGCCGTGTCGACCTGATCCACATATCGCTCACTGATGGTCAGGAATGCGGCTTCGAGCTTGCGGAGCGCCTCGAACGCATCGCCGCGGATAATCGTAGCATTCAGCTGCACACCGAGCACAACGCCGGCAATGAGCAGTACACCTGCCATCAGAAACGGGACACGAAACCGCATAGAGCCTTTCACTTGAGAGACGAGGCGCGTTAAACTCGGCGAAGGAGAACGCGTCGGGAGTAAATGGTTGAAAGTAGCGACAGCAAATCGGGTTCCACTTATCGGCTTCGGAGGTTGCGTTTGAAAGTGTATTTTGCCCGCCACCGCCGTGAGACCGTTGAATTATCAACATCTCAGACCAAAGAATTGACCGAACAGGCCAAAGCATGGGGATCAGTGCGACTGAGGCGTACTAATCTACGCCGCACACGGCGCCGACGATTCAGCGCGTCGTGCCGACCGATTTCGTTCGAATGGTTTATTGAGGGCCGAACATTCGCCTCCGTGCTATCATCGCTATAAAGGTACAAGGTAAGACCACATCTAATGACCAATAAACGCATTGCCCGCCTTCTCAAGGAAACAGGCTCGCTCATCGAGCTGACGGGAGGTAATGAGTTTCGAGCTCGCGCATTTGCGAACGCCGCGCGTACACTCGAGCGCACGCCCGAGCCGGTGGTGGCCATCATTGAGCGCGGCGAACTGACCCAGGTGCGAGGCATCGGCCGGGGGCTCGCAGACCAGATTGTCGAGCTGGTCGAGACAGGGACATTCGCATTGCGCGACGAACTGATCGGCTCGATTCCGCCGGGCGTACTCGAGATCCTGCGGCTCAAGGGCATTGGGGCCAAGAAAGCCCGTACGATCTGGAAGGACCTCAACATCACCTCGATCACGGAACTCGAGGAGGCCGCGAACATCGGGCGGGTGGCGGAGCTGCCGGGCTTCGGGCCGAAGTCGCAAGAGAGCGTGCTCAAGGCGATCCATGCATATCACAAGTATTCATCTGCGCGGCGGTATGCGGGCGTCGTGATCGAGGTGACGCCGATCCTGGAGAAGCTGCGCGAGACACCCGGAGTTCTCAGGGCCGAGTTTTCCGGCGACCTGCGCCGGAAGATGGAAACGGTGACATCGGCCGATATTCTCTGCACCGGCGACCCCGAAACCATCGCGCCTGCGCTTGAGGCTGCACTTGGCGTTGAAGCCGACGCCGAGAATGACGTCATCACGCTGACGAAGAAGCTGCCCGACGGACTTTCGCTGAACGTAAAAGCAGTGCCGACCGCGAAATTCGGTTCCGTGTGGTGGGAGGACACCGGTTCTGAAGCTCATCTTGCCCGTGTGCGAGAGCATTTTGGTGATATGGATGACGCGGCTGACGAAGATGATGTGTTTGAGCGCTTCGGCATCGCGTTCATCGCTCCCGAACTGCGAGAGGGTGATGACGAGCTTGAGGCTGCCGAGGCCGGCACACTTCCAGACCTACTCGACCTCGATGACCTCAGAGGCAGCATTCACAACCACTCGACTTACAGTGATGGGGCGCACTCGCTTCGCGAGATGGCGGAAGCTGCCCGTGCCATGGGCCTCGAGTATTTTGGGATTGCCGATCACAGCCGCTCACTGGTGATCGCGAACGGATTGTCAATTGAGCGTGTGGAGGAACAGCACGAGGAGATCAAGGCGCTCAACGCGGAATTTGCCGACGGCGGATCGGCGTTCCGGATTTTCGCCGGCATCGAGAGTGACATTCTTATCGATGGCGCGCTCGATTATCCGGACGAAGTGCTGGCCTCGTTTGACTACGTCGTCGCCAGCGTCCACTCCGGCTTCAACATGACGAAGGAGGAAGCCACGGCGCGGATCATCACAGCGGTTGAGAATCCGTACACGTCCGTCCTCGGCCACATGACCGGCAGGCTGCTCCTCACGCGCGACGGCTATCCGGTGGATCATCTCCGCATCATCGAAGCATGCGCGGCGAACAACGTCTCCATCGAACTGAACGCGAATCCGCACCGGCTCGACATGGATTGGCGCTGGATACGCGAAGCGACAGAGCGCGGCGTCCTGATCAGTATCAATCCGGACGCCCATTCTATCGACGAACTGCACAACGTCAGATGGGGCGTGGCCGCCGCCCGCAAAGGGTGGCTGACCGCCGAACAATGCCTCAATGCGATGGACATCAACCGCTTTAGCGCGTGGCTCGCTAGCCGACGCGGCGCCTGATCTCACTCGACAAACCGAATCACGTGCGCCGCTTCATCTCCTATATCATTCTGGCAGCCATCCTCGCCGTGACGGCTGCGGCTGTGTTTATGTATCTGTCGTATGGCACGGAGCGCGCGGTGCCGGCGGAGGTCCGGTCGCTGCCGGTCACGGCGGAGACGACGATCCGCTGGCACGACAATTACACGGTGATCGAAGCGCCGGATGAGCCGTCGACATACGCCGCGCTCGGGTACGCCCATGCGACGACGCAGCCTTGGTTGATGGCGCTGATGCGGCAGACCGGCCGCGGCCGGCTTGCCGCGTGGTACGGGTCCGAGCTTGCGACGATCGACACGCTCTCCCTCCAGCTTGGCCTGGCGGAGTCGGCACGTGCGGCCTTTCTTGCGCTGCCGGACGAGGAGCGGCGGCCGATTGAGGCTTATGCTGCAGGCGTCAACCATGCGTTCTCACGGCGGGATATCCGGTTGCAAGACGAATTCACGCTGCTCGGCGTCACGCCGGATCGATGGGAGCCCTGGCACAGCCTCGTCATCGAGCGCCTATTCGCGTTGTTGGCGGTTCAAGTGCAGTCGGACACGCTTTCGCCGGGTGTGGCACCCGAGCTTGATGACTTTCATCGTCGGGCCAGAGCCTTGAAGCGATTTCTCGGGATCCATGATCTCGACCATAGCGCCGCGTGGCACGTGACGGGCGATTCACCGACCACATGGGTGAGACTGGTTTACGGTTCATCGGTCGTGCCGGTAGTCACCGAGCACAGAATCGAACGGCCGGAAGGCAGCCTCAGTGTCGCCGCCTTGATCGGAACGCCCTTCGCGTTCGTAGCGAAGACGCCCGATCGAGTGCAGATTCTGCTGCCGTCGTCATCGGCGCGTGTGACGGCGCTGCAAGCCGGCGCCGACACGCTCCGCACCGTTCACGCACGCTTTGAGGATACCGAAGGCCGCGAGGCGTTGATTGAATCTCGCCGAGGCAACGGTATGCTCTCGCTCGGCCGACAGATCAGGCCCGTGGTGGTCGACTCGGTGGTGGTGCGCGAGCAGGAGTGGGTATTAAACTGGCCAGGCATTGGTGGAGGCAGCGACGCCGCCGCATTTCGCGCAATGCTTCGCTCCGAGCCTGCCTCGTTCAGGCTCTTCGACAACGTCATGCTCAACGGCAGCGCCGAGGGCGCGACGACAACCGGCCCTTCCGATCGCACGGTGTCGGGCGACGGCGCCACACTCGTCGGTCATCCGCGATGGGCGCCACATCTGTACGACCGGCTTGTCTCACTCACCTCCGGTCTCGATTCGCTCGGGGCCGCTTCGCTGTTCGACGACGCCGTCAGCACATGGGCGGCCGAAATCGCGCCGCCGCTGATTGAAGACGCCGGCGACAGAATCTCGGTGCCTCCGGCCGTGGCCGAAGCAATGGCGTACCTCCGCAGCTGGGATTTTAATTACGATGATGCGTCGATCGCGGCGTCGATCTTCGACCGCTGGCTCATCACGTATTATGAGCAGACGGGGCGCATGCCGGACGCCGCGCCGGATACGCTCTTTGCCGAACGCCTGCGGCGATACGAAACGCTGGAGACCACGGTGAACCGGCTCGAGGAGACGCTCGGTCCCGATCTGGTGCAATGGCGATGGGAGCGCACCGAGCCCGACATCCGGTACGTTCCGGGCTTTCCCGGCGTCGCGCCCTTCCCCCGCATCGCCAATCGCCGCTATGCGCCGATCGAGATCACCGGCCGCGGTCATCCGTCTACATTGGACTTCGGGAAGTCGCCCCTGGACGCCCGCGACGGCGGCTCGGCATCGTGGGAAGCCTGGGCATCATTCACCGGCGACTCCGAACTGCATATCCGCCGACGCCACATCGACGTCTACACCTTCCGTGGACGTTATATGGTGCCCGAACGCGAACCTGATTTCTTCGGGATGGCCGCCGGCGCCGAGCCGACGGCCGTTACCAGGCTCCTTCCCTGAGCTCATCTCTCGTTGGAAGCACGTCGTTCGTTGATCAGGCTCTGCACGGCAGCGGGATCAGCGAGTGTCGATACGTCGCCGACGTTATCCAGATCGTTGGCAGCGATTCTGCGCAGAATGCGGCGCATGATCTTGCCCGACCGCGTCTTCGGGAGGGCCTCGGCGAAGTGAATCGTATCGGGCTTGGCGATCGGGCCAAGCACGTTCCGAACGTGGTTAACCAGGTCGGTCCGGAGCGCATCCGTGCCATCGACATCACCGGCGAGGGTCACGAAAGCATAAATCCCCTGCCCCTTGATATCGTGCGGGAAGCCCACCACGGCCGCTTCAACCACGGCATCGTGTTGCACGAGTGCCGACTCGACCTCGGCCGTACCGATTCGGTGGCCCGATACGTTCAGCACATCATCGACGCGACCCGTGATCCAGTAGTAGCCGTCTTCGTCGCGCCGGCATCCGTCGCCGGTGTAGTAGCGCCCTTCGACCTGGCTGAAGTACGTCTCTTCGAATCGATCGTGGTTCTGATAGACGGTCCGAGCCTGCCCGGGCCAGGAATCGGCGATGACGAGGAAGCCTTCGCCCGCGCCTTCCAGAAGCTCACCCTGAGCATCGACAATCTGCGGGTGCACGCCGAAGAACGGTAGCGACGCCGAGCCCGGCTTCTGAGGGATGATTCCCGGAATGGGCGAGATCATGATTCCACCCGTCTCCGTCTGCCACCACGTGTCTACGACCGGGCACCGCTGCTCACCGACCACATCATGGTACCACATCCAGGCTTCCGGGTTGATCGGCTCACCCACCGAACCGAGCAGCCGGAGCGACTTGCGGCTCGTCCGCTCTACGTACTCCTTCCCCGCTCTCATCAACGAGCGGATCGCTGTGGGCGCGGTATACACAATGCTGACCTCATGCCGGTCGACCACCTGCCAGATACGCGACGGATCGGGATAGGTAGGCGTGCCCTCGAAGAAGACTTGCGTGGCGCCGTTGAGTAGCGGTCCGTAGACGATGTACGTGTGCCCCGTCACCCAGCCGACGTCGGCCGTACACCAGTAGACATCGCCCGGACGATAGTCAAAAATGACTTCATGTGTGAGGCCGGCAAAGACGAGGTAGCCGGCGGTCGTATGGACGACGCCTTTCGGCTTGCCCGTCGATCCCGACGTGTAGAGGATGTACAGCGGATCCTCAGCCGCCATCGGCTCCGGCTCGCACTCATCACTCACATCCTCGGCCACTTCGTGATACCATACGTCGCGGCCCTCGGTCATCTCCACATCCCCGCCGGTATTCCGCACGACGAGAACTTTCTTGACGCCGGGGCAGCGCTCAACGGCGCGATCCGCGTTCGTTTTGAGCGGAACGGTTCGTCCGGCGCGCCGACCTTCATCGGCGGTAACGACGAATGTCGACTCGCAGTTGGTAATGCGATCGACGAGAGAGTCGGCCGAGAAGCCTCCGAAAACCACCGAGTGCACCGCCCCGATGCGCGCACACGCCAGCATTGCGACGGCCGCCTCCGGTATCATCGGCAGGTAGATCGTCACGCGGTCGCCTTTCTTAACACCCTGCTCTTTGAGCACATTCGCGAAGCGGCACACGCGTTTATGGAGCTGCCGATAGGTGATGTGCTCGGCGTCGTCGGTGGGTTCATCCGGCTCGAAGATCAGCGCCGTCTGGTCGCCACGTGTATCAAGATGGCGGTCGAGGCAGTTGTATGAGGCGTTGGTGAGCCCGCCGTCGAACCAGCGGATCGAGACCTCGCCCGATTTGAACGACGTCTGTTTGACCGTCTTAAACGGTTTGAACCAGTGGATTCGCTTGGCCTGCTCAGCCCAGAATCCATCCGGATCCTCGATCGACTGGCGGTACATCCGGTCGTAGTCTTCGCGCGAGCGGACGTGCGTGGGCTTGAAATGAGCGGGCGGATCGATGACACGGGCGCCGCCTGAGTAGGCAGCCGTCACCTGAGTATTCTGGGCCATGGTCTGCGTTGATTCCGATTCACGAACGACGCCGCCGATCGCGCACGTCTTCGCTTAACGTTAGCAAATGAGATCCACGAATACCAGATTCAGATGCGCGGCGGTGCAAGCCGTCACAGTAGAATGGCGGGCACCGGGCCCCGAACGGCGTTCATCAGCAGGATCTCATCGGCCGCGCGGATGTCATCAACGCGCAAGGCGGCTTCCTCCACATGATGCTCCCGCGAGAACGCGTCCAACGCCACTCCCGGCAGGCGTCCGCTGCCGAGCCGCGGCGTCAACCATATGTCGTCTCGGCGGATGACCAGCGTGGTGATGGTGCCCTCCGTTGCCTCGCCTTCTTCGTTGAGCAGTAGCGCTTCGTCAAGTCCTTGTGACTGTGCCCACTGCCGGGCGCGGTCAAAGATCTCCCGCCGCGTGGTCTTGTGATAGCGCCACAAGTCACCGCGGCATACACGTTCGGGAAACACGCCCAGCCGAAGCGGGAACGCGGGCCGGCCTTCGTATGGTGACGTCTCCAGACGCGGGCTTCCGCCTGGGTCCAGCGTCAGGCGGACCCTCCACTCGCCTTGTTGTGGTAGGGATTGAATGCGTCGGCGCAGGTCGTCTTCGTCCAGCTCGATTCCGAAGTAAGACGCCGACCTACGCAGACGCTTCAGATGGTGATCGATGAGTGGAATGACACCCGCGCTGAGTTTCATGGTCTCGATGAGCGCGTCATCCGCGTCAAACGCGGCCGGCGCAAAAAACGAGGTCTTCAACATCATCTCGTCGAACTCATCGTCGGCACGGCTGTCGGCCACAATGCCACCGCCCGTGCCAAGCCGGCCACGTTCTCGATCGATTTCGATCGTGCGAATCGCCACGTTGAACACGGCGCGCGCGTGTTCGGATGAAGTAGGCGCCGCGTAACCGATCGCGCCGCAGTAAACCCCGCGATGGCCGCTCTCCACGCTGCGGATGATCTGCATCGCGCGGTGCTTCGGCGCACCGGTAATCGAGCCACACGGAAACAGCGCGCCGAAAATATCAGCGTAAGTGGCGTCGCGTCTCAGCTCGCCCCCGATTTCGGACGTCATCTGCCAGACCGTCGGCAACGCTTCAACATCGAACAGTTTATCCGCAACAACCGAGCCCGGCAGGCAAACGACCGACAGATCGTTCCGCAATAAATCGACGATCATCAGATTCTCAGCCCGGGTCTTTGCATCACGCTGCAAGCTTTCCGCAGCCGATTTATCCGCGTCAGGCGCGTGATGCCGTGCCGCCGTGCCTTTCATCGGACGCGTCTGGATACGGTTACCTTCGCGGCGGAAGAAAAGCTCGGGCGAGAACGAAAGCACGTAGCGCCCTCCCGCGTTGATGAACGCTCCGTAAGCAACCGGCTGCCGCTGCCGGAGCGCGGCGTATAACCCAACAGGATCGCCGAACCAGTCGAACTCGTGCCCGGCGGTCAGATTCACCTGGTAGACATCACCCTCGCGAATATGGTGTTCGACCCGCGCAAATGCCTTCCGGTAGTCCTCTCTCGACATCGCGGGATCCAATCCGGGCGAGGCCAGACTTCGCCCCCTCTGCAACTGAATGCGCGCCGGCTCCATCGGCGGACGATCGTATACCCACATCTGTACGAGTGGCCGACCGGTCTCGGCGGCACCGCCAAGTACAAGCGCCTCGCCTGCTTCGTATGTCAGATAGCCGGCTACGAAGCGCCCGGCGTCTACCTCCTTATCGAGCTGCTCAAGCGCCTGCTTTACCTCGCCGGCGGACCTGGCCACGATCTCCCCCACTGGATCAGTGAACACCAGCGACCGGTTCTCGCGCTCACGCCCGCCGGCGCCGTCGAGGAGTACGGTGCCCGGCCGGTCAAGCACGGCGTCAAGATAGAAGTCGGAGCCCATCGGAGGTATCGACGTAGGACGGTCGGCCAGACCTACCACCAACGCCATCCACAGATCCGCACAAGATGGGTCCCTCCCACCTCGATGTTCTCCTCGATCACCCGGAATTCGTCGTCATCAACAAACCGGCAGGGATTCCGGTCATTCCGGAGCGCTTCGATACCAGCGGAGACGACCTCCACACACTCGTTAAAGTGCGTTTTGGCGATTCCATGATGGTCGTCCATCGCATCGACCGCGAGACGAGCGGCATCGTCTTATTCGCGCGTTCGGCGGAGGCGCATCGCCATCTAAGCCTGCAGTTTCAGGAGAACAAGGTTCGCAAAACCTATCTCGCACTCGTCGTCGGCGCACCGCTGTGGGACGAACG
>Ga0209487_1002904_pt1 | contig 13675 bp, 13 predicted proteins | sample Poulit2012_FD_187524 | JGI IMG/M metagenome (GOLD analysis project Ga0209487, IMG submission 187524) | Agricultural soil microbial communities from Georgia to study Nitrogen management - Poultry litter 2012 (SPAdes) (version 2) | ecosystem: Environmental > Terrestrial > Soil > Agricultural land... | reverse complement strand
GACAGTAGCTCATCAGGATCTGGGTGCGTGGGCATTGACCGGCTCCTCTGCTAGATTGACCTCAAGTCCACTTGAGATTCTATACTCGAATCCGGATACGAGACCAGTGGAGGTTTTTTAACATGACGTACATCATCGCCCTGCCTTGCGTGGATGTGAAAGATAGAAGCTGCGTCGACGAATGCCCCGTTGACTGCATCTACGAAGGCGATCGAATGCTGTACATCCACCCGGATGAATGCATCGATTGCGGGGCATGTGAACCAGTGTGTCCAGTTGAAGCCATCTACTACGAAGATGACCTACCAGAGGAATGGGAAGGCTACTACGAGGCGAATGTCGAGTTCTTTGATGATCTCGGATCGCCAGGTGGCGCCCACCCACTGGGACCACAACCCTTCGATCACCCCTTGGTGGCCGCGCTTCCACCTCAACCCACAGATGCCTAACCAGCGGCACGGGGATAATACTCCGCGGGGTCAGCACGACATAATAAGTCTTTGATGATCGGAGTTGTTTCAACCGACGACAACTGCATTCTGTGGATATCTCGGTCAAAAACATTTTCTCGAACACGAGCAGCCACCATGCAACATGCTTGGCTTTAACGCCACTGCAGCGACCGCGCCGTGACCGGTGACCATGCTGGTGGTGCCTGCGTATGCTGGGAGACAGCATTCCGAGTAAAGGAGTTCGACACATGACCACCCCAGTAAAAGTTGCCATCACCGGCGCAGCCGGTCAAATCGGGTACAGTCTGCTATTCCGCATCGCCAGCGGCGAGCTATTCGGCGCCAATACGCCCGTCCAACTGCGGCTCTTGGAGATCACCCCGGCGTTGAAAACGCTTGAGGGGGTGGCCATGGAATTGGAAGACTGCGCTTTTCCCATGCTCGACTCCGTCGAATTAGGTGACAACCCACACCACATTTTCGACGGCGCAAACCTAGCGCTCCTTGTCGGCGCGCGGCCACGCAGTAAAGGGATGGAACGCAGCGACCTCTTAGAAGCCAATGGCGCCATCTTTACCGAACAGGGTAAGGCACTCAACGCTGTGGCTGCCGACGATGTGCGGATCGGGGTGACGGGTAATCCGGCCAATACCAATGCGCTGATTGCCATGACCAATGCACCGGATATTCCTGCCGAGCGCTTCAGCGCGCTGACGCGGCTGGACCACAACCGAGCCATCGGCCAACTGGCACGCAAGACCCAAACGAGCGTGCGAGACATTCGTAAAATGACCATTTGGGGCAATCACTCGGCCACCCAATATCCAGATATTTTTCATGCCGAGGTTAACGGTCGTAACGCTGCCGACGTCGTCGGGGATCACGACTGGATTGAACAGGATTTTATTCCCACGGTGGCTCAGCGTGGGGCAGCCATTATTGATGCGCGCGGCTCCTCATCAGCAGCATCCGCGGCATCAGCAACCATCGACGCCGCTCGCGATTGGCTCCATGGCACACGCGATGACGACTGGGTTTCGATGGCCGTCACCTCGGACGGCTCGTATGGCATTCCGGAAGGCCTGATGTATTCCTTCCCGGTGACGACCTCCGACGGGAACTGGGAAATCGTGCAGGGGCTAGAGATCAATGATTTCAGCCGCGCAAAGATGGACGCCACCGCGGCAGAGCTCTCCGATGAGCGTTCCGCGGTGACCGACCTTGGTCTTATTTAACCGTCGCTGGACTCAGCACTGCGGCAATGTGACTACCGGCGGCAAATGCGCGGGTCACTCCGGAGCCCAGGGTGGCACCGCCGCCCGGGTAGGTGTTGCAGAAAACGCCACCGGACACGTTGCCTGCGGCATAGAGGCCGTCGATAGGCTCCTGGTGGCGATCCAGGACCTGCCCGTCGTGGTCCGTGGCCAGTCCGCCGCTGGTTCCTAACACCCCGGCGTGTAACGGCACGGCGTAGTAGGGTCCGGTCTCTAACGGTGCCATGCACGGGTTAGGCTCAACGGATGCATCTCCCAGGTAGCGGTCCTGCTCGGTGGAGCCGCGACCGAATTCCGTATCAATGCCCGTTCGGGCGTCGTCGTTGAATATAGCAACGGTAGCCACTAACTGCTGGGCATCAATGCCGGTGAACGTGGCAAGTTCGGCCAGACTGTCGGCGGAGAGCAACCAGTCTGGTGCTTGGCCCGGGGTGGAACCGGCGACGGGATACTTCGACATGAACGTGTGGTCAAAGACCAGCCAAGCCGGATTATTTTCGGCTTTGCCGGTGTGTGGATCAATGTTGACGAAAACACGTGCCACATCGTGATAATTCAGGGCTTCATTAACAAAGCGTCGTCCGGCCGAGTTAACCGTGATCGAACCGGGTAGCGTCATTTCAACATTTCCCATACGGCCGCTGGGTTTGCCATCATAAGTCTGACCAGCTGCGTTGATAATGGGCACGCCCCATACGGCGGTCATATCCCGCAGGCTCGCACCGGCGGCCATGCCCAGCTCCAGCCCTTCGCCCTCGTTGGATGGTGCGCCAATCGGGGTGACATCCAATGGCAAGAAGGTTTCGCGCAATCGCGGATTAAACTCGAACCCACCCGAGGCCACGACCACGGCCGCGGCGTGTACCATGGTGTCATCACCCATGGTCACCTGCCAGTCGTTAGCACCGCGCTGTAGGTCGGTGACGGGGCAACCCAAGAGAATGTGTACGCCTTCATCGAAGGCGCTTGCCACCAGTGATCCCACCAGCGCTCCACCCATGGTGCGAACACCGTCGGCTGCCCGCTGTGACAACAGCTCGGCGTCGGGTACGCGGCCGTTGAGATCATCCCGTTCCACCATGGTCAACAGTGGGAAGTATGTCGGCTGGCGCATGGCGTCTGCTATTTCCGGGTAATCTGCCGTGCGAAATGCGGCGTTATCGAGGCTGCGGCCACCCGCGGCTGCGCCGGGCCACTCCATGTGATAATCCGGGCGGGCCAACGGCAGCAGCTCAACCCGCGTGTGGTGATCCAAGAATTTAACGGCTTCACCGCTGGTGCGAACGTACCAGGCGATATCGTCGCCTCTCATCTTGTCACCTGCGGCGGCGCTCAGGTACTCTATCCCCGCCTGATGGGAATCCTCGTAACCGGCGGCTACACCCAGGTGGTTTGCTGGCGCCCAGATGACGCCGCCACCGGCCGCTGAAGTGCCACCGAGCTTCGTGTCTTTTTCTACCACGACGACACGCAAACCAGCATGTGCGACTCGTACCGCGGCGGTAAGACCAGCAGCACCGGAGCCCATGACAACAACGTCATAGCGGTCGTTCAGGTCTGCCGGGGTAACTAAAAAGGTGTGTTGGGTGGTTGTCATAACTGTCGGACCTCGATTTGTTGTTCTGCCACGTCCCGCTGGGCGGTCACCGGGAGATCAATCACGATCTTGCCAACCTGGGCGGCGGGATCGCCCATGGTTTCAAATGCCTCATCAAGCTGTGCTAGCCCAAAACTATGGGTAATTAACTTATTGGCCAGATCCTGGCGGACGTTGAGGACCTCGAGTGCTTCGGGTATGAGATTCAAGGAGTTGCGGCTCCCACGAATATCCAGTTCTTTGAACGGAACATGACGCATTGAGAGTCCGGCAACACCGGTGGAAATACCCACCTGGACGATGCGGGCGGTCGGCGCAGCAAGCCGGACGGCGTTTTCCAAACTCACCGGTACACCGGTAGCTTCAACAACCAGGGTTGGGCCACCCATCGGGCATGCTTCGGCTAAGAGGTCGGCATCATCGTTGTTGGGAAACGGGTCAGTTCCCGCGGTTATGGTTGCCGTGGCGCCGAATTGACGGGCCAGCTCCATGCGGTGCTCATCCAGGTCGGAGGCGATCACGTTGATGCCGCGTTCAGTCAGAAACAGGATGGACAGCAGACCAATCGGGCCACAGCCCAACACCAGTGCGGTTTCGCCGGCCACCGGGGTGCCGCGGTTGACAGCTTGCATCGCGATCGAACCGGGTTCACCTAGTGTGGCCAAGCGCAGGGGCATCGCCGCTGGCAACGGATGCAGTTTTTCAATCGGCATGGAAACGAGTTCTGCCAGTGCGCCGTCCTCATAACATCCTAAACATGAGATGGTGTCACACACGTTATACCGGCCTGCTTGGCACGGGCCGCAGGCGCCGCAATACACCATCGGGCTGACGGCCACCGGGGTACCAGCGGTCAGCTCGGAGGCCTGCGCGTCGATGGTTTCAATGACGCCGACGAATTCGTGCCCCTGCACCAACGGCAGTTCGCTTGGGTAGTCGTCATCCCAGATCGCGTGGTCGGTGCCGCACAGTGCGACGTGGTGTACCCGTATCAGTGCGTGGCCGGTTTCCAGGACGGGTTCCGGTTCTTCCTTCAGCTCGACGGTGCGCCGAGCAACGGTGTGAGCGCGAAGCATGCCGCAACCTTCCTTAGGCTTCGGTTGGGATGAGCTTAGCTTTACCGAAGACCACACCCCATTTGCGGATGCCGCGTTCGGTAATGAGGTTGTTTTTAAAGAATGGGTCGTTATCCATCAGACCCAGGGCGTCGGATTCGTCTTTACCAGTGATGATCAGCAGCGCGCCGGCGCCGTCGTCGACGGGGCCTGAAACAAGGAGGCGGCCGTCATTAAAGCATTCCTGCAAGAATTCCACGTGGACGGAACGGACTTCGTCGCGTCGGGAAGCGGTCGAATCACTGTATTCATAGGTGATGGCATAAAGATTCATGGTTTTCTCCTGCTGGTTGAGGGGCCCAAACGCAGTAGCGTTCTGGGAGGGTGACCATTGGCCACCCGATCTGTCCTCTACCGTATGGATAATCACAGCAGCCCACGCGGGGTTGCCCATTCAATGGGCAATCATTTTGGTACGGGGAACCTCGATGTTTTAGTCCTGCAGACCGGACCACCGACGAGCAGAATATGGCTGACGTTCAGAGCCCATGAGCCGTGAGAGGGAACGTCCCGCGGCGGCCAGCACGGGGACGATTAGCTGATGTTGATCTTCGGTTTGGGAGGCCACCACGGTGATCGCACCGATCACGTGATTACCGGCGCCCCTAACGGGCACTGAGTATCCCACGTTCTCGGCCACGAGGTCACCGGCCAGGCGTGCAAAACCATGTTCACGAATTTCTGCCAGCTGAGCCCGAAGTCGTACCGGATTCGTTTGCGTGCGCGGGGAAATTTTCGGAATGTCACCGGCCAGAAATTCTTCTTGTACTTGGTGCGGAGCGTAAGCCAGCATGGCCAAGCCTGCCGAGGTGGAGTGCATGGTGAGTCGGCCGGCGACTTCGGCCAAGTTTTTTACGGTACCGTGCTTATCCAACCGTTCCACATACAGCACCGTGAAATTCTCGAAGGTTGGAACCGAAAGTGAGACGTCTTGACGGACGGCTTCCTGGATGCCTTCTAATACCGGCATACCGCGGCGTCGAAATTGTTCGAGCGGGTTAGAACGGGAGGCAAGCTCCCACATGCGCGCACCAATGCCAACTCGTCCATCGTCGTCACGATCCAGGAACCCGACGTCGCACAATTCTGCGGCCAGGCGGTGCGCGGTGCTGGTGGGCAGGCCGGTTTGGCGAGCCAGTGCGCTTATCGTCATCCGGGGTCTATTGCGATCAAACACGCTCAGTAGCTTGATGACTCGTTCAACGACTGATTCGCCCGATGATGAATTCGCGATGGTGTCCCCCGTTCACCTAGAAACCAACCCCCACCAACCAGCCCCACCGAGCAGTTCGGAGGAACTGCCAGCTAGGTGTTCATGGTCCGATGCATCTGGTCACGCATGCGCCGTCGATCCGCTGTCAGCCCGGTTTGCAGTTCAAAGGTACCCGCGGCTTGCTCCACCAGCATGACAGTGCCATTAACGGTGGCGCATCCCAGCCGTCGTGCGGCCGCCAGTAGTTGGGTTTCCACCGGACGATAAATCACGTCGGCAACCCACTGATCTGCCGTCAGCAGCTCAACGTCGAACGGTGTGCCGGGCAAATGGTCCATGCCAATTGGCGTAGCATTCACCACCGCATTCGCCTCCGGGACCCAGTCGGCTGCCATCTCTGGTCCGCCGGTTTCCAGTACAGCCCCGTTCGCCAGGGTTGGGCTGAGTTGTTCTTGGAGATGTTCGCGTTGCGTAGGTTGCGTATCGATCACACGCAACTGTTGCACCCCGAAGTCCAAGAGTGCACTGGCGACGGCGGCACCTGCGCCACCTGCCCCGAAGAGCACCACGGCGTTCCGTGGCGCATCTGCTGGGAGCATGTTGCGCAACCCAGCCAGGAACCCACTGTGATCGGTGTTGTGTCCGATCCATTGGTCGCCGTGGCAGACCAGATTATTGACTGCACCCAGGGTGCGCGCCGCATCCGATAACCCATCGAGATGGGCGAGCACCTGCTGTTTATACGGGTGGGTCACGTTGAAGCCGGTAAATCCAGCAGCCACCTGCTCCACAATGATCTGTCCGAGCTGCTCCGTTGCATCCGGATGGTCTTCGAGGTCAATGAGTTCATAACGAAAGTCCGTCAGACCGTGCGCTTCGGCTTCTGCCCGGTGAATACTCGGTGACATCGAAGTCCCAATGTGTTCTCCGATGAGCCCGATGCGATAGGTCTGCGAACTCATTTGGCGTTCAATTCGTTCGCTCCGCGTTTGCCAAGCTCAGAGGTTGGGGTGCGGTAGGTTTCCGGTCCGGTAGCAAAAGCAATGGCCGACCCAATGGTAAAGACGCCGCAGAGAATCGCAACCGGCAGCCAGTTGGTCACGTCGTCACCGGTGAGCATAGTGCCCAGCGCCGGGGTGAATCCGGCAACCAACAACCCCAGCATCAGGCCGATCGCCATACCGGAGAAGCGGACTTTGGCGGGGAACTGCTCTGGGAAGGCAGCCATGTAGATACCGTTAGCAGCAGCGTAGAAGCCACCCATCATCACGATGGACGAAATAAAGATCAATGGCACGTTGCCGGTGCTGACGGCCCACAGAAATACGAACATCATGACCCCGGTCCCTGCCGTGCCGCCGATGAATACGGGCTTGCGACCGATTTTGTCGGCCAGCAGACCAAATAATGGCTGAGTCAGTACGGCAACAAAGTTGGAGGCGGCGATTGCGGCCAGCATGGTCGTGCGTTCGACGCCGCTAAATTCGACGGCGAAAGACAGGGCGAAGACGTTGACCATCGTGTTGACCATGGTGAACGTTGAGGAGACGGTAACGCGCAGCAGGGCCGGTAGGTTTTCCCGGAACAGCACAACCATGGGCACTTCAGGAGCTTTTTGCTCCTGAGCCTCCTCGGCCTTCATCTCTTCAAAGGCTTCGGGTTCTTCCAGGTTGCGGCGCATCCACACGGCCACGAAGGTCAAGAAGATACTGATCAGGAACGGTACACGCCAGCCCCAGCTGAAGAGTTGTTCATCTGGCAGCATGGCAACCGGAATGAACACCAGGGTGGCCAGCACAATGCCCAGCATGACGCCGGAGGCGGTGAAGCTTGCGAAGAAGGAGCGGCGGTATTCAGGAGCGTGTTCAACCGATAGCGAGGCGGCACCCGGGGATTCGCCACCGGCGCTGAGTCCCTGGCAAAGACGCAGAAAGACCAACAGGATGGGCGCTAGAATCCCGACCTCTTGGTACGTTGGCAGCACACCGATCAGGAAGGTGGCCACGCCCATCAACAACAGGACGGCCATCAGCGTATTGCGTCGACCAAAGCGATCTCCGAGGTGGCCCCACAGCACTGCGCCGAGTGGGCGTGCAATATAGGCGACGCCCAGGGTCGAAATGGAAAGCAACAGACTATTTGCGCCGTCGCCCGGGAAGAAGATATGGGAGAAGACCAGCGCCGCGGCAGAACCGTAAATGAAGAAGTCGTAGTATTCCAGCGCGCTACCCAGAAAACCGGATAGTGCAGCACGTTTGGCCTGTGGAGTCACGGTCGTGGCGTTACGTACTCGAGGGTCAACGTATCCCCCGGCTGCCTTCGATGACACCTCAGAGGATGCGGTATTCATAGTCATGATGGTGGTCCTTTCCTGCCCCTTATTGGAGATCACCATCTATCGTGACTGACAACACTAAGTTTGTCCACGACTCAGCCAGTCTGAAACTATGCAGAAAATCTACATAATCTAGTTGGATTCTGCCAGAACATCTTGTGCCAGCGCCAGAAACGCGTCCCGCGCTAGTGAACCGCCCCGCTTGGACCACGCTAAGCCATGGTTCATGTACACTGGCTCACCCGCCAGTGGCACAAACACCGTGCCGGGCGGCACCACGGTGGCCACGCCGTCGGGCAAATATGCGACCCCGACACCTGCGGCAACCAGCATCATGGACATATACGGATCGGTAATTTGCTGCGAAATCCTGGGATGAAACCCGGCCAGCGAGCAGGCCCGAATCGTGTCTTCGTATAAGACCGAGCCGGCAGAAATCGGGGGCGTGATGAACGGGTCGTTGGCAAACATGGCCAATTCGACGTGCTCCTGCTGGGCTAACGGGTGCTCGGTCGACACAACCATACCGAAACGCTCTTTCGAAATGAGGCGCGTCTCCGTTCGGATCGAATCGGTCGGCAACCCCACAAACGCCAGATCTAAGGTGCCTGCCTCAAGCTGATAGACCGCATCTTGCGTCATAACTCGGCCAACCAGGGTCAGCTCAATCTGTGGATAAGCATCGCGCAGCGCCCGCGTCAGCTTCGTCAGTGCCACGTGATTCAGCACGCCGGTAAATCCGAGTTTCAGATGCCCATAGGCCACTCCCTCGGGCACTTTGACGGACTGCTCAGCCAGCTCAAGCTCTTCAATCACGGCGCGTGCATGCGGCAAAAACGCATGACCCGCCGGCGTGAGCTCCACCGAGCGGGTACTACGGATAAATAACTCCGAATTCAGCTCACGCTCAAGTTTGCGAATAACCTGACTCAACGGCGATTGCGCCATGCGTAAGCGGATGGCAGCGTTGCCAAAATGGAGCTCTTCCGCCACCGCGATAAAAGCCTGCAACCATCGTATTTCCATGCGGTGAACACCCTTTCTGCTGTTCCAAGACCACGGCCCATAATCCATTATCTCTTAGCCACTGCGTAACGAACACGCATAGTCGATACTGCCGGTATTGCATAGTCCCGGACGTGTTCTAAGCTGGAATAATGGATCAAAACAATCTGCTGAGTGAAACTGCATTGTTATTTGAAGGCGGCGGCATGCGCGCCTCCTACACTTCGGGCATGGTAGTCGCGCTGCTGGAAGAGAATATTCGTGCACCGTTTGTCGCAGGAATTTCCGCGGGCGCTTCCAATACCGCCAACTACTTGTCCGACGACGCACCTCGGGCACGCAGATCATTCACAGATTTTGCTGCTGACCCAAATTTTGGTGACTGGCGCACCTTTCTGCGCGGCAAAGGCTTATTCCACGCCGAGTATATTTATGAACACGCCGGCTACCCCGGCAGAGCGCTGGAATATGACTGGCAGACCTTCAAGAAGAACCCCGCAGAGTTCCGGATCGGTGGCTTCGATATTGAATCCGGCGAGACCGTGTGGTGGGGCAACGACGACACCCCGACCATGCCGGACCTCATGCGGCGCGTGCGTGCGTCGTCGACCATGCCCATTGTGATGCCACCGGTGGAGATCAACGACCGGATCTATGTGGATGGCGCGCTCGGCACCGACGGCGGAGTGCCGATCACGATTGCCCAGCAGCAGGGCTATGACCGGTATTTGATTGTTTTGACCCGCGAACGCGAATACCAAAAAGTCCCGGAGAAGTTCCCAAAACTCTACCGAGCTTATTTCCGAAAATACCCGGCGGTGGCCGATGCCCTGATTACCCGCTGGTGGCGCTATAACCAGACCCGCGAGAAGCTTTTTGAGCTCCAGCGAGCCGGTAAAGCGTACTTATTTATCCCAGATGTCATGCCGGTGGCCAATGGTGAACGCGACATCGTCAAACTCCAAGCCGCCCATGAGCTCGGGCTGGCCCAGGCGCGCCGGGAAATGCCCGCGATCAAAGAGTTCTTAGGGATCAGCCCCGCCTAGATACCGGTGTTGGTGACCTCGTAGCCGGTGACGCCGGCCAGGTGCCGCCCAGCAATATAACCGAAGGTTAAGGCCGGCCCAAGATTGACTCCACCCGACGGGTATTTTCCGCGCATGATCGACACCATGTCGTTCCCGGCCGTATAGAGTCCAGGGATTGGTGCGCCGTCGCGATCAATGACCTGGGCGTTCGTGTCGGCGGCGATGCCGGCAAACGTGCCAAAGGAGCCGGGACGCACATGCACCGCATAAAACGGTCCCTTCTCGATCGGCGCCAGGCTCGGATTCGGTGTATTCTTCGGATCGCCACCGTACCGGTTGAAATTCGTTGCACCGCGCTGGAAATCCGGGTCCTCGCCGCGACGCGCATGCTGGTTGAATTCGTTGACGGTGTTGACCAGCTGGACCGGATCAATCCCGGTTTTCAGCGCCAGTTCTTCCAGCGTGCTGGCTTTGATCAGGTAGCCATTGCGCACATAGGGCAGCAGGGGCACCGGGAAGGGCTTGGCAAAGCCCAGCGGGTATTTCCGCACGAAGGTGGAGTCGGCGATCTGCCAGGATTCCACCGGCTCGCCATCGTCGGTCGCGTCCATGAGCCCATCAACGTAGTCAAAATAGCCGTTGGCTTCATTGACGAACCGGGTGCCATCTTTTCGCACACCGATCGAGCCGGGTTTTGCCCGGTCCATAATGTGCGGGAACACGCCTTCGCTGCCATTCGGGTACGGAACCAGCGATACCGGACACCAGGCCGCGGCCGAGTACACCTCGGTATCCAGGTAGCCACCGGCCGCTTCGGCCAGATCCGCACCGGAACCGTCAGCTTCCTCGGGCGCCAGCGTCCAGTGTTCGTTGCCGGTTGGAGTGTGGCGGAAATACTGCCGGCGGCGTTCAATATCCGCCGGGAACCCACCGGTGGCCAGCACAACACCGCGTGCGGTGCGAATGAAGCGACCGCCATCGGGGGACCCAACGACGGCGCCCACGATGACACCGTCGTCGACCACCAGGTGCTGGGCTTCGGTGTTGACTTGAATGTCGACGCCCACGTCTTCGGCGGACTGGATGAGTCGTCCGATCATGGCGGTGCCATTCACCAGTTGCATGCTGCGCTGGTGGGTGGCCATATCCCAGACGTGCGGGATGACGCGCTTTGCCGAGTACACCCAGCCTTTGGGCGAAAATTGGGATGCCGACAGGATATTTTGCAGATCCTGGCCGGCCATAATGCCCATCCCCAAAAAGGACGTTGGGTAGTACTGGTTGTTGAGCTTCTCCCGTGCCGACTTGGACAGTTTGCGTGCGTTGATGGGTTTGGGGCCAACCGAACGATTCCCGGTGCCCGCTCCGGGCAGGTGGCCGTAGATGTCGTTGATCTTCGCGCCGGTGACAAACTCAAGACTGGTTTTGTAGTGGAAGAAGTCGACCATGTGGGGCACCGCCGTCAGGAACGCGTCAATCATTTCGGCCGCGGATTCGGTGTACAGGTCGCCGAGCACGCCCTGCAGATACGTCCGAAATGTTGCGACGTCTTCGTCCACCCCTTCGGCTTTTGCTAAAGACGTGCCCGGGGTCCAAGCCCATCCACCAGAGCGTGATGTGGCACCACCGCAGGCGGCGGCTTGTTCCGCGAGGATGACGTTGAGGCCGTGGTAGCCCGCGGTTGTTGCGGCAGCAAAACCACCGGCCCCGCCACCGACCACTAATACATCGGTGTCTTGGGTTGGTAGGGCTGGCAGTTCGGCGAGCTGCAGCACGCCAAGAGTCGAATTCGTCAAAGTTTTCTTACTCCTTCTTAGTGGCCGTACTCGTCAGCGTCGAGCCGGGCGCGTGAGCCGTTATCCAGCGCGTTCATGGCCGCGATGTCATCATCGGTCAACGTGAAATCGAAAATATCGAGGTTCTGACGTTGCCGGTCCGAGTTGGCGGACCGTGGCACCGGCAGGCGACCCTGCTGGACGTGCCAGCGCAGGACAATTTGGTGCTCCGTTTTGCCATAGCGTTCCGCGAGGTCCCGCAGGACCTGGAAATCGCTCAGGTTAATGTCCCGGCCGGTCGGTGAATAGGCGCCGACCACAATATTGCGTTCGGCATTGGCGGCCACGTAGTCGGGTTGTCCGGCCAGCGGGTCGACCTGGATTTGGTTGATCGGGATGTCCAGGCCGGCATCATCCACGGCCCGCAGGTGTGCGGGCTTAAAGTTCGAGACACCCCAGGCGCGGATGAGTCCAGTTTCGACTAGCTCGGCCAGCGACTGGCAGGTTTGCACGTAGTTGCCCAGTTGCGGGTTGGGCCAGTGGATCAGCATCAGGTCAATGTAGTCCAGCCCGGTTTCCCGCAGGCTGTATTCAATCCCGGATCGGACGGTGGCTTGATCGCCAAAATACTGGTTGACCAGTTTGGTGGTGACGAACAGGTCTGCTCGGTCCACGGATGCTTGGCGAATGGCTTTTCCGACGGCGTCTTCGTTGCCGTATTTTTGGGCGGTATCGATGTGGCGGTAGCCGTTGTCGATGGCCATGGCGACCATATCGGTGGATTCGGCCCCGGTCAGCGGCCAGGTCCCGAGCCCCACCTGGGGAACGTCGATGCCGGCTACTCCGGTACCCGTGAGTGTCAGCGTTGGCACAGTCGTCATAGGCGCTCCTTAAGAATCTTGTGGTGCTGTCTCGGCGGATGCTGCCGCACGGTCCAGCAGCATGGTGGCAGTCGAGTACAGGTGTTGTACCCATTGCTGCGAGCTCATGGATGCTTGCAGTGCCGTGTTGGGGGTTTCAACTGAGATCGGCAGCAGCGGCTGGGTTTTGCGTCCGGTGTCCACGGCAGCAATCATGGCGGCCAGGTCGACACCACCTTCACCGGCGGGGAGCCGTCCGCTGCGTGATTCATCCACGAGACCTTCCCGAGTGGCCGGGGGTTCTGCGGTGGCATCGCAGAGTTGGATCATCGGAACATACGGGCCGGCGGCCTGCAGGTCTTGTTCGGTGGCGTTGAATCGTGACGCATGCAGGGTATCAACTAACACGGTCACGCCGGTCTGCTCTGCAATGTCCACGGCCTGCGGATAGCTGTTGACCGCCTGGTAGCTAATCGGCTCCAGGGCCGGAGTGATGCCGTACGCTTTGCCGTCGACGACCATTTGGGCCAGCGTGTCGATCACGCGGGTGACCTCGGTGTCAGCGACGGCGACGGTCATGGATTCGGCACCCAGGGCCTGGGCGGCTTCAAACATTTGGTTCCAGGCGTCGCGCTGATCACTGCCGTCGAGCAGCAGGAACTCGGTGTCTTTGACGGTGATGCCGGTGTCAGCCATACGAGCCAGGGTTTCTGCCAGCATGGGTGATCCGGGTTGAACGTTGAATGCGGTTTCTTGCGGGGTGACCGGACGAACCCGGATCCCGACGAAGTCGAAACCGGCTTGTGCAGCCAGTTCCACGAGTTTGGGTGGTTCGGTTGTGAGAGATGAGAGCGCTGCCAGGCCCAGTGGTCTATTGCGTTGGGGCATCTTAGAGTGTCACCGACTTTCCGGTTTTGGATGATTCGTAGACGGCCAGCAGGATGCGCAACGCTTTGGTTGCTTCTTCGCCGGTAACAGCTGGTGTGGTGCCGGTTTGTACGGCCTCGACGAAGTCTGCGAC
>Ga0209487_1002903_pt1 | contig 13676 bp, 13 predicted proteins | sample Poulit2012_FD_187524 | JGI IMG/M metagenome (GOLD analysis project Ga0209487, IMG submission 187524) | Agricultural soil microbial communities from Georgia to study Nitrogen management - Poultry litter 2012 (SPAdes) (version 2) | ecosystem: Environmental > Terrestrial > Soil > Agricultural land... | reverse complement strand
CTCCGCCGTTCATCACCCGCGCCGAGTTCATCGGCGGCCGCTTCCACTATGCGGTCCGCGTCGACATCTCCGACGGCTCCTTCGAACTGTGCCCTGCCGATGCCTGCGAGATCCCACGCACCGAGGCCGGATCCGGTGCCGCAGCCGCCCCGTTCGCCCGGCGCGAGGAGATCACCGCCTCGACCCCGCTCGTCGGCCACCTCGAGGAGCTGTTGAACGATCTGGGGATCGCCATCGCCGGTGTCGAGTTCATCGAGACCGGCGACGGCCGCCGGGTCGTCTACGACATCAACACGAACACGAACTACAACCCCGCCGTCGAAGCCGCCGAACAGCTGGCCGGACGATCACCGGCCGTCGACCGGATCGCGGCTTACGTGGCCGGTCAGCTCGCCGAGGCGGCCCCACAGACCTCGCCCCTCGCCGGATCCGCATCCCGGTGAGCACCGGCGAAGGGAGCGCACTCCCCTAGACTGACCACATGAGCGCTGAGGTTGATGCAGTCGTCGTCGGTTCCGGACCCAACGGCTTGGCTGCCGCAGTGACCCTGGCCCGCGCCGGACTCTCGGTGCAGGTCTTCGAGGCTCAGCCCACCATCGGCGGGGGTGCTCGCACCCTCGACCTGGGAGTGGCGCCGGGCATCACCCACGACGTCTGCTCGGCCGTCCACCCACTGGCCATCGCCAGCCCCTTCTTCGTCGACTTCGATCTGCGTGCTCGCGGAATGGAGCTGACCACCCCCGAGATCTCCTACGCCCAACCCCTCGACGGGAAGCCGGCCGCGCTGGCATTCCGCGATCTCGAGACCACGGTCGACCACCTCGGCGAGGCCGGGCCGGAATGGCGGCGATTCTTCGCCCCTCTGCTCGACCGGATCGACGATTCCGTGTGGCTGTCCCTGGGCGACAAACGCTCCGTGCCCGAGACGCTGCGCGACATGCCCGGAATCGCGAACGTCGTGAAGTTCGGTCTGCGTCTGCTCAGCCAGGCCGGCCCCGCGTGGAACATTCCCCTGTCCCACGAATCGACCCAGGCCCTGTTCACCGGCGTCGCCGCACACGCGATCGGCGGACTGCCGGCCATGGGGACCTCGGCCACGGCCACGATGCTGTCCACGCTCGCCCATGCCGTGGGCTGGCCGTCCCCCGTCGGCGGCTCCCAGGCCATCATCGACGAACTCATCGCCGACCTCGAGGCCCACGGCGGATCCGTGACCGCGAACGCGCGCATCGATCACGTCTCCGACCTCCCCGCCGCCGGAGCCTATCTGCTCGACACCTCGGCACTGAACGCCGCGCAGATCTTCTCCGGGCTCCTGCCGTCCCAGATCGACCGCTCGCTGCGACGGTTCAAACACGGCAATGCCGCGGCCAAGGTCGATTTCGTCCTCGACGGTCCCGTGCCCTGGGCCGATCCCGAAGTCCGGCGCGCCGGCACGATCCACGTCGGCGGAACACGCGCCCAGATGGCCGCCGCCGAGGCGCAGGTGATGGACGGACGCATGCCCGCCGACCCCGTGTGCCTCGTCTCCGACCCGACCGTCTTCGACCCCTCACGTGAGGTGGGCGGGCTGCGACCGCTGTGGGCGTATGCGCATGTGCCCTTCGACTGCCCGCTCGACCCGACCGAGTACATCACCGGGCAGATCGAACGCTTCGCCCCCGGATTCCGCGACACCGTCGTGGCCTCGAACTCCATTCCGGCCTCGCAGATGGCCGCGCACAATCAGAACTACATCGGCGGGGACATCGCCACCGGCGTCGTCTCCTTCTACCGCATGATGGCTCGGCCGCGTCTGAGCTGGGACAACTACAGCCTCGGCGTGCCCGGAGCGTTCCTGTGCTCGTCGGCGACCCCACCGGCCCCCGGCGTCCACGGGATGAACGGCTGGTTCGCCGCCCGGCGCGCGCTCAAGACCCGGTTCGGGATCGACCAGGCGCCGAGCCTGGCCCCGGGCGACTGAGTCCGGCTCCGGGGCCCGCGCCCGCTCCTGCGACTCCGCCCGCCGCGTCACTGATCGAATCGGACACAGATTGTCGGGCGGTGGGCGCGTCCGGGACGGAAACATGGTTGAGCGAAGGGAGACACCGTGATCGCCGAACTCAACACGCTCATCGACATCATCGAATCGCGCCTGTCCGGGCAGGCGAACCCCGCCCACCCGATGGCGGGCTCTTCCGTCGATGTCGGTGAACTGGCACGAGAGCTCGGCACCACCGAGTACCATCTGCGGCGGATGTTCTCGTCACTGGCGGGGATGCCCCTGTCCGATTACGTCCGCCGACGTCGCATGAGCGTCGCCGCCGGCGATGTCATCGGCGGTGAGGATCTGCTGAGCGTGGCCGTGCGGTACGGCTACGGTTCGACCGAGGCCTTCGGCCGAGCCTTCCGCTCGGTCCACGGGGCAGGTCCGTCCCAGGTGCGGCGAAACGGCGGTCCCCTTCGCAGTCAACCGAAGCTCAGGCTGCGCCTGACGATCGAAGGGAGTTCATCAATGGACACTCGCATCACCGACCGACCGGCCTTCTCACTCATCGGTCACGCCACACGCGTGCCTCTCATCTACGAGGGAGAGAACCCGCATATCCGCGAACTCGTGGACTCTCTGCCGGCGAGCGAGCACACACGTCTCAAGTCGCTGTCGGCCACCGATCCTGCCGGGCTCCTGCAGGTCACCGCCGATGTCGACCCGGACTATCGGGAAGGGAGCGAACTCACGTACCTGCACGGCGTCGCGGTCTCGGCCACCGCCGAGGTGCCGGACGACCTCGACGTCATCGCGGTCGATGCGGGCTCTTGGGCGGTCTTCACGACGTCTGGCCCGTACCCCGCGGCCCTGCAGGAGACATGGGCCGCTACCGCGGCCGAATGGTTCCCTGCGAACCCCTGGCGGCTGCGCCCCGGCCCGTCGATCGTGTCGATCATCGACCGGGCCGAGGACTTCAGCACTGCGACGACGGAGCTGTGGCTGCCCGTCGAGCGCGAGTGACAGTCGCATCGGCCACCCGCTGGGTCGTGGCAGTGATGCGGCCGGACGCCGCCGCGCATGGCGGTCACCCGCGTGCTTCAGGCGCTGCGAAGCGACCGGGGACCAGCCTCTCCAGAGGCAGGAACGCCGCCCAGCAGATGACCGTCGGCAGGAAGTGGATGCCCAGCGCCAGGTAGGTCATGAGGTGGAAGAGGCAGAAGAAGGCCACGACCCCGTAGAGCCACTTGCCCTTGAGGAACAGCGCGATCGGCGAGAGGAATTCGAAGACCAGCGTCGCCCATTGGGCGGCGATGAGCAGTCCCGGCATCTCGAGGAACGGTTTCGACCATTCGGCACCGCGGCGCATGAGCGCCCAGATGATCACGGCGCCGTTGCCCCAGTGGGCGATGTTGCCCGAGGCGATCCACTTCATCAGCACCGAGTAGAAGTACGTGAGCACGACCGAGATCTGGACGACGCGCAGAGCCCACCCCGCCCGCGCCGAGGTGGCCTCGACGTCCCTGAACCGGGCCGCTCCGACCGTCGGCAGGACGAAGGCGGCGATGACCAGCGCCATGTGATCGTGGGCGACATACCCATAGCCCTGGGTGTAGAACATCCAGGCTCCGAAGGACAGCGCCGCCGCCCAGCCGCTGAGGCGCTGGACGACCCCGGCCGCGGCCAGCAGCGAGGAGACGATGATCACCGCCAGCAGGATCTGCGCGCCGAGCACGCTGACCGCCGGGATGTGGAGGGCCCGTGCCAGCCACAGCGGCTGGTAGAACTCCGGTGTCCAGCCGTGGGCGATGACGTCACCGGAGATGGTGAGCACATCGATGATGATGAAGATATAGATGAAGACCCGGAACACGGCCACTCGGGCCAAGGGCAACTCGGGCATGAACCAGCGCAGGAATCCGTTCCTCGCCCCCGCCTCGGCGGTGGTCAGGGTCTGGGTGCCCGAGGAAGCGTTCGCATCGGCGTGCTCGCGATCCGCGGGCATCGTCGGATCGTTCACCGCACCTCCCAGGTCGCGAGTTCGGTGAGTTCGGGTTCGCCGACGCTCAGACCGTTCTTCAGCTGTGTGGTGGTCCGGCACAGGATCATCTCCTCCGGCTCCGGTTCGTCCGGGTGCAGCCGCACATAGGAGTCGGCCAGCGACTGCAGCAGTTCGGGATGGGCGATGACGCGGTCGAGCTGGGACTCGACGTCGCCGCGTTCGATGCCGACCGTGGCCGTATTGAATCCGAGTCGGCGCGGCTCGTCCTCACCGGGGAACTGGGCGGCGATGCACGTCGAGTTCACGGTGCCGTTGAGGTCCTTGGCCGTGGCGTACTGGGTGAGCGACCCGAGCGGGAAGAAATCGTTGGTGTTGAGCAGCTGCCCGCAGGTGAGGATGACCAGGGCGATGGCGGTGGCTCCGATCCGCCACCCGACCGAGAGCCTCGACAGCGGTCTGACCCGCGTCGGAGCCTTCTGCCGATCCGGCGCGGAAGCGGGCGGGGCGGAGGCCGGGTCCTGCCGCGCCAGGAGTCGACGCTTCTTGTCTTCCATACGCAGTCGGGGTCATTCTCTCGAGGGGTCGGACGTACGCAGACCATCGTAGCGCCCCACCGCTGCCCTGGTGAGCGACAGCCCGTCGGCGATCCGGACGCCCGGGAATGCCCGAGCCGGCATCGTGCGGCAGAGAGGGTCAGGAACCGCGGGCGTAGAGGTTGAGCTGTTCCCAGCCGGCGGCGTACTTCTGGAAGGCCGCGCGGGCGGATTCGGTGTCGTCGTTGCTCAACGCGGTGACCCAGGAGTCGACGAGTTCGGGAGCCTCGGTCGGCCACAGCACATCGGACATCCCGCCGAGGTCGAGTTCGAGGATCGAGTTCATGTCGAAGCTGTCGATCCATTCGACCAGGTCCGAGGTCTGCTCGACCATGTCGACGACCTTCGAGGTGTCCGAGATCGTCTCCGCGGCCCATTCCATGCGCGCCGAGGCGGCCAGGATGTCCGTGCGGATGAGCACCCGCAGACCTGCCTCGGTCTCATCGGTGATGATCTGGTCCTCGGACAGGGAGAAGAACAGCCACCAGGACGGAGGCACGTCCCAGGCCGAGACGCGGGTGAAGATCCGTGTGTCCTTCGCATCCTGCAGCCACTCCGCGCGGCGGCTGGCTGCCCGCCTGCGCGCGGACTTCGGAGCGATGATGTCCAGGGTCGCCTTCGAGGTGTGCTCGGTCAGCGACTCGAGCGCCTCCCACCCGCGGATGTCCTCCTGAGCCGGGCAGAAGCGGTCGACCCCGTCCGCCGTCTGAGACGCCGGGAGGAAGATCGGAGTCGCGCGGAAGGAATCGGCCACGGGGCTCGGAGGCAGGGAGATCAAGCGCTTGTCGGCGTCCTGGGAGATCTGCTCCTCGACCCGCGTCCGGTTGTCCTCCACCTGCCTGTCTTGCAATTCGGAATGCACCACAAGAGGTTCGAAGATCCGTAGGGTGACAACATAATCGCGACGGTAGGCCATGGGTTCAGCCTATCCAAGGTGTGCGCGCAAAATGGAACTTCCCAGTACGAACAGGTAGGATTTAAGCGCATAGCAGAGATCTAGTCCGGGGCGATTCGCCCCACATGACGACGGAGGGGGTCACGCCAGTGGGTCGCGGCCGCGCAAAGGCAAAGCAGATCAAGGTAGCTCGGAAGCTGAAGTACTACAGCCCGGACACCGACCTCGATCAACTCCAGCAGGAGCTGGGATCGGACTCTCGCAAGTCCGATTCGTCCGATCCGTATGACGATGATCCCGATTACTCCGCTTACGCCGATAAGTACAACGTCGACGATGACGACGAGTACGAAGACGAGCACGACGAGGACTGAGCACCGAGCGAGCGCATACGGCGCCAGCCGGCCAGGGCTGTAACGACGACACTGAGGGCGGGAACTGCGGTTCCCGCCCTCAGTCGTCTGCTGGTTCGCCTGCCGGGCATCACGCACCGCCGGAGCAGCCTGCTCGGCCGGGGCACGAGACTCCGCGGCTACTGCAGGATCGCTGCGCCGCCGTCGACGCCCTTGGCGCCCTGGACGTAGAAGGGATCGTCAGCCAGCGCCCCGTCGTCGGAGACGACTTCACCGAGCACCCAGGCGCCGGGACTGGCTTCGATGACGCCATCGGCCATCGCCGGGTCGACGACGAGGACCATGCCGACGCCGAGGTTCCAGGTGCGTTCGCGGTCGGCCTGCGGCACGCCGCCCAGATCGCCGAGGACCGAGAACACCGCCGGCACCTCCCAGGAGGCACGCGACATCTTCGCCACCAGTCCCTGCGGGAGCACGCGGGCCACATTGGCCGACAGTCCCCCACCGGTGACGTGGGAGACCGAGTGCACGGCCGTCGGCAGAGCGTCGAAGAGCGCGGCGAGTTCGCCGGTGTAGACATGGGTGGGCACGAGCAGCTCCTCACCGAGGGTGCGACCGAACTCGGCGACCTGCCGGTCCAGGTCCCACCCCGCCTCGGCGATGATGTGCCGGACCAGGGAGTAGCCGTTGGAGTGGATGCCCGAGGACGGCAGGCCGATGAGGACGTCGCCGGCGCGCACCTTCTCGGGTCCGAGCAGGTCGGCGGCGTCGACGACACCGGTGGCGGCACCGGCGACATCGTATTCGTCGACGCCGAGCAGTCCCGGGTGCTCGGCGGTCTCCCCGCCGACCAGGGCGACACCGGCGCTGGCGCAGGCATCGGCGATGCCGCGGACGATATCGGAGATGCGTTCGGCCACGACCTTGCCGCAGGCGATGTAGTCGGTCATGAACAGCGGCCTGGCTCCGCACACGATGATGTCGTCGACGACCATCCCGACGAGGTCGAAGCCGATGGTGTCGTGCTTGTCCATCGCCTGGGCGATGGCGACCTTCGTGCCCACCCCGTCGGTGGAGGAGGCCAGCAGCGGACGCTCGCAGTCCTTGAGCATGGAGACGTCGAAGAGTCCGGCGAATCCGCCCATCCCGCCGACCACGCCGGCGGTGTGGGTCGCCGAGACGGCGGCCTTCATCAGTTCGACGGCACGGTCTCCGGCCTCGACATCGACGCCGGCTGCGGCGTAGGTGGTGGACGCGTTCGTCTCTGTCGACGAGGCGGCGGACGACGCAGCGGGGTCAGAACTCAACTCAGCATCCTTTGTCGGCGGGGGTGTTGTTGACGGGGATCGGGTAGTTGCCCGAGAAGCAGGCGGTGCACAGCTGGCTGGGCTCCTGCTCGGTGGCGGCGATCATGCCGTCCAGGGAGATGTAGCCCAGGGAATCCGCGCCGAGGTTGTCGCAGATCTCGTTCGTGGTCAGTCCGTTGGCGATGAGTTCGGCACGAGTGGCGAAGTCGATGCCGTAGAAGCAGGGCCATTTGACCGGCGGAGAGGAGATGCGCACGTGGATCTCCTCCGCCCCGGCCTCCCGCAGCATCCGCACCAGCGCCCGCTGGGTGTTGCCGCGCACGATCGAGTCGTCGACGACGACGAGGCGCTTGCCCTCGATGTTCTCCCGCAGCGGGTTGAGCTTGAGGCGGATGCCCAGCTGGCGCAGGGTCTGTGAGGGCTGGATGAAGGTCCTCCCGACATAGGCGTTCTTCATCAGCCCCTGCCCGAAGGGGATGCCCGAGGCCTCGGCATAGCCGACGGCGGCCGGGGTGCCCGATTCCGGGGTGGCGATGACCAGATCGGCGTCGACCGGGTACTCCTCGGCCAGCTGCCTGCCCATCTGCGTCCGGGCGGCGTGGACGTTCTTGCCGGCGAGCAGGCTGTCGGGTCGGGCGAGGTAGACGTATTCGAACACGCAGCGAGCATGTTCGGGTTCGGCGAAGCGGTGGGAGCGCAGCCCGTCCTCGTCGATGGCGATGAGTTCGCCGGGTTCGACGTCGCGGACGAACTTCGCGCCGACGATGTCGAGTGCCGCGGTCTCCGAGGCGACCACCCAGCCGTTCTCCAGCCGCCCCAGCGACAGGGGCCTGACCCCGTGCCGGTCACGGGCGGCGTAGAGGGTGTGCTCGTCCATGTACACGAACGAGAACGCCCCCTCGACATGCGGCAGCAGGTTCAGCGCCGCCTCGGTGAGGTCTTCGCCCTGTTCGGTCGCGAAGAGCTCGGTGACCAGGGAGGTGTCGTTCGAGGAGTCCCGGAAGGGGCGGGTGCGCGCGGTCTTCTTCGTGGCCTGCTCGACCACCTTCGTCGCATGGTCGCGCCTGCCATCGGCCATGGCCTCGAGGGCGTCGAAGTTCGTGAGATTGCCGTTGTGGGCCAGCGCCACGGTGCCGAACGGAGTCGGCCCCAGTGTGGGCTGAGCGTTCTCGAAGGACGGCGAGCCCGTCGTCGAATAGCGGGTGTGCCCGACGGCGATGTGCCCTTGCAGGAGCTCGAGATCGCGTTCGTGGAACACTTGGGAGACCAGGCCCATGTCTCGGTAGATGAGGATCTGCTTGCCGTTGCTGGCGGCGATGCCGGCGGACTCCTGTCCCCGGTGCTGCAGGGCGTAGAGCCCGAAGTAGGTGAGTTTGGCGGTTTCCTCGCCGGGGGCCCAGACTCCGAACACACCGCATTCGTCCTGCGGTCCGCGGTCCTGGGGGTCGATTTCGTGCGTCAGCTGCCCATCTCCTCTTGCCACGAGTGAAATTGTCTCATACCCGCACGGCCGCGCAGGCCCCGTGGTCAGACTGTGGAACGAGGCTCACAGACGCCGGTGAGATCAGACCGTGGAGTCCGGGGCCGGACCGCGCTCGGCTCCCCCGTCCTCGGCGGCGTCATCGATGTTCTCACCGGCGGTCTCGGCACCTCCTGCGGGGCCGGAGTCTGCGCCGGCGGCCGCCGCGGACTCATCGCCGGCTGCGGTCTCGCCGGCGTCCGGGTCCTCGCCGCGGGCCTCGGCCAAGCGGCGTCGAGCGACCTCCTTGGGATCATCGACCATGTCGATCTGCGCGTCGACACGGAACTCCTTGGCCCGCTTCCGTCCCGTCCAGTCGAGGATGAGCGCGAGCAGCCCGCCGAGGAACAGCCCGCCGGCGCCGAGGACGAGCAGCATCAGCCCGACCCCCTTCGCCACCGTGTACCCCATCGGCATGTCCGCAGGGTCGACGAACATCGCGAGGATGCCCGCGACGAAGACGCCGAGCACCGCGCCGATGCCCATGAACACCGAATACTTGGGGCTGCGACGGACGGCGACGTCGATCTGGTCCTTCATGATCTCCTTGGACACGGGGCCGCTCACGGCCGGGGGACACCGGGGAGGCCCCCGGCAGAACAGGTCGCGAACATTCTAGTCGAGTCAGTCTGAGCCGCCTCCCAGGCAGTCTCACACCGGCTCCCATAAACTGGACACATCCAGCTGACCGGTTCACCAGACAGAGGTTCTGACATGTCCCATACGATCATCGTCGGCATCGACGGCTCCGACAACGCCCACTGCGCCCTGCAGTGGGCGATCGCGCACGCGAAGAGGACCGACTCCCAGATCCGCATCGTCGCCGCCTACACCGTCCCCGGAGTCAACATGGGCCCGGCCGACATCGTCTATCCCGCGGACTTCGACGTCGCCGTGAAGAAGACCGTCGAAGGCATCGCCGAGGCGGCCGCCGCCACGGTCACCGAGGCCGGCGTCCCCGTGTCGACGACGATCACCCCGGGAGACGCCTCGGGGGTGATGGTCGAGCATTCGAAGAATGCCGATCTCGCCGTCGTCGGCGCCCGCGGTCGCGGTGGTTTCGCCGGCCGGCTGCTCGGCTCCGTGGCCCTGGCCATGCCCGCGCATTCGCACTGTCCCACCGTCGTCATCCCGAGCACGTGGCCGAGCCGGGAGATGCCGCAGACCCCGCTGCCGATCGAACTGCCCGTGCGCTCGAACTCTCCGCGCACCCCCGAGGCGTCCGGAAAGCGGCGGCTCGACTTCTCCGGTGAGGTCGTCGCCGCCGTCTCCCCCTTCGAAACGGACACCCCGGTCCTGCGGGCGGCGGCCGCTCAGGCCGCGATCTACGGCGCCCCGCTGCATCTGGTCGGTGTCACCGCCACACATGTCCTCTCGCCCGAGTGGATGCCCACCCAAGAGCACCTGGTGCGGATGTACGACGAGGCGGAGAAGTCCGTCGAAGCCGCCATCGAGGCTCTGCGCGGCGACTTCCCCGTCCTCGATGTGCGCTTCTCGCTCTTCGACGCCCCCGCCACCGAGGTGCTCGTGTCCGCCACCTACACCGCCGATCTCATGGTCATCGGCTCTCGCGGTCGCGGCGGCTTCGCCTCCACCATCCTCGGCTCGACCTCGCAGGGCGTGCTCTCCCACGCCGTGTGCCCGGTCCGGGTGGTGCGCGTGACCAGACGGCAGCCCGGCCGGCGCCGCTGAGGAATCGCCGTCACCCCAGGGCGATGAACCCGATTCCGGTGACGACGACGAGGGCACCGGCGAGTTTGATCCCGATGTTCTTCTCCCCGAAGAACCACCAGGCCAGAAGGGTGCCGATGATGATCGAGGTCTCGCGCACGGGAGCCACGAGCGCCACCGGGGCCTGCTGCATCGCGAACAGGACGAGCACATAGGCCAGCGGGGACAGGATCGCCACGGTCACCAGCGCCCTCTTGTGCCCGCGGAGGATCTCGCGGAAGTCCGCCCTCCGTGCGGCACCGCCGGGCAGTCCGATGATGCCGGCGGCCATGAGCAGGCCCACGCAGGCCTCGGAGACGGCGAAGTAGAGCAGCGGCGACTCGCTGATGCGGTTGACCGCGAAGTCGTCCCACAGGGTGTAGCCGGCGATGAAAGCCCCGATCAGCCCGCCCCAGGCGAGCCCGCGGCGCAGCCGGGCACCGCTGGCGGGCACATCCCCGCCGGGCCTCGGACGGATCGTGACGACAGCGATTCCGGCGATGACGATGAAGGCGCCGGTCACCTCGGCGAGGGTGGGACGTTCGCCGAGGAAGGCCACGGCGATGATGATCGTGATGACCGGACCGGTCCCCCGCGCGGTCGGGTAGACCACTCCCAAGGGCGCGTGGTCGTAGCCGGACTGCAGGGACACCGAATAGGCGATGTGGAAGACGGCGCTGAGCGCGGCCGCGGCGACCAGCGCCCAGTTCAGCGGCTGCGCACCGGAGGCGATGATGACGATCGCGACCGGGATCAGGAGGATGGCCGAGAGCCCGTGGTAGGCCAGCACGAAGGCGTAGCCCTTGCCGGTCACCGACTTCGCGGCCAGGTTCCACAGCGCATGAGCCACCGAGGCGATGAGGACGAGGCCGAGCACCGAGAACGTCATCGCGGCCCCCGCTGTCTGCTCACAGCTTGATGGCGACGGTCTTCGTCTGCGTGTACTCGTCGAGGGCTTCGATGGACTTCTCCCGCCCGTAGCCGGACTTCTTGAACCCGCCGAAGGGAAGCTCCACTCCCCCGCCGGCCCCATAGGTGTTGACGAAGATCTGCCCGGCCTCGACCTCGGCGGCCAGCCGGTGGGCGCGGGAGAGGCTCTGCGTCCACAGCGCGGTGACGAGCCCGTAGTCGGTGCCGTTGGCCAGGGCCACGGCCTCGGCCTCATCGGCGAAGGGCATGGTCACGACGACGGGGCCGAAGACCTCCTCCTGGGCGATCCGCGACTGCGGGTCCACACTGTCGACGAGGGTGGGCGTGATGAACGCCCCGGCGGCGAGGTCGTCGGCCAACCCAACGGGTCGCCGGTCGCCGGTGACGATCTGCCCGGTCTCGACCTCGGACAGGAAGCCGGAGACCCTCTCGTGCTGTTCGGCCGAGATCAGAGGCCCGAGCATCGGGTCGTCGAGGCCGTAGCCGATGGTCACCTCGGACATGGCCGCGGCCAGCTTGTCGACGACCTCGGCGTGGACGTCGCGGTGGACGAGCAGTCGGGACCCGGCCGAGCACGTCTGTCCGGCGTTCTGGATGACCGATCGCAGGAGGGAGGGGATGGCCGCGTCGACATCGGCATCGGCGAAGACGATGTTCGCTGACTTCCCGCCGAGTTCGAGCACCGTGGGCACGACCCTCTCGGCCGCGGCGTGGGCGATGGCCGAACCGGTCCGGGTCGAGCCGACGAAGCCGAGGTGGGCCACGCCCGGATGTGCGCTCAGGGCCGCACCCGCCTCGGCACCGAGCCCGGTGACGACGTTGAACGCTCCCGCCGGGAACCCGACGGAGTGGATGAGTTCGGCCAATCGCACGGTCGATCGCGGGGTCTCATCGGCGGGTTTGGCCACGGCGCAGTTGCCCGTGGCCAGGGACGTGGCGGCGGCACGGCCGATGAGCTGGAGCGGATAGTTCCAGGCCACGATGTGCCCGGTCACCCCATAGGGTTCGCGCCGGGTGTAGACGTGCATGTCCTCGGCCATCGGGATCGTCTGCCCGTAGTAGGACTCGATCGTGTGGCCGTAGAACTCGAAGTAGCGGGCGCAGACATCGACATCGGCGTAGGCCTGGGTCAGCGGTTTGCCGGTGTCCTCGGATTCGAGGCGGGCGAGTTCGTCGCGGTTGGCCGCGATCACGGCCGCGGCGGCCACGAGCAGGGTCGAACGCTGCTGCGGGCTCGACCGCCTCCATTCCCGCTGCGCCTTCGTCGCCGCCCGCACGGCGCGGTCGACCTCGTCGGCTCCTCCCCGGGAGACGTCGCCGAGGTGGCCGCCGGTGGCCGGGTCGACGTTCGGATAGGTGATGAGGGAGGGCACATGCCGCCCGCCGATGAAGGACGTCGTCTGGGTGATCTGCGCGCTCATCGCCGTTCCTCTGATTCCGCGGGGCTGAAGAGGGGGAGGTGCTCGCTGAGGTCGGCCCGGGTGCCCGAGGCCTCGATGCTGCCCGCCTCGAGCGCGGTGGCGAAGTCCGTGCTCCCGGTGACCAGGCCCAACCACACCTCGGCGGAGGTCTCGACGACGTTCGGCGGGGTGCCGCGGGTGTGGCGGGGCCCGGCGATGCACTGCGTGACCCCGAACGGGGGAACACGGACCTCGACGCTGTTGCCTTCGGCGCGAGCCGCGAGCTCCTCGAGCGTGAATCGCACGGCGGTGGCCACAGTCGAACGGTCGGCCGGGCCCGCGTCGAGCTTCGACTGCGCCGCCCACATCTCCAGTGCGCTGCGTCCCTGGTCGGGATCGATCCTTCTGCGAATCGCCATCAGTGCCTCTCCCTCCTACCGATACTGGCAATATCCTCCCCGAGCGCGAGCCGCCCGACAACGCTCGTCCGTCCTTCGGAATCCGTGCCCCCGGTGACCGGGTCCGTGATCGCGGCGATGACCGCGGCCACGTCGTCATCGGTGACCTCCGGCGCCGAGGCGGGGTTCGCGCCCGCGTCGAAGGCCCCGGCCCGCTGCAGCAGGGTGAGTGCGACGAGTCCGGTGGCCCGCGAGGATCCGTCGAGGCATTTGACCGCCACCGAATAGCCGGACTTCGTCGCCATGACGATGACGCCCTCGGCCCCGCCCTTGGCGAAGACGCCGAGACGCTCGATCACCGTCGTGTTCGGCCGACCATGGCCTTCGACGGCCCACGGGTCGGCGAACACCGCGTCCATGAGGGTCCTGGCCTGCTCCGTGTAGTCGGTCCAGGCGCCTGCGGGTGCGCCGGCCCCGTCTCCGGGCGGGCCGACCTCGGCCGAACTGCCTGCGCTGACCACGCGGCCGATGGCTCGGGCCAGACCGTTGAGGCTGAGCGCGAACACCGGGGCTCTGCAGCCGTCGACGCCGACGGCGGCCGGG